>Ga0265298_10003215_pt1 | contig 21836 bp, 17 predicted proteins | sample AusTroGonzalo_MG_3_FD_193486 | JGI IMG/M metagenome (GOLD analysis project Ga0265298, IMG submission 193486) | Bovine rumen microbial communities from tropical cattle in Woodstock, Queensland, Australia - Gonzalo_01 | ecosystem: Host-associated > Mammals > Digestive system > Stomach > Rumen ...
GCTCTGTGCCGTCGTCGTCAGCGTCGTCACACAGAACAAGCCAATCAGAATGGTTTTTCTTTGCTTCATTGGTTGGTTGTTTCTTAATTGTTTAATTGCTCATTTATAGTTTCGCGGGACAAAGGTAGTGCAAACCGAGTGAAAAACCAAATAATTATTTGGATTTTTCCGAGGTGCAGCCTACCTTCGGCAATAATTATTGCCAAAGGTACGAATAAGTGAGTGAAAAACCAAAAAAGTTTTGGTTTTATTTTGTTCCGCGCTCGACTTTTCGTACCTTTGCACGCAAATTCAAAATAATAAAAACCTAACCTAACTCATAAAGTCATCTATTCAAGCATGAAACGTTCATTATTGCTATCTCTCCTGGTAGTTTTCATGGCATCGCAAGTCGGTGCCTACAAGAAGCAGTCTATCGATATTACCGTCAACAACAAGAAAAGGAATATGGTGGTGTTCACGCCGAACAAGTTCCCGGACAAGTCGCCGCTGTTCATTGTGACGCATGGCATGAACCAGGACCCGGAATACCAGTACGGCTCCGACAAGATGTATGAGATGATTGACACGGCCAAGTTCGTCGTCACTTACCTGCGCAGCGACGGCAACACTTGGGATGTGTGGGGTACGGGCGACCAGACCTTTGTCATCAAGGCTATCGACGAAATGGCTACACGTTTCAACATCGACCGGGAACGCGTCTATTGGACGGGCTTCTCCATGGGTTCGATGCTCCTCCACCATTGCATCGGCAATATGCAGGATAAGATTGCCGCCTTCGCCCCCACCAGCGGCATCATGCAGGATGCCACACCCTGGAACAACTGCAAGAAACCCGTCAACCTTCTGGAAGTCATTGCCTATGCCGACGGGACGTTCAAATACGAGGAATATGGCATTCATTCATACTTAGAGAACTACGCCAAGCACGACAGACACACCAGTTACACCAAGACCACCGGCTACAAGCCCATTAGCAGCAGCTGGTTCGACGGCGACCTGGAGAAGTGGACAGGTGGAGCGAACGGCGGCGAGGTGTGGCTCTATTCCTATAATAATGGTGGCCACTGGCCCATGGACCTGAACCGTCACCTCATCTGGAACTTCTGCAAGCGCTTCTCCCTGAATATGCCGACCACGCGTATCACGGCTCCTGCCGGCGAGACCACCCACCTCTGCATGGCGCCGAAAGAGGCCGCCCAGTTTCCTGACATCACCATCAAAGCCACAGCCAAAGCCCCTAACAGCAAAGTCACCAAGGTGGTGTTCTATGACGGCAAGAAAGTGATAGATTCCGTGAAAACCTCGCCCTATCAGGTCACGGTGACTGCTCCCGCAACAGGCAAGCACAACCTCCGTGCTGAAGTGTTCAGCGAGAACGGCAAGAGCTCATCGTATTCTTGTCTGGTCAACAACGTCAATAACGTGGCATCGCAAACGGCCTATAATCTGCTCCAGAATAACAAGAACGAAGGTACGGTGCCGCAGAACTGGTACGTCAGCAACGGCTCGACAAAGCGCGTCGGTGGCGGTCTCGCCAACACCAGTGGCTGTCGCATCCTGCGCTTCACCAATTCCACCCGTGCCTTTCAGTATGGTCTGCTTGTCCAGAATGCCACAGGCAAGGAGAAAGCTGCTTGGGCAAAGTTTGGCGTTGCTGAAGGTCGTTCCGCGCTGACGCTGCATGCCGGACATTACATCGTCAGGTACAAAGTCTGCAACTGGAATCAGCCCACGTTCACCCCGGTGACCGTGGCCGTTGAGACAAAGGACGGCAGTGAGGTGGCCTCGCAGACCTATACGCCGACGGTCAACATCGGTAACAGCGTCGCCAACAAGTTCACGGGTGTTCAGCAGCAGACTTTCGAGTTCGATGTGCCTGAGACCGGCGACTATGTCCTCGTTTTCTACACCGGTGCCGCGAAGAATGCCGACTTCGTGCTGGGGACACTGACCATTCAGGCCAAGTCTTTCCTGACAGCTGGTGTCGCCGACGTTCACAAGTCGTCTCCGTCGCAGTCGGGTGCGGTGTATGATCTTCGCGGCCGGAAGTTGTCGAAGGATAACCTGAAGCCCGGACTCTATATCATCGATGGCCGGAAGACCGTTATTCGTTAAGAGGGAGATAGAAGAAGATAGGAGGAGGTAGAAGACTATGAAGAAAGAGAAAACCATTGACACACAGCTTGTCGACCGTGCCATCCGTTTTGCCACCGAGGCTCACGAGGGCATCGTCCGTAAGGGAACCGACATCCCCTATATCGTTCATCCGCTGGAGGCTATGGCCATCGTGGCCACCATCACCAGCGACCAGGAGCTGATGGCTGCCGCGGTGCTCCACGATGTTGTGGAGGACGCCGGCATCACGGTCGATGACATCCGCCGGGAGTTTGGTCAGCGCGTAGCCGACATTGTCGATGGCGAGACCGACCGCGAGGTGCCGGGGCTGAGTCATGCCGGGAGCTGGCTGCAGCGCAAGCAGGCCGCCATCGACCGTCTGGCTGCTGCCAGTCGCGATGTGCAGATAGTGGCGCTTGGCGACAAACTGTCTAACATGCGTGCCATGGCCCGCCATCTGCGCGAGCAGGGTGACCGCGTGTGGCTGCGGTTCAACGAGAAGGATCCCGCCCGTCATGCGTGGTACTACCGCCAGCTGGCCCAGAGCCTTGCTCCCCTCAGCGACACCGATGCCTATCGCGAGTTCTGTGCCCTCGTCGAGCAGGTGTTTGAATGACACCCCCACGATTTTCAAAAAATACTCCATGAGTTTTGAAAAATACTCATGGAGTATTTCGCAAAAGTCATGGAGTTTGGTCTGAATTCTCTTGAGAATTCAAAGCTTAAAGCATACTTTTACTTCTTAACCTTATAGATGCGGAAGGTCATGGCAGGCACGTCGTCGAGCAGCAGGGTGGCCTTCTTGCCGGCGTCGAGCTTCAGACTGCCGGTCTTCGGCACAATCTTCTCGGGCTGGTCGAGCGTGTTCTCGTCGTCCATCGAGCCGTTGTGGCTGAGGGTGATGACGTCGGCCGTGCGCTCACCCTTCAGACCGGTGAGCTGGATGCTGACGGGCTGCACCTGCTTCGAGGTGTTCACCACCTTGATGATAATCTCGCCGGTGGTCTTGTCGAAGACGCTGGAGGCGAACAGACCGTCCATACCCTCCTGTCCGGCTACGGGCACCTGACGCTTGGCGTTCTTCGGGTCGGCGGTGGTCAGGGACAGCACGTTGGTGCCCTTGTTCATGGCGAAGAGCTGCTGCACGTAGTAGCTGACGGACTTGAAGCTGCGGAGATTGTCGTACCAGATGGCATCGGGGCGCCACTGCCAGCCCTCGACGTGGGCGAAGAGTGGGGCATAGGTGGCCATGTGGACGATGTCGGCGTTACGCTCGATGCCCGTCATGTGGGCAGCCTCGTAGAGTGAGGTCTCAAAGTGGTTCCACTTCTTGCCGCGGCCGTGGCAGGCATACTCGCCGGCGAAGACGCGGGGGCCCTTGCGGTCGTACGAGTCGTAGCGCAGACCGTGAGAGAGGAACCACTCCTCGTTGCGGTAGTAGTGCTCGTCGTAGAGGTCCACCTTCAGCTCCTTCATGCGGGGCTGCAACAGGTCGAAGTCCCAGCCCTCGCTGTTCGGACCAGTCGTGCCGATGAGCTTCAACGCAGGGTACTTGGCACGCAGGGCGTCGCTGAACTTCTTCAGGCGCTCGGTGAAGACGGGACCGAAACCGCCGTGCTTCTCGTCGTAGTCCCACTGCTCGTTGCCGACGCCGAGGAACTTCAGGTTGAAAGGCTCGGGGTGGCCCATGTCGGCGCGCACCTTACCCCACTTCGAGTCCACGGGGCCGTTGGCAAACTCCACGAGGTCGAGGGCATCCTGGATATAGTCGTCCAACTGGTCGACGGGCACATGCACGCCGGGCTTCGTGGGGTCAGGGTTCTGGAACTGGCAGGAGAGACCGCACGAGATGACGGGCAGGGGCTCGCAGCCGAAGTCCTCGCAGAGTTGGAAGAACTCGAAGAAACCGAGACCGTACGACTGGTAGTAGTCGGGGAAGTAACGGCCCGTGAAGGTGTAGTGCCAGCGGTTCTCGTTCAGCGGGCGGTTCTCTACGGGACCCACGCTGTTCTTCCACTGGTAGCGCGTCTCCAGGTCGGTACCCTCGACGATGCAACCGCCGGGGAAGCGGAAGACGCCGGGGCGCATGTCGTTCAGCGCCTGTGCCAGGTCCTGACGCATGCCGTTCTCACGGCCTTTCCATGTGTTGACGGGGAACAATGAGACGTGCTCCACGTCGGTCACGGCCTTCGAGTCGGCCCACACGCGGAGATGTGCCTTGGCGAAGGTTCTTTTCGGCTTGATAATCGTCGTATATTTCTTCCACTCCTTGCCGCTGACGTCGACGCTGGCGTTGCCCAGCTTCTGGTCGTCGCTCATGGTGGCGTTGTCCACAAGGTCTATCCACAGCTTGGCCGTGCCGCCGTCGGGCACGCGTGCCCAGACAGAGAAGCGGTACTCCTCGCCGCCCTTGACGCCCATGCCGAAGAAGCCGCGGTTCTCAATCATCGTGTGCTTGTCGCGGTGGTCGGCGGGAGCCAGGCGCACGTAGTGCGGATTGCGCTCGAAGGGACCGTCGTTCATCAGCGTCACACGGCCCGAGACATCCCAGCCGGCGAAGGCGTTGGGGAACTCGAACGAGCGGTTCATCACCAGTTCGGCATAGAGGCCGCCGTCGGCAGCGTAGTTGATGTCCTCGAAGAAGATGCCATACATCGTAGACTGCACGGGAGCCCCCATCTTAGCGGTTTTCACTTCCATGACATGGGTGCCTGCAATGGCAGGCAGAGTTGCAGCCATGGCCAGCGCACAGAGCGTTGTTTTCAGTTTCATTTTGTGATCTGTTTTTAGTTAGTCAATTGTTTGTGGGCACAAAATTAGTTAAAATCTTGCGAAAAAGCAAGGAAAATCAAATAAAAAGACGTATATTTGCAAAAAATAGCAATAACAAGACTTGATAATCATGAAAACAATCTTAGTAGCAGAAGACAACGAGAGCAACTTCATCCTGATGACTTATATCCTCAAGCGTCACTATGGGGTCATTCGTGCCAAAAACGGACAGGAAGCCGTCGACTTGGTGGAGAAGGGTGGCATAGACCTGATACTGATGGACATTAAGATGCCGATCAAGGATGGTCTGGAAGCCACTGGGGAAATCAGGGCGAAACATCCCGACATGCCCATTATCGCCTTGACGGCCAATGCCTTCGACAGCGACCGCCAGCTGGCCATCGAGGCCGGTTGCAACGACTTCCTCTCAAAGCCCGTGGCCAGCGACAAGTGTCTTGCTGCCATCGCAAAGCTCATAGGCGAGTAAGATTGGACAAGAAATGACTACGAACTGAATAACTAAAACAAAACAGATGAAACGACTATCGATAACGCTCATGGCGGCTGTGGTGCTCGCCATGGGATGGCCTCTGAATATGGAGGCTGCCAATAAGAATAAGACCGTGACGAGTGTGAGAGAGCTGATGACCGTGACGGAGGACTTGAATGTGATTGTCAACGGCGCAACGCCCTTTACGGAAGAAGGCGTGGTGGACCTCGTGAACACTGAGCACGCCGTATTGATCGTTGCTCAGAAGAAACCGTCGGAGATGTTGGAGCTCATGTCGCACGTCAAAATCAACGGCAAGGCTGCCAAGAACGGGACGAACTGCCAGGTGAAGCTCTACAACCGCGGCTCCATCATCCTGCCTTATGGCGACAGCACGAAGCCGCTGACGTGCTACACGGAACCAAACTTCCAGGGAACGGAGTATAATACCTACTCTCTGGGCCATCAAGACGGCTATATGAAGACGCTGACGAACAATCAGCTGAAGAATAAAATCCGTTCGTTCAAACTGAAGCGCGGCTATATGGTAACGTTTGCAACACAGGATGGCGGCCGCGGCTACAGCCGCTGCTTCATTGCTGCCGACAAGGACTTGGAAATGAAGGAACTGCCGCTGGTGCTCGACCAGAAAATCAACTCCTACCGTATCTTCAAGTGGTATGATGCAGGTAAAAAGCAACTCGCCAATGAGATGAACAAGAAACCGTTGACAGCCCTGAATGTTCAGAGCAGTTATGACTGGGGGCAAGGTAACGACAGTTTCGCGCCAGACATTGAATGGGTGCCAAACCATATCTACGAAGACTGGCCCACGTCGGCCACAATTGGCAGCACCAATCAGTCGCCACATTGTAAGAATAATAATGAACCAAGAAACTCTTCCGATGATCATCCCCAAGATCTTCAGACCATACTTGACAACTGGGAGAACATGATGCGCACTGGCTTGCGTCTTTGCTCGCCTGCTTCGTGGGATGGTAGTGACTATTGGAATGCCACAGGCTTCCTGGCGCAATTCCTGGACTCTATCGATGCACGCGGATGGCGTTGTGATATTATCGACCTGCACTGCTATTGGCCAGAGTCTAATTTTGGCAATATTGCAAACTGGTATAATAAGTACAAACGTCCCATTTGGATCTCTGAGTGGTGCTGGGGCGCTTCTTGGAACCGTAACGGAGCCTTTGCTACGGGGGTGACACAGTCGGATGTGAAATCGGCGTTGCAGAGAATCTGCTCAAATTTGAATGGATGGGACTATGTTGAACGCTATTTTTATTGGAACGGCGAAGCAGTCATCTCCAGACTCTATGATTATAATGATGATCCCAAATATCCTATATATGACAATGGTCTTACACCTGCCGGCGAATACTATGCCGGTATGACATCGCCAATAGGCTATGACGGCAAACATGACTTCGTGCCCAAGAATCCGCCTCAGTATGGTCCTTCGAACTACAAGGAGACCATTGTGGACGGCAAAATAACGAAGATCCAGTGGCGCGACTCCAACGGCGAGTACAATCAGACGATGGAGATTCACAAGAAGGGTGCCAACGGTTGGGTGGTGGTCAATACGCCTAAGCAGAAGGAAACGGCCTCCAACTATACTTATACGATCGAGACACCCGAGGAGGGCGCTCAGTACCGTGTTTACCTGGTCGACCTCAATGGTAAGAAATATTATACCGGCGACGACAAGACGCCAGCTGTCTCGGCCATCCGCCTGCCCAACGCCACTAAGACCATGGTCGACGGCCTCTATACCCTTGACGGCCGCTATGTCGACAGCGATTCTCCTCGCGCGGGTGTATATATTAAGGTATCTGGTGGTCAGGCCAGTAAACATGTCGTGAAATAGTAGTTTGCTAGATGGTACGATTTGATGATATTGTGTTGTCGGGTAAATGCGTACCTTTGTGTCATGAAGAAGTTTCTTAGTAAAAACAGTCCCCTGCTGTTGACAGTCATACTATTCGTTCAATACGCCCGACTTTACGAAGACAAAGGTTGAATTCGATGCCTATAACGCAGGGTATGAAATTTCGTCAGACCAGCGTGTGGAGACTAAGGTAAAATAAAAGAGAGACCGAAGTCTCTCTTTTGTGATCCGCTTGGGGTTCGAACCCAAGACCCCAACATTAAAAGTGTTGTGCTCTACCGACTGAGCTAGCGGATCGACCTTTTTTGGCGAAAAGCCCGCAACAGCAGGCGATTTCGATGAAATCGGCTGCAAAGGTACAGCTTTTTGGCGAAATAGCCAAATTTATTGGCAGGATTTTTCTTCTGAGCAAGGATTTTGCGCTGTTTGTGCCGCTTTTTCCTCTTCTATGGCTTTCTGATAACACTCCCGGCACAGCGGTTCGTACTCCTGTGTCTCGCCAAGGAGGACGCGGCGCTCGTCGGCAACGGTGCGGTGGCTGACGTAGGCCAGTGAACCGCACTTGACGCAGATGGCGTGAACTTTGGTGACATCGTCGGCAATGGCGCAGAGGGCGGGCATAGGACCGAAGGGAACGCCTCGGAAGTCCATGTCGAGACCGGCGATGATGACGCGTATGCCTCGGTTGGCCAGCTCGTTGCAGACGTCGGGCAGACCATTGTCCAAGAACTGTGCCTCGTCGATGCCCACGACGTCGATGTCGCTGGACAGCAGGAGGATGCTGGCCGACGAGTCAATGGGTGTGGAGCGGATGTGGTTCTGGTCGTGGCTGACGACATCCTCTTCCGAGTAGCGCACGTCGATGGCGGGTTTGAAGATTTCCACGCGCTGCTTGGCAAACTGCGCCCGTCGCAGTCGCCTGATGAGTTCCTCGGTCTTGCCCGAGAACATGGAGCCGCAGACTACTTCGATGCGACCTTGGCGGCGGCTCTCGCCCGTTGTCGGATATGTAATCATGGTGCAAAGATAGTGTTTTTTGAGGAGTTAAAGGAGTCAAAGGCGTTAAAGGGAGTTAAAGGATGTTTGTTTTTTTGCTGAAAAGTGTGGATTCACGCAGAAAGTTGTATCTTTGCCCCCTGTATGGGAATACTCTACATCGTTCCGACGCCTGTCGGTAACATGGAAGACATGACGCTACGCGCTGTCCGCATCCTGAAAGAGGCCGACTTGGTGCTGGCTGAGGATACCCGCACGTCGGGCATTCTTCTGAAGCATTTCGATATCAAGAACTCCTTGATGTCGCACCATAAGTTTAATGAGCACGGCACGTCGGCGGGCATTGTCAACCGCTTGCTGGCAGGTGAGACGATAGCCCTTATCAGCGATGCCGGTACGCCGGGCATCAGCGATCCCGGATTCTTCCTGGTGCGTGAGGCTGTGCGGGCTGGGGTAGAGGTGCAGACGCTGCCAGGCGCTACGGCCTTCGTGCCGGCGCTGGTGTCGAGCGGCCTGCCCTGCGACCGCTTCTGCTTCGAGGGCTTCCTGCCACAGAAGAAAGGACGCAAGACACGCTTGGAGTCGCTGCGCGAGGAACAGCGGACGATGATTTTTTATGAGTCGCCCTATCGCCTGGTGAAGACGCTACAGCAGTTTGCCGAGGTCTTTGGCGCGGAACGGCACGTGAGTGTCTGCCGCGAAATCTCCAAGATTCACGAGGAGAGTGTGCGAGGCACGCTGACGGAGGTTATTGCCCACTTTACGGAGCGTGAGCCTAAAGGAGAGATCGTCATCGTCTTGGCGGGCTACGTGGAAAATTGATAATTGAGAATGGATAATTGATAATTAAACGAGATAAGATTATGAAGAAACTATTATTTGTTATGGTATGTGCTGCCATGATGGTGGGCTGCCAGCAGAATCAGGAGAAGCAGGACGCATTGGTGAACCAGTTGCGTGACTCGCTGAACTCTATCATCACCCAGAAGGATACGGAGCTGAACGACATGATGTCGACACTGAACGACATCGAGGACGGTTTCCGCGAAATCAACGAGGCTCAGGGCCGTGTGGCTCTGGCCAAGTCGGGTGAGGGCACCAATACGAAGGCCCGCATCCGTGAGAACGTGCAGTTCATCCAGACCACGATGAAGCAGAACCGTGAGCTCATCAACAAACTGAAGCAGCAGCTCCGCGAGAGCTCCTTCAAGAGCGACCAGCTGAAGCGTGCTCTGGAGAGTCTGACGGCTCAGCTTGAGGAGAAGGACAAGCAGTTGCAGCTGTTGCGCGACGAACTGGAGGACCGCGACATCTACATCGGTGAGCTGGGCGAGAAAATTGAGGGCTTGAACACCGATGTGGCCAACCTGCAGGAGGAATCGACGCAGAAGACCGAGACCATCAACACGCAGGACAAGCAGTTGCACACCGCCTGGTTCGTCTTCGGCACGAAGAAGGAACTGAAGGAGCAGAAGATTCTGGTTGACGGCAAGGTGCTGCAGTCGAGCTTCAACAAGGAGTACTTCACGAAGATTGATATCCGTGTGGACAAGGAGATTAAGCTCTACTCCAGCTCTGCCAAGCTGCTGACCTCGCATCCGTCGAGCGCCTACACGCTGCAGCGCGATGCCAACAAGCAGTACGTGCTGCGCATCACCGATCCCCAGCTGTTCTGGTCGACCAGCAAGTATCTGGTGGTACTTGTGAAGTAACCCGCGATTTCGATTCATTAACTTAAAGCCCCTTGATAATGGCTAAATAGCGTCAAAACATTTGGGGGAATAACATGGAGTCCGTATCTTTGCATTCGATGACAAAGATACGGACTCTCCTTCTTGTGCCCATGCTGCTGTGCTGTCTGCTGGCATCGGCCCAGAGACGGCTCACGGTGGTGGATGTGGAGACACTCATGCCTGTCGGCGGGGCTAACGTCGCCTCTAAGTACCGCACGGTGCAGACGGACTCGCTGGGACGCGTAACGGTGGCTGACAGCTGTCGCAGTCTGGTGTTCTCGCACGTTAACTACGAGAGCCGCATCATCAATCTGGAGGAAGTGCGCGACACGGTGTTCCTCATCTCGAAGCTGCTGAACGTGAAGGAGGTCGTGGTCTTCGGCAAGGGGAAGCACAAAGACGAACTGAAGGACCTGAACAGCCGGTTGCACCTCAGCAAGGAGGAGCTGGAGATGCTGAACGTCAACCCGAACTCTGGTGTCAATGTGCTGGCCCTGATCAATATGCTCATTCCCAAGAAGTGGAAGGAGAAATGGCGGAAGAACACTAAAGAGGGTCGTCGCGAGCGCCTGAAGCAGATACTCAGGGACTATTAGCCAGTGATAATATATTTATTAAGGTACGCGCGTAAAACTAACTAGTGGAGACATAAAGGGCGCTTTGACGGCGTGACAATATATGTCATTTTGGATATTTTTGGCCTAATTATGCACCTCTTCGTTAAAAAAACGCGGTAAATTGTAACTTTTTTATAATTTTATTCGTTTTTCACGAATCAATGTTGTATCTTTGCACGCTGAATTAGAAGCCCGGGATATGTCTGTTTTCCGCGTGGGGGCGGATGCCGAGGGCCGACGTACGAACTACACATTATTAATTATTAATAAACAAACGAGAGAGATTATGAAAAAAAGACTAACGATGCTCTTTGCAGCACTTATCCTCTGTATTGGAGGCGTGCTGGCTCAGACCAAAGTTAATGGTACCGTAGTGTCTCAGGATGACGGTCAGCCCGTCATTGGCGCTTCGGTACTGGTAATCGGCACGAATGTGGGTGCCGTAACAGATGCCAACGGTAAGTTCTCGCTGACCTTGCCCGAAGGCAAAAAGAATCTGCGTATCACGTATGTGGGCATGGAGCCCATCGAAATCAGCGCTCGTCCCAGCATGCGCATCGTGCTGACCAGCGACCAGCGCGCCCTTGACGAGGTGATCGTCGTGGGTTATGGTACGCAGCGTCGTGAGGCTAAGACAGGTTCTATCACGACCGTCTCTGCCGACGAGATTGCAGAGATTCCTGCTACGTCGTTCGACAAGATGCTGGCTGGTAAGCTGGCTGGTGTGCAGGTAACGCAGCAGTCTGGTCAGCCCGGTTCTACCTCACAGATTCGTGTGCGTGGTACCAGCTCTATCACTGCCGGTAACAATCCGCTGTATGTGGTCGACGGTATCGCCATCCAGTCATTCGAGGACAACGACTTCACGAACACCAACAACCCGCTGGCTACCATCAACCCGAACGATATCGAGTCAATCACCGTCCTGAAGGACGCTGCCGCTGCTTCTGTCTACGGTTCGCGTGCTGCTAACGGCGTCATCCTGATTACCACAAAGAGTGGTCGCGAGGGTAAGAGCCGCTTCACGGTTCGTGCCAAGTATGGTATCTCTCAGCTGTCTAACGATAACGACTTCGGTGTGATGAGCGGTCAGGAACTGCTGGAGTACCAGCGTCAGGCTGTTATCAATGCCGGTAAGAACCCCGACGATCCCACTGCCGGTGCCAGCTTCTATCGTCCCTACGAGCTGCTGACCCGTCCTCAGACTAACTGGATGGACCACATGACTCGCACAGGTAAGATGCAGGAGTATGAGCTCACCATGACCGGTGGTACAGGTAAGACCACATACTACAACTCTCTGTCTTATCACAAGAACGAGGGTGTGTACTACGGTGTGAAGTTCGAGCGTCTCTCTGGCCGTATCAATGTCGACCACGAGCTGACCAGCAAGCTGAAGACCGGTACGCGTACGAACATCGCCTATAACTATGGTGAGGACGTGCCCATGCAGTCTCTGTACTATGCTAACCCCGCCTTCGCAGGTATGACCATCCTGCCTTGGTCGCCCGCTTACACGGAGGATGGCAAGCACTATGTTGCTATTGCTGAGAACTCTAACACGAACCCCCGTGCTACTGCTGAGTATGACGATCAGTGGCAGAAGAAGTACTACCTGAACTCAAGCATCTACCTGCAGTGGCAGCCCATTAAGCAGCTGACTCTGAAGACCACCGACGGTATTGAGTTCACGACTATCGACGGTCGCCGTTACTGGGCTAACGAGGCTCACAACAGCCAGGCCGGTTATCCGAAGCTGCAGACCACGCAGACCAAGTACTACACGCTGACAACTTCTAACACCGCCACTTGGCAGGATACCTACTTCGACCAGCACAATGTACGTCTGCTGTTCGGTCAGGAGGCTACGAAGTTCGTCTACGATCAGAACTACCAGTATGCACAGTACCTGAACCCGCAGATTCCTTACTTGCCCTCAGGTAACGCCAACTACCTGCAGGCTGACCTCGGTATGTCTGCTGAGACCATGATGTCATGGTTCGGTATCCTCGACTACAACTACGCTTCACGCTACTACCTGCAGGCTTCTGCCCGTTGGGACGGCAGCTCACTGTTCGGTGAGAACAACCGTTGGGGCTTCTTCTGGTCTGTAGGCGGTTCTTGGAACATCCACAACGAGGAGTTCATGAAGGACATCGACTGGCTCGACGTTGCCAAGCTGCGTGTCAGCTACGGTATCAACGGTAACAATAATATTTCTGCTTACCGTGCCTTCGGTACCTATACATCTTCAGTTTACAATGGTGTGACGGGTATGCGTCCCTCTACACCTGCTAACGCTGACCTGTCTTGGGAGAAGAACAAGGCTTGGAACTGGGGTATCGACTTCCGCTTCCTGAAGCGCTTCTCTGGTAGCATCGACGTGTACACACGTAAGACCACCGACATGCTGCTATACAAGTCACAGTCTTCAACCTCTGGTTTCAACAGTGCCCTGCAGAACGTCGGTTCAATGCGTAACGCAGGTATCGAGTTCCAGTTCGATGCCGACATCATCGACAAGGGTGACTGGAAGTGGAGCGCCGGCTTCAACCTGGCCCACAACAGCTCGAAGGTTCTTGAGCTGGCTGGCGAGGAGATGCTGGCTTACACCGACCTTTCTGGCGAGACGGAGTCTCGTATCCAGCACATCGTCGGTGAGAAGCTGCTCACCTTCTACTTGAAGGACTACTATGGTGTGAACCCTGTCAACGGTGAGGCCCTGTGGCGCACTGAGAGCGGTGAAATCACCAATAACTATAACGATGCTGCCTACGTCAAGGCCGGTAGCCCCGAGCCCACCATCACTGGCGGTTTCAACACGAACGTGAGCTGGAAGAACCTCTCACTGAGCGTTGTTACTGAGTTCAAGGCTGGCAACAAGGTGTTCATCGGTGAGCGTCGCTACCTTGGTTCCGACGGTAACCAGATGTCTATGAACCAGTCTAAGGAACTTCTGAACTACTGGAAGAAGCCGGGCGACACTGGCGTTACGCCGAAGCCCGTTGCCGGTAACTCTACCAACTCTTACTCAGCCGCCTCTACGCGCTGGATGGAGAAGGGCGACTACCTCCGTCTCAAGGACGTGACCCTGTCTTACGACTTCGACAAGTCACTGCTCTCGAAGATTGGCATTTCTTCTGCCAAGGTTTACGGCAGTGCACTGAACCTCTACACCTTCCACGACGTATCGTTCTGGGATCCCGAGCGCGGTACCGACGGTATGGGCTTTGGTATCTATCCTGTCACCAAGACGTTCGTCATCGGTCTGGATTTGACCTTCTAAAGTTGAAAAGTTGAAAAATCGATAAATTGGAATATAATATGAAAAAGATAATTTTAGGAATGACGCTTTTGGCTACCGTCGGCATGTTCACATCGTGCGACGACTTCCTGAACGAAGAGCCGAAGCTGAAGCAGAGTAACGAGCTGACCTACGCTACGCTCGAGGGTCTTGACGCTGCCGGCGCTGCCCTCTACGGCATGATGCAGAGCGCTTCTTGGTATGACGGTCAGTTCATCCTGCAGAGCGAACTGCGTGCAGGTAATGCCAAGAACCCCCAGTCAGAGCCGGGTTCTGGTCGCTACCGTCAGGACACCCAGTGGAACTATACTGAGAATGGTACGTCTTCGTGCTGGTCGTATGCTTACTACACCATCGCTCGTGCCAACAACGTTATCAACAATATTGATAAGACCGACCTGCAGGGTGCTACCAAGCAGGCTGCCAATAACGTGAAGGCAGAGGCTCTCTTCATGCGTGCCCTCAGCCATCTTGACCTGGTCATCACTTACGCTCAGCCTTTCTCTTATGAGCCCGACGGTCTTGGTGTTCCTGTTGACACGGTGACTGTTAATGGCGAGCCCGCTCGTAACACTGTCCGCGAGGTCTATGCTCAGATTGAGTCTGACCTGCTGCTGGCTGAGAGCCTGATGGCAGACAATTACACTCGCGCTGGCGTTGACGACAATGCAGCTGTCGCTTCTAAGCAGGCTATTCAGGCACTGCTCTCACGCGTGTACCTTTATATGGAACAGTGGCAGAAGAGTGCCGATTACGCTACGAAGGTTATCAACAGCGGCAAGTACAGCCTCGTTGGTGCCGACGCTTACAAGGCTATGTGGTCAGCTGCTGTTGCCCCGAAGGGTGGTGAGATTATCTTCGAGGTCTATGGTTCAAGCAAGAACGACTATTGGGATGAGTCAGGTTGGACTCACCTGCCTTATATCCTCGATCGTGGCAACGACGGTTCTGCCGATGTCTGCGCTACCAAGGATCTGGTCAGCCTGTACGAGGAGGGTGACGTTCGCGCATCGCTCTATGAGCTGTCTAACGGCGACTACTTCGTGCTGAAGTACAAGGGTAAGGAGAGTGCTGTGCCCCGTCAGGTCAACGTTCCTGTCCTGCGTCTGGCTGAGATGTACCTGAACCGTGCTGAGGCTATCTCTAACGGTGCTACCGTCAGCGGTGTCAGCGCCCGTGCCGACCTTCAGGCCATCGCCTCTAAGCGTGGTGCTACCGTTCCTGAGAAGTTCAATATCTTCGACGAGCGTCGTAAGGAGCTTGCTTTCGAGGGCCACATCGTCTACGACTATGCTCGTTGCAAGAAGTCTCTGACACGTACTGACTTCGACGACGTGAAGAACAAGGACGTTGCCTTCCCCAGCTACATGTGGGCTATGCCTATCCCCAAGCGTGAGATGGAGGCTAACGCCAATATGGTTCAGAACCCCGGCTACTAATCGAAAGGTAAAAAGGTAAAACAGTAAAAAAGTAAAAGATATGAAACTATTCAAATTAACATACGGACTGGTGGCTGCTATGGCACTTTCGCTGGCATCGTGCAGCCTCAACGACGAGCCCGAATTCAACGACGCCGATGCTTTCGTGGCCATTCAGCAGACCACAGCATTTGTAGCTGAGACGGGCAACAAGCTGGAGATTCCTGTCATGCTCACCTCACTGGCAGGCCTGCAGGGATCAGTTGACTTCGTGATTACTCCCGACTCTGCTGCTGGCGCTGTAGAGGGTAACCACTTTACCATTGGTAACGAGAGCAAAACTTTGACTTTCACCAAGGAGAATCCTGTTCAGAACATTATTATCAATGTTAAGGATAACAACATCTTTGAGGGTGATAAGAAGTTCACGATTGAGTTGGTCAACGCACAGGGCGTCAAGCTTGGTGCCAACAAGAAGTGTGTTGTTACCGTTGAGGACGACGAGCACCCGCTGGCCTTCATCCTCGGTACGTTCACTGGTAAGGGTGAGTCTAACTTCGGTGGTGACCTTGAGTGGACTGTCCGCCTGGAGAAGGATGCTACTGACTTGAACAAGGTTTGGATTACCAACCTCGTTCCTGGTGGTTCTTCTTCTAACTCACCTGTCTATGGTATTGTCAATGCTGACAAGACAGAGCTTCTGATTCCTGTTCTGCAGGAGACAGCTATCAGCAGCAGCTATCCTCACATCGTACTCAGAGGTTACGACGGTGAGTCTGAAGAGGCTCTGGAAGACAACGTGAAGTGTACAATTGCTGCCGATGGTACCATCACCATTAAGGACATCTTCGGTGCGTATGTTTATGGCGACGATGCTATGAGCAATGGCCTGGGCTGGTATGAACTTGTTCTGCAGGGTGCAGTATTGACCAAGGATAAATAAAAATGAACACGAATATGAAAAAGTATATTTATAGTATAGCAATGCTTGTTCTTGGTCTCGTCAGCTGTAACAGCTGGGACGATGCTGTGACCGAGAACTATGGCGATGGTCCCGCCATCGATGTCAAAGTGACAGAATTTACCGACTCTGCCTTCACCTTCACGCTGACGCCAGCTGCCGGTACACAGTTCTATAACTTCATCATTGACCAGAACGACGAGTCTGAGGTTGATGCACTTGATGCAGCTGCGCTGTTGAAGGGTAGCTATGGCAATGCCGCTAATCTGAAGCAGGTGACTGCTGAGGCTCCCACCTTTACTGCAAAGTTTACGGCTGAGCCCAACACCACCTACCAGATTTACGCTGTCGCTGCCAGCGACAAGGGTATTGTAGGTAAGGTGGCAGTTGCCAGCGTTACTACAACCGACGTGAATGCTCCTGCTCTGACAAAGGGCGCCTTCAAGCCAGATCCCGCGACTAAGTCAGTGGCTGTCACCTTCGACCAGAACCTGAAGCGTGGCACAGGTGCCATCACAGGTATCTATTACAAGGAGTGGGACTGGGAGAATCCTGTCACCATCGATCCTGATTCTATCAAGGCTGAGATTAAGGGTAATGTTGTTACCCTGTCAGCTCCTACGACTCCCGACGGTGCTATCGTAGCATTCTCTTGGGCTGGTGGTGCCTTCGTTGACGCCAAGGGCAATAACTGTGGCGCTTTCACCACGACTTATGATGAGAACAAGGATAAGTGGACTGGTGCTGTTGTTGAGAACAAGAAGGTTGCCTTCGAGGTTACTGACAAGAATGTGACTGCTCCTAAGGACGGTTCGAAGTTCAGCGATTGGAAGACCTTCAAGGGTGAGTTCTCCTTCGATTTCGACATCTATCGTATTGATGAAGACGTGAAGAATGGCGACATTACCGTTACTTATACTGGTGACATGTCAGCTTCTACTTATAAGCTGAAGGCTAACCAGTGGTCTGTAGAGGGTAAGAAACTCTTCTTTACTCTTCCTGCACAGCCTGCTGCCGATGATGTAGTGACCGTTCAGCTGAAGGAGGGTATCTTCTTCGATGTCTATGGTAATCCTAATACGGCCTTCGCTAGCAAGACCTCTTGGATTCAGGACTTCGTTGTCACAACAGACTTGATTACTGGTACGTTCAACTTGGGTATCACTTACGATGGTGAGGCTGCCAGCCTTGGTGACTTCAGCATTGAGCTTGCTCCTACGGAAGAAAAACCTAATGGCTTGCTCTTTAAGAACTTCTATAGTGAAGTTGTAGAGGGTGCCGAGTTGGATGGCTACTATGATTTGGAGAAGGGTATGGTTTACATTGAGGATGGTCAGCTTGTTGGCTTTTACACAAACAAGAAAGGTGTAACATACGGACTGGTATTCTACAACTATGATAATAAGACCGATGACGAAGTGCCTGTTCCGTTTACCGTTAAGGCTGACGGCTCTATGGTTGCTGATGCCCAGTGGGGTATCTATGCCTTCAGTGAAGATTTTTCTTCACCCCTTGGATGGTTTGAGGTTGCTAACACTACGAAGCTGACACCTGTTGTTGCTTCTGCTCGCAAGGCTGTTGCCAACAAGAAAATGCTGGATAAGAAGGTGATTGCTCCCGCAAGCCTCAATACAAAGAAGTTCATCCGCAAATAACTTGCGATAGTATTAAATCCTCTTTCTTCCTCACGTGGTGTGGGGAGAAAGGGGATTTTTAGCGTTTTATATCAATAAGGTAAGAAGATGATGATGACAAGAAAGATGGCACTCATGGTGCTGGGACTGGCTGTGACGACATTAGGTCGTGCTGCCGATGTGACTCCCTCGCAGGCTGCTAAGATGGCCCAAGAGAAAGTGGCTGGCGACGTGGAGAGCGTCAAGGCCGTGGAGTACGAAGGGCAGAAGGTCTACTACGTTGTTCAGTTTGCTCAAGGCGGATGGGTGCTGGTGAGTGCCGACGATACGTCGGCTCCTTTCATTGGCTACTCACGTAATGGCGTGTTCCAGACAGAGAACCAACCCATTAACGTGCGTGCCGTCATGGAAGGTTACGGACGTCAGGTTCTGGAAAACAAGCGTGTTTCCAACAGCCGCCATCAGGATTGGGAAGAGGCCTCCCTGGCTAAGGCACGTTCTCTGGCTGAGAGCAGCGAGAAAATTGAACCGTTGATTCAGGTGAACTGGAACCAGACTGGTTCCTTTCAGAAGTACTGCCCGGGAACGGGTAGTAATAAGGCTGTCGTCGGTTGTGTGGCCGTAGGTATGGCTCAGGCCATGAGTGTGGCGCAGTGGCCTGCTCGTCCTGTCGGAATTCACAGCTATAAGTGCAACAACTATGGCGAACAGTATATCAACTACGACAAAGAGCCTGACTATAACTGGGATGCCATTCTCACCGGTGCTAACGGTCGTGACGATGTGGCCCGTTTCCTTTGGCACTGCGGTGTAGCAGTTAATATGGAATATGGCGCTGACGGTTCTGGTACGCAGACCTCCTTTATCCCAGGCGCACTGATGCGTTACTTCAGCTATCCAAGCAGTGTGAAATACTATTCACGTGACAGTTTCTGGGGGGATGACAACGATTGGAGAGAGCTCATCCTAAATGAACTGCGCGAAGGACGTGCCGTTGCCTATAGTGGCCATGATCCCAAGGGTAACTATGGTCACTGCTTCAACCTCGATGGCTTTGAAGGTGAGTTCTTCCATGTCAACTGGGGGTGGGGTGGCGCCAATAATGGCAACTTCCCCCTCAATGGACTGAAGGATGCAACTATGAACATGAACTATACGGATGGACAGGGCGTCGTCGTGGGTATCCGTCCTCCCTCGGAGAAACCCAGCGACATTTTGTTGAGTACCCATGAGATACAAGCAGGTTTGCCTGCCGGTACTGTGGTGTGCGATGTCACCGTTGAGAGTGAGGCAACAGATCCCGTCTATGAGTACAAACTGCGTGGTAAGTACAGCGCTCGACAGCACAGGTATTTGGCTGCGCCTTTCGAGATTGTCGACAATCGTCTGCTAACGACTGATGTTCTCGAAGAGGGTGATGAGCTGGTGACCATTACGGCTACGAACATCAGCAATGGTGGTTCTGTGGAACGTACATTCAATATTCACGTGACGAATAATCCCTCAGGTGTCAACGATGTCACCGTCGTTCCTGTTGGTTCCAAACTCTATTACTCAACCTCTGGCATGCAGTTGACTACACCTGCCAAGGGCTTGAACATCATTCGCCAGCGTATGTCTGACGGAACAACCAAGACCATTAAGATATTCAAGAAATAACAGTTATGAGGAAACTTGTATTAACGTTGGCATGGCTGGCAAGCGTCATTACTGTCAGCGCCGCCAAGTATGAGCCAAACACCCGCTGGCCGTACCTCTATCAGGACTTCACCAAGGGCGTGGTCTTCTTTGAGGGTAACCAGAAGAGCAGTCAGATGGACTTGAATATTCATCTGATGGGTAATGTGCTGCATTACATCGGGCAGGATGGTAAGATATACAAGAACGACGACCAGAAGGTGACGCGTGTGGAGATTGGCGACGATGCCTATATCTTCTCTGACCACAAACTGGTGCAGATTGTGGCCAATGAGGGTACGAACCTGCTGGTGATGCTGACAAAGGCCAACTTTGATGCTTTGCAGCAGAGCAGTGGCGCCTATGGTGCCAGTCTGAACTCATCGGCTACGCGCGACCTCTCGTCGCTTGACCTCGGTGGTCTCGATACGCCCGAGCTGGGTAAGATGCTGCAGGAGAAGAACGACGGCCGTACCATCCCCATGGTGCAGCAGTATTTCTTCATCATTGGTGGCCAGCAGATTGAGGCTACGAAGAAAGGTGTGGAGAAGTTCGTGGGCGAGGCCAAGGCTGATGCCCTGAAGCAGTTCCTCAAGGAGAAAAAGACGAAGTGGAAGGAAGAGTTGTCGTTGGCGCAACTCCTACAGTTCCTTGCACAATAAACAAAAAAGGCTTCGCTTAGCGAGGCCTTTTTTTTATTCTTTGCATGGACAGACTGTCTTACCGCTTCTGGCGGAAGAAGTCCTGCATGAGCTGGCGGCATTCTTCTTCGAGGATGCCGCCAGTGATGTTTGCTTTGGGGTGTAGGGCACGAGGGGCATAGAGACGGTAGCCGCGCTTCTCGTCCTGACAGCCGTAAACGATACGGGGCACCTGCGCCCAGCCCAGGGCACCGGCACACATGGGACAAGGCTCTACGGTGACGTAGAGCGTGCAGTCCGTCAGATACTTGCCGCCAAGGGTGTTGGCAGCTGCTGTGATGGCTTGCATCTCCGCATGCGCTGTGACGTCGCAGAGCGTCTCCGTCAGGTTGTGTGTGCGTGTGATGATGCGGTCTTGGCACACCACGACGCAGCCGATGGGAATCTCGCCTTCGTCGAAGGCCTTACGCGCCTCGTCCAATGCCATCTTCATGTAGCGCTCGTCTTTCTCCTGTTCGCCCATGACTATTGTTCTTTAACTTTAGAATTCCACAAGGATACGGAACACCTTGCCGGGATTTTCGCTCCACCAACGCATGGTGTCGAGACCCTCCTCGGGCTTGATGACCTTTGTGATAAGCTCATCCGTCGGACAGTCGTTAGTCTCCAGATAGTGGATGACGGCACGGAAGTCGGAGGGCATGGCGTTGCGCGAGCCACGGATGTCGAGTTCTTTCTGTACGAAGTACTTCGTTTGCAGCGACACCTCACTCTTGGCGTAGCCGATGCACGCCACACGACCGGTGAAGGCCACCTCGTTAATAGCCATCTGATAGGTGGGTACGCTGCCCACAGCCTCGATGACCACGTCGGGACCGAAGCCGTTGGTAAGCTCCTGCAGACGTGCGTGTACATCTTCTTTAATCGTGTTGACAGCGTAGGTGGCACCCATCTTCTTGGCCAGTGCCAGTTTCTCGTCGTCGATGTCGGCAGCGATGACGGTTGCACCACGCAAGGCAGAACGGACGATGGCGCCCATACCTACCATGCCGCAGCCGATGACCATTACCACGTCGATATCCGTCACCTGAGCACGGCTGACGGCGTGGAAGCCTACGCTCATAGGCTCGACGAGTGCCGTTACCTTCGGCGTGAGGTTGCCGGCAGGGATAATCTTCTGCCAGGGTAGGGTGATGTACTCCATCATGGCACCATTGCGCTGTACACCTAGTGTCTCGTTGTGCTGACAGGCATTGACACGGCCGTTGCGGCACGAGGCGCATTTGCCGCAGTTCGTGTAGGGATTGCAGGTAACTACCATGCCCGGCTTCAGTGTCTCGGGCACGCCAGCGCCTACGGCCTCGATGGTGGCGCCCACCTCATGACCGGGTATGACGGGATTCAGGGCCATGGAGTTGCGCCCCATGAAAGTGTTGATGTCGGAGCCGCAGAAGCCCACGTAGTGTAGCTTTAGCAGTATCTCGCCCTGGCCTGGTGCCTGAGGCTTCTCAATGTCAATGACGTTCAGCTCTTGGCTGTGTGTGATTTGGATTGCTTTCATCGTGTTTT
>Ga0265298_10003217_pt1 | contig 21832 bp, 17 predicted proteins | sample AusTroGonzalo_MG_3_FD_193486 | JGI IMG/M metagenome (GOLD analysis project Ga0265298, IMG submission 193486) | Bovine rumen microbial communities from tropical cattle in Woodstock, Queensland, Australia - Gonzalo_01 | ecosystem: Host-associated > Mammals > Digestive system > Stomach > Rumen ...
TCTGGCATTCTTCATTATCCATTTGCTACTTGTAATACATATAACGGTGCTTCCGAGAGCCTCCGTTGTGGCTGATCGTTACTTGTATATCTCCATTATAAGCCTGAACTTTATGTTTGCTTACTTTATAACTGGGCTAGGAAAGTTATTTAAATATCCAAAACTGAAGATTATAGCTTTATCAGTGGTGATAACTGTTTTGGTGGGTGTATCCTATTTCCGTACTATGGACTGGAAGGATTCCAAGACTCTGAGAAGTGTATTTGCTGTAGAAAACAGTTCAAGCGTAAAATAGCATATTATATGGTTATGAGTTGTCTTTTGTTGTATAAACAGAAGTGCCCCGTTATGGTATCCAGGATATTGGGATGTTTGTTTGTAGCCTCTGCACTTTTGAAATTTCATGCGCTTCAGACATTCCAGGGGGAAGTCCGTCTCTTTCTTGAGGTTTATTTCCCGACACTCTTTATCGGTCACGAGAAGTTTTTCGCAGTTTCTACATGTGTAATGGAACTTACAATGGGAATTTGCGCAATCATCGGGGTCAGGAGAAAGGAGCTAAGTATTGTATATGTTGCCGTGTTGTCCTTTTTTGTCTGGCTCACAGGTATCAATCTATTCTTTCCATCTCTTATGGGGAGTATAGAGTCCTGTGGTTGTTTTGGAGAATTGATACATTTTACCCCGACGGAATCATTCGCAAAAAGTGTAGTCCTTTGCCTGATTTCATTCGTGTGGTTTTATTTAGAATACTTTGGAAATAGAAAACAGACGTTATGCTATACCTGATAATCCCCTGTTATAACGAACAGGAAGTTCTGCGTGATACTACAGAGAAGTTGCTTGCCTGTATCCCTAATATCTCCATGCCTACCAGAATCTTGTATGTAGATGACGGTAGTAAGGATAATACTTGGCAAGTAATAGATGATCTGTGCAAAAAATATGATAAAATTGTTGGTCTTCGTCTGTCTCATAATGTGGGACAACAGGCAGCTACGTGGGCTGGAATGGAATCGTGCGTAAAGGAGGCGGATGCTCTGATATGCATGGATGCTGACTTGCAAGACGATATAAATGTACTACCCAAAATGGTGCGTGATTTCCAGAACGGGTGTGATGTTGTTTATGGTGTAAGGAACGACCGTAGCTCAGACAGTAGGTTTAAAAGATACCCGGCATGGATGTTCTATAAACTGATGAAGAGTTTGGGCTGTGAACTTATAGAGAATCATTCCGAGTTCCGTTTGCTTAGCCAACGTGCAACCATGGCTTTACTTTCTTACCCCGAGCGTAACCTATTTGTGAGGTGTATGGTGCCCATGTTGGGCTTTAATACTACTAACGAGTATTATTCCCGTCAACCCAGGAGTGCCGGTGAAACCAAATATTCTACTGTTAAACTGATAAAATTAGCCTTGGATGGTATCACCAATTTCAGTGTCCGTCCTATACGTTGGATACAGATAGTAGGTTGTTTATGTATTTTAATTTCATTCTGTGTCATTGGATGGGCCTTGGCAAATTATGTAATGAATAAGACAAATCAAGGCTGGCCTTCTTTGCTTATTTCTCTTTGGTTCTTATGTGGAGTGGTATTGGTCTCAATTGGTATTATTGGAGAATATATTGGAAAGATATATACAGAGGCCAAACGTAGACCTCGATATTTCATAATGGATAAGACATTCAATGCATTGGGTGAATAAATCTTAGTATTAATCAAAAACAAAAAAACAATGAACAAGTTAAAATTGTCCGTTGGCGTATTAGCCTTCGTTGGACTTGCTGCACTTAATTTCACGCAGTCTGAGAGTTGTTTCGTAAGTAAGGCACTGGCCTCTGGAGGGGCTGTTAGCAGCGGATCTCACTCTAATTCTGGGAGCAGTAGTTCCTCTTCATCAAGTTCCTCCTCGTCAAGTTCCTCCTCGTCAAGTTCCAGCGGTGTCGATGATCCAAAGTATGCCCCAAATAACATCTTAAACCCGGAATCATGTACTGAAACATATACTAACCATAAAGTGGGGTTCACGTGGCACGGCAAAATTATCGGTGTGGGTGGCTCATATACGGTAAATGGCTCTTGGCTGATATGCAAACCGCGTAATGGGGTAAAGTGTGACCAGACGGCACAAACTCCATGTACAGAGATACAGCCTAAAAACTAATTCTGTTTGGTTCTGTAGCGTTCGAGCATACAGAACCAAACTAAACAAACATACTAATGAAACATTACAACTACAATCAGATTCTGTTCGGGGACTGTTTTCTTCCCAAGTTTGATATTTGTATTATAATAACAATCTGTTTCGGTTTCTTCTCATGTTCAATGAGACAGGAAGGTCATTTAACTGTTAAATATGAACGAGATACTATTTTGGTAAAAGGAGAAGGCTGCATTGCCCAGTTGGAGGATAAAGAATACAAAGCAAGGATAGAAACATACCTTCACCCCCAAGACACGTCTATTTCAATTCTGTGCGATAAGATGAAGTATGATGACGGTTATTATTTTCTGCAACAGGGGGGGAAAAACCAAACGATATGGGTTTTTGACTCCTTGGGGAACTACATATCAAAACTAGGTGAAAGAGGACGAAAACAGAATGAGTACCAAACTGACATTACAGATTGGTTTTATGTTAAGGATAAAAAAGAGGTGTTTGTTTATGAAAGATACGAATGCAGACTACATGTTTTCACAATAGATGGGAAACCCGTAGAATCGAAGTTCTTGGCCTCCCTGCCGCAATCTATTGGGGCACTGAAAGGTGATTGTCTGTTCTGTTCGTATGACGACATCTTGTCTAAGGATGGTATCCAGTTGGGCCTTTTTAATAGAGATGAAGAAGTTATAAAAGATTTTATCAATCTTAACGAAAGTATGAATTTTGTCCCCAATAATGAATGTTTCTATGCTAGTATGAACAGGTTGTTCCATATTCCCGCCTTTTCTGACTCTTCCATCGTTTTTCATGAAGATTCTGTTGAAAAAGTTGTGCGTTTCATATTCGAAGATAAATTCTTGACGGAAGACATAAAGGAAGAAGCACTTGATGCAAAAATGGACAATTTCAACAAGTTCGATGGAATACAGTTTATTAAAACTTATTATGAAACTTCACGTTTCCATTATTTAAAATACTCATATAGAAATCTTTTTGTTAACCATCTCATAGATAAGAAAAGTAAGAAGCAGTACAGTTTTGCTAGCAGTCCGATTAAGGGACTACTCCCTTCTACGGCAATGTGTGTAAGAGGTGACAAGCTCTTATATTTAATTACAAAACAAAACATAGAAGAATTGCGTTATCTTCTGGATGATAGAATTCTTGGTAAAGCAGTCTCTGAAAGTAATGAGATTATTCAGAGAATAATTAATGGAGAAGAATCCCTCCCCCTCATTTTGTCTATAGAATTCATTGAATGACACACATGAAAAGTCTTAAATTTTTGATATTCTGTACAGTTTTGTTTTCTTCCTTTTTAAGTTGTGGCAGATATGACACGCTACGAAAGATGAAAGAAATGAGGTCTGCACCCGTTAATCTGGATTTGACGCATATGGAATGCTGGCAAAACGATAGTTTGTTGAAATGTCGGCCTTGGGAGAGTATTCCACTCAAGTTGTGCGTATACGTTTCCCCGGACCATTGTACATCTTGCTATTTAAAGAAGATGTTTCAATGGGAGGATTTCCTCGAGATGGAGAAGGCTAAGAAATTTTATATATACTATATCTTCACACCTCAGGATGGATGTGAAGAGACATTCCACAAATTCTTTTTCCAAGCAGAATTAGATCACCCGTTTTACTTGGACAAGAAAAAGGAATTCTTATCATTAAATCCTCATATTCCACAGGAGTCCATGTTTCACACGTTTCTTCTTGATGAGAACAATAATGTGATTTTAATAGGAGATATCTTGCATAATCCAAAGGTTGAAGAAGAATTTAAATGTATTTTGGAAGAGCGTGACAAGTTCAAAGCAGAATAGCAATAATCTGGATTGTACATAGCCTTTCATTATGTAAAGATGTATTTTCTTCAGAATTATATTGATATATCTGGCATCAAAAGATTTTCCACTCTGAATATAGCTGTTCGGCGCGTCGAACAAGACAATATTAATAATTAAACTCAAAAAAATGAACAGAATTAAACTATCCGTAGGCGCATTGGCCTTTGTTGGACTTGCTGTGCTTAATTTCACGCAGTCCGAGTGTTGTTTTGTAAGTAAGGCACTAGCCTCTGGAGGGACTGTTAGTAGCGGCTCCCACTCTAATCATGGAAGCAGTAGTTCTTCTTTTTCATCAAGTTCTTCTTTTTCAAGTTACAGCAGTACCGACGATTCTAATTTGTTGAAAGAACATGAATTGGATCCTGAAACTTGCAGCGTAACCAAGACAAATTATGAAGCATGCTTTGTATGGAACGGCGTTTTAATACCCATTGGCGCCACATATACGGTAGCATCTCATACACATTGGATATGCAAACCTCGTTATGGTTGCACTTGTGACAAAACAAAAGAACGAACAGATTGTATCGAATAAACTGCTTTTTAGTAAAAAAGTTAGACTCCGCTCTGAGGAAGGGCGGAGTCCATACAACACATAGCATTCATTCCTTATTGACAAATAATCAGCAATAATTAAAGTCCTTGTCTACTTTAGGAGATAATTCAGGTATTTATGTGGCGGTCTCCCGTGATTTATATTTATAGTGATATTTTTGGGGGGGGCATGTAAATGCAAGCGGTAACTAAGTTGGATTAATAAAATGAATAGAAAGAATCGCATTTATTGCCATCTTAAGAGTAAATGGTGTATCCTGTATATTGGTGTGTTGATTGTGGCTATGCGGCTTTTTATATTTGAAGTGTTTCTGGTAGATTCTCCCAGCATGATCCCCGCCATTCAGCCTACAGAGATTTATTGTGTTGACAAATTAAGCGGGGGTGCTCTTATGCCAAGGAGATTGGCAGAGATACCTGTCATAAATGCTTTTACCTGGATAAAGCCTCTCCGTGAATTGGACGAGAAACATGACTGGGGATCGCATCGTTTACCTGGCTATAGAAATTTCGAAAAAGGAGATGTGATCCTTTTTCATGCAAAAGATGATTATAAAACAGTCCTTGTAAAACGTATAGCTGAAATTGTATATGAGAACGATGAAACCTATTATTTTGTATTAGGAGATAATTATAATAACTCTACCGATAGCCGAAACTTTGGTATAATACCCGAAAGCTCGGTTATCGGCAGGGCTAAATACGTACTATTTTCATGGGACGACGAGGCTCCAGGCCTGAGTAAGTTCCGTTGGAAACGGCTGGGCTTCAATATTTCAAAAATTTGATAAAATATATGATATACATTATTCTTCCATGTTATAATGAGCAGGAGGTTTTGGCAACTACTAACAAACAGCTCATAAGTTTAATGGCCGAAATACCATTAGAGACAAAGATTCTTTGAGTGACAAGAAACCGTGAGATCTTATAAAAGAATGAATAGTAATAAATGTTGTTATGAAAAAACTGGCAATAGGTGGACTACATTTTGCCATTTCAGTCGGTAGGGAACGATTGACGGAGATGATGCTATTCTGCATTGTAGGTTCAACGGCAATGGCTATACATTATGGCATTTACTATGTGCTGTTGCCTGTCCTTCCTGTTAACGTCTCTTTTAGTTTGGGCTACTTTATCAGTTTTCTTTATAACTTCACAATGACCTCATACTTTACTTTCAAGGTAAAACCTTCCGTGAGTCGGTTCTTCCGCTTTGCTGCTAGTCATGGAACTAATTATCTGCTACAGATACTGTTGCTGAACTTCTTTATTCATGTTGCAGGGCTGAATGAGAAAATGGCACCTGTACCGGTATATGCCATCTCTGTGCCAGTGAACTATATGTTGGTTAGGTTGGCTATGAAGCATAAATTATAATGGATATTTTTAACCCCATGTAAATCTGGAATGATTACTAGAGCTTATGAACAATGATAAAGTATCTATTAAATGTGTGAAATCTCCGCACTTGATGAAACGGATTCTGTGCGGAATTGGCTTATTAGTATTTCTGATGTCCTTTGTAGGTACATTTATTGGGGAAATCCGATGGGTGCCAACACCCAGTATGGAAAGTACCATTATGGCACGTAGTATAGTTTGGATGGATAAGACTCGGTGTGGTGCGCGTATGCCCCGTAGGTTTTGGGATATCCCAGTACTGAAGTACGGTTTCTACTTGGTGCCACAGTTGTACCGCCCTGATCAAAAACTAGATTGGGGTTATCATCGTATAGGGGGGACGGGTACTTTAAAGCGTGGAGATATCATCGCCTTTGATAGTCCTATGAGAGATGGTGTTCTGTTATGCAAACGCCTGATAGGTCTTCCTGGGGATACGGTAGAGCTGCGTCATGGTCAGACGTATGTGAATGGAAAGAAATTGAAACTGCCACGTACGGTTATTGCTACCATGGAACCTGATACGGCTCGTACTGCTGATTTTCCATCGAGTAAAGAATGGAATATTCACAACTATGGTCCCTTGGTTGTTCCACTTGATAAGGCCAATCCTTATTATTTTGTATTAGGTGATAACCGAGGTTACTCCCTAGATAGCCGAGCATGGGGCTTTGTCCGTCATAAAAATATTGTGGGACGTGTGATTGTTCCGTAGATGTATTTCTTTTTGTTTAGCTAATAATAAATTCTAAGGTAAATTGTTGGTAATGCCTGCCATCCCCTCGTGAGAGGAGTGGCAGGCATACTTTAATTGTCACTATTTCTTCTTCTGTCATCCTATAGGATTACAGCCATTCTGGTACTATGGCATATTTAATATGTTGTATAACATTTTCTGCTATTTGGGTTTGCCTACAATTAAAAAAACTTGTAAATTTGAGGTCAAAAATTTAGACACACCCATAATTAGAACTAACATGAGCGTAAAAAACGCTATAGTTTTATTGGCTTGTTTGGCATGGCTGCCAATGAATGCACACGCACAGCAGATAACCCTGAATAATGCCATTAAGATTGCGCAGGAGAATTCCCTGGACGCTAAGTCTGCTCATTTCTCCTTCCTTGCCAGCTATTGGACGTACCGTAGCTTTAAGGCAGAATTGCTGCCTTCCATGAATCTGAGTGGTGGACTGATGAACTACAACCGTTCATTGGTGGAAGCCCGTAACTATGACGATGGTCGCCTGTCGTATGTTAGTAACAATACACTGAGCAACAGTTTGACTTTCTCTGTAGATCAGGAGATAGTAGCTACCGGTGGTAGGGTATCTCTGATGTCCTACCTGCATAGGCTGGATCAGTTTACATACGATGAGAAGACTTTCAACACGCAACCTCTGCGCATCAGCTATTCTCAGCCTCTGCGTGCCTTCAATTCTCTGAAGTGGGAAAAGAAGACAGCCCCCCTGGAGTATGAGATTGCACAGAAGCGTTATGCATCCTCTATGCAGGATATAGCCATCAGAGTTACATCATTGTTCTTTCGTGTTTTGTCGGCACAATCTGATTATCAGCAAAGCAAGGCAACCTTAGCTGACAGAGAGACGCTGTATGCAATGGCGCAGAAACGTCTGGAATTGGGTACCACCACCAAAAGCGAGGTGTTGCAGATGGAACTGTCTGTGATGAATGCTCGTGTCTCAGAAGGAAACAACCGTATCACATTGGACGATGCTTTGTATAACCTGTTCTCTTATCTGCGTGTTACGGATTATGAGAATGCAGAATTGGTGCCTCCCTATAACGTTCCTGATCTGGTGGTTAATATGGATGAGGTGTTGCAGAAAGCCATCACCAATTCCTCGCATACCAGGGAACAACGCCTGGAGATGCTGAATGCAGAACGAAGCCTGGCACAGGCCAAGGCCAACAAGGGAATACAACTTAGCCTGAGCGGAGAGTTGGGCTTTATGCAGTCCGCCAATGATTTTGCCGGAGCGTATAGGAACCTGAAGGATAATGAGGTTATTGGCCTGACGCTGAGACTTCCCATCTTTGACTGGGGGGTAAGCAAGGGGCGTGTGCGTATGGCACAGGCTCAGTTAGAAGTGGTAAAGACACAACAGGAGCAGTCGCATCAGGACTATGTCCAGGAGCTGCGCAAGAAGGTGATGCAGTTTAATGCCCAGCCCTCGCAATGCCGGAATGCTTTGCGAGCACAGGAGATTGCAGAGGAACGTTATAATATAATGAGACGTAGATACGAAGAAGGTACGGTTTCTGTAACCGACCTGAATACGGCTCTGCAGGAGATGACGTCTGCCAAAGCTCAGTACATAGGTCAGCTGAACACCTTCTGGAGCGACTACTACAGCCTCCAGAAGTCCACACTTTATGACTGGACGATGAATAGAGACATTCTTTTTGAATTGAAAATTGAAAATTGAGCATTGAACATTGAAACTTCGTTTCGAGCCTGCTTTCGTTCGGCAATAATCAAGCGAGCTTGTTATTGCTCTCACTTACTCGCAGCCTTGAGCATTGAACATTGAGCATTGGGGCGGCCTAAAGAAAACCGTTATAACGTAATAACGATAACGTCAACGAAAACGACATAACAATAACATGAAACAGATATTTGGTAAGAGAGTTGTATGGCTTATGGCTGGATTTGTCCTGCTGGCAGCATGTTCTTCTGATAAAGAGAAGAAAAATGAAGATGCAGATATGGAGATGCACCAGCAGCAGATGAGTGAAACATATGTGGACACGATGGTGCTACACCAGACGGAATTCAATAAGCAGATTGTCTGTAACGGTAGGCTGAGAGCCAAGGCAAAGAGTGAACTGAACTTTACCGGTCAGGGCATCATAGCATCGGTCTGTGTGAAGGAAGGGCAGCATGTGGCAAAAGGTGCGCTGATAGCTACGTTAGACAAACTGGATAAGGAGCGTGACCTGGAAAGGGCTGAGCATGAACTGCAGCGTGCCAAGGTGGAGCTGACGGATAAACTGATTAGCTTAGGGTATAACGATGTGAGTGCTGTTCCTGCCGATGTGATGCAGCGTGCCGAGGTGATGTCTGGCTACTACTCTGCCAAGTTTCAGTTACAGACAGCCAAGAAGGCTTTGGCGGAATGTAACCTGTATGCGCCTTTCAGCGGAAGAATAGCGGATCTGGAAGCCAAGAAGTTCCAGAAGAATGATAAGGTCTGCACATTAGTGGACGACAGTGGCTTCGAGGTGGAGTTCAAGGTCTTGGAGGCAGAACTCTCTGGCGTACGTATCGGTCAGAAGGTGAAGGTGACACCCTTTGTCCAGGACAGCCTGCAGTATGAAGGTCGTGTGACGGAAATAAATCCGTTGGTAGATGACAAGGGATTGGTTAAGATTAAGGCTCAACTTGGCAACAGAGGAACCGCATTGCTGGATGGTATGAATGTGCGCGTGATTGTGGAGGAGAAGATGCAGAATATGTTTGTTGTTCCCAAAGATGCCGTGGTAGAGCGTGATGGCTACCATGTTATCTTCTTGTTAGAAGAGGGTAGGGCAGTGTGGACATACGTTGATGTAGTACATTCTAACATAAGTTCCTTTGCCATTACAGGCTGTCAGCGCAAGGAGACCACCATTAAAGAGGGAGATATTGTCATCACCTCCGGCAACCTGAACTTAGCAGACGGCACGGAAGTGATGGTGGAGAATTAGTTTAATGGTTTTGTGGCTTAGTAGCTTAATAGCTTGATAATTTAAATAATATGTACGAGAATACGTGTATAGCTATCCTCTTGCTCCTTGCTCCTTGCCCCTTGCCCCAAAATTTCCCTAACCTCTAACCCCTAACCGCAAATAAATGCTACACCAAATAATAAAACGCCCAATAGCCGTTTCTATGTGCATCATTGCACTGACGGTGATAAGCATATTGTCACTCCGTAAGATACCGGTATCCCTGATGCCGGATATTGACATACCACAGATAACCGTACAGGTGAGTATGCCTGGCTATTCAGCCCAGGAAGTGGAAAGTAATGTGGTATCACCGCTTAGAGGCAGGTTGATGCAGGTGGCTGGCGTTACAGACATCCGTTCAGAATCAAGAATGGATGCAGGAAATGTTAAACTAACCTTTGAGCCAGGCAGCAACGTAAACCTTCTGTTCATAGAGGTGAATGAGAAGGTGGACCGTGCCATGAATCAGATGCCCAAGGAGATGGAACGTCCCAAGGTGATGAAAGCCAGTGCCATGGATATTCCTGCCTTCTTCCTTGACCTGACGCCAAAAGAATCGTCTAAGTTCCCACAGCTGTCTAAGTTTGCCAAGAATGTTGTGGTAAAACGCATTGAGCAACTGCCACAGACGGCAATGGTAGATGTAAGCGGAACCGTTGGTACAGAAATAGATTGCATTCCCAATTACGAGAAGCTGCAGGCTATGGGCCTCTCTGTTGGGGATATAGAGAATGCCATTAAACGGAATAATATCACACTGTCGGCATTGAGCATTGTGGATGGTATCTTCAGGTACAACATTCACTTTGATTCCCAACTGCTAACCAAGAAGGATATTGAGGATATCTATATCAATCACCAGGGGCGTCTGTTCCAACTGAAAGATGTCTGTGATATAGAGGAACATATAGCAACCCGTAACGGACTAGTAAGACATGATGGCAAGGAATGTATAACCATGGCTATCATAAAGCAGAACGATGCCCGTATGGAGGAGCTGCAGCAGAGTATGGATGAGTTGCTGGAGGATATGCGGAAGGAATATCCTGATATCCAGTTCCAGTTGACACGCGACCAGACCCGTCTGTTGAGCTATACCATAGAGAATCTGAAGGGTAACCTGTATATGGGTGCCCTGATGGCATGTCTGGTGCTGATGGTCTTCATGAAGAAATGGCGACTTTCTCTGTTGGTGGTACTCTCCATTCCGCTCTCATTGATAATTACCATTCTCTGCTTCTACCTGTTAGGTATCAGCATGAATGTCATCTCGCTCTCTGGACTGATCTTAGGCGTGGGTATGATGGTGGACAATGCCATCATTGTTGTGGATAATATAACACAGAGAAGCCTCACCCCAACCCTCTCCAAGAGAGAGGGAGCTACCTCGAAAGAAAAGACGGAGGTTATAGTGCGTAGCACACGTGAGGTGTTCACGCCTATGCTGTCTTCTGTCCTGACTACCTGTTCTGTATTCCTGCCCCTTATCTTCCTGAGCGGGACAGCAGGAGCTTTGTTCTATGATCAGGCAATGGGTATCACCACAGCCCTCTTTGCCTCCCTTCTAGTAGCCACAGTGGTAATACCGGTGTATTATATGGTATTGCATAAAAAAAGAGAAAAATTAAAAGAGAAAAATGAAAAATTTGGGGGGAAGAGCAAATTGCGACTTCGTTTTCGCGTTCCGTTTGCGACTCCTATGGCATTCTTCACTCTTCATTCTTCATTCTTCACTTACCGCTGGTATGAAGCAATCCTCAAATGGACCCTACGTCATGCCCGCCTTGTCCTGGCACTATTTGTGCTTTGCATCCCACTGATGGCGCTGATGATATTGCATATAGAAAAGGAACGCATGCCTAAGCTGGCACAGGAGGATACGTTGCTATCCATTGACTGGAACAGCAATATATCGGCACAGGAAAACGACAGGAGGATAGCTGGTGTAATGGATGCTATAAAAGAGAATGTGCAGACCTCTACCTGTATGGTGGGAGCGCAGGAATTTATGCTGGCACACACCAAGGACATTACTTCCTCTGAGACTGTTATCTACCTGAAGGCTGAGAACGCTAAAAAGCTGGCAGAGGCAAAGAAACAAAGCGTGGCTTATCTGCAAAAGCATTATCCTCAGGCTTCTGCCGAGTTCAGCGAACCGGGGAATCTGTATAATCTGGTTTTCTCGACTGATGAGTCTGACCTGGAGATACACTTGCAGAACAACGATGGCGGTCGTCCCGCACCAGATGAATCACGTGCGTTCAGAGATACATTGCTTAAGCATTTCCCTCATTTGGAGATATCGCCGGTAATGACAGAGACGAATATCCGCTATGTGGCAGATATGGAACAGATGGCTTTCTATAAGGTGGGTTATGATGCTTTGTACCAGAGATTAAAACAACTTGTAAGCAGAGGCACGGTTTTCAGTATAAATGAAGGTGCTCAGTCTGTTCCCGTCATAGCCTCGCCCCCATCCTCCCTACGTGGAGAGGAGAGATCTATTCTGGCAGAGACCGTGAAGAATGGCGATGGAACGGATATTCCCATCTCTTATCTGGTACGTGAGACCAAGGGTGAGGACTACAAGCGTCTGCAGGCAGGTAACGGTGGAGAATACTATGCCCTATGCATGAATGCCAAGGACAAGGAAGTTGAGAATGTAATGGAATATGTGAATGAATACGTTCATCAGCCCCAGAGTGAATACAGTGCCAGTTTTACAGGCGGTTATTTCTCCAGTCGTAAATTGATTGGCGAACTCTCTGTAGTTCTTGCTGTAGCCCTTGCATTGCTCTACTTCATTCTGGCTGCCCAGTTTGAGAGTCTGATACAACCCCTTATCATCCTGCTGGAAATGGTGGTGGATGTGTTCTTTGTTATTGTAGGATTGTGGGTATTGGGCGAATCCATCAACCTGATGTCTATGACGGGTATTGTGGTGATGAGCGGTATCATCATCAATGACTCTATCCTGAAGATAGATACCATCAATCATAGTCAGCACCTGAAGGCAGGTACCCGAAAGGGACTGATACGTGCCATAATGGAAGCAGGACGGAGACGTCTGCGTCCCATTGTAATGACATCCCTGACAACCATCCTGGCATTGTTGCCTTTCCTGAGTCATAGCAGCATGGGCGCTGCCATCCAGTACCCCTTGTCTCTGACCCTGATAATAGGTATGACCGTAGGAACGGCTGTGAGTCTATTCTTCATCCCACTGCTGTATTATATAGTGAAGAAGCCTTTGGCTTCAAATTCAAAATTTATATATTCAAAATTCAAAATTCAAAATGCAAGGGGACGTTAACCGGTAAAAAAACAATTTTCAACGGTAAACAGTAAACTAAAAATTTTCAACTTTCAACTTTCAATTCTCAATTTACTAAATGAAGCTCTCCCGTTTTACCCTGCTTCTGACACTGGCCATACTGATGGTTATAGGCTGTGCGCTTATCCCCAGGATAGACGTGGCAGATAAGCCACGTCCCACTCAGGGAAAGACGCTGGATGTATGGTATTCGTGGAACGGAGCGTCGGCTAAGGTGATAGAGCAGAATGTGACATCCAGAATAGAGGGACTGGTTGCAGCTGTACGAGGCGTGGAGAATGTGAAATCTGAATCGTACTTCGGAAGCGGGCGTGTGACCATAGAGCTAAAGAAGAATGCTAATGTATCGGCTACCAAATTCGAGATTGCCTCTTTGCTACGCCAGATAAGCGAACAGTTGCCGCAGGGGGTCAGTTATCCGGAGCTTTCGGGGGGAGAGGTAGTAAACGAAAAAGAAAGCCAAAGGAAAGAAACTACCCAGGTGCTCCTGAGCTACTGTGTAAACTCCAATCTAAGTGATGAACAGTTGAAGGAGTACATAGAACGACAGGTGGAACCTGCTCTACGTCAAATAGATGAGGTGAAATACGTAGAGGTTACAGGCGGAAAGAGCAAATACATTGTTATAACCTATGACCCGTTTGTCCTGTCCAGTTATGGTCTTTCTGCCTATGATATAGAGAATGGCATAAGGGCGTTCCTGGGCAAAAGCGATGTGGTGGGTGAAGTGCAACCCAAAGGACAGGAGGAGAAAAGGACACTCTACCTTAGCACGGAAAAGTTCGGGAAGCCGTTGGAGGAGATGCCTATTGGCACAGTGGATGGCAAGACTGTATATCTGGGCGACTTGGCTACCTATGAATACAAAGACCGATTGCCAGGCAGTTACTACAGAATCAACGGATTGAATACCATATACCTGAACATCCATGTGGATGCCGATGCTAACAAGATTGCCCTTTCGGGTAAGTTGAGGAAGAAAATCGCAGAGGTTGAGAAAGGCTTGCGACAAGGAGTCTATCTGACACTGATACATGACGGGGCTGAGGAGAAAGAGAGTGAACTGAATAAACTGATTTGGCGCTCAACGCTATCGCTGCTGATCCTGTTGGCTTTTGTCTGGCTGGTAAGATGGGACTGGCGCTATTTGTTTATCATGATGCTGACGCTTGCCGCCAACCTGGCTCTGGCGGTGATTGCCTATTACGTCTTTGATATACGTCTGCATATCTATTCGCTAGCGGGTATCACCGTATCATTAGGTATGGTCATAGATGCTGCTGTGGTGATGGTGGATCACTACAGCTATTATCACAACCGCAAGGTTTTTATGGCTATCTTGGCAGCATTGCTGACTACCATTGGCTCGTTGATAGTTGTGCTATGGTTGCCGGATTTCCTGCAGAAGGATTTGTATGACTTTGCCTGGATTATCATTATCAACCTGAGTGTGGCCCTTATTGTGAGTTGGCTGTTTGTTCCAGCATTGATAGACCAACTACAATACCATAGTCGTCAGCAGGGAGGGGTTAGGCATATGCGTTTGGCGTTACGATGGAACAGGTTCTATCTGAAATACATACGTTTTACCCAGAAGCGTAAGTGGATATACTATATCCTGATAGTCTTGGCTTTTGGTATTCCCTTCCATGCCTTGCCAACGAAGTGGGGCGAGAATGATGATTATTTTGGATATATGGGTAATCCGTCAGAAAAGCCTTGGTATGAGCGTGCCTATAATGCTACATTGGGAAGTGATTTCTTCCTGCGTAACTGCAAGGAGCCTCTCTCGAAATATCTGGGTGGAACCATGCGACTTTTCTCTCAGTCTATGTCAGGCAATACCTATAGTAAAAACAATGAGAAGGAACTGAAGCTGAACATCCGTGCCCAGATGCCTTTGGGTGGTACTGCTGCTCAATTAAATGAAAAAGTGGTGATACTGGAGAATTTCCTGGTAAACTTTCCAGAGATAGAACGCTTTGAAACACAAGTGGGCAGCTGGGGAGCCAGTATAACGGTTGAATTCAAAAAGGAATACAAACATTCTTTTTTTCCTTATGCATTGGAAAAAAAAGTTATAGGAAAAGTTATCTCTATAGGAGGAGCCGACTGGGCAACCAGCGGTGTAAGCGAGAGGGGTTTCAGTAACTCACTGAACTTGCAGTACCGTAGTAACAGGATAGAGTTGGTGGGCTACAACTATGATCAGCTGTACCGCATTGCGGAGGATATGTGTGATGAGATGCGTAAGAACAACCGAGTACTGGACCTTGTGATAGAGACACCAGGACATGAGAATCAGGAGGATGAACTGTATATGCGCTATGACAAGGAGGAGATAGCGTTGTATGACTTTGACCTTTCTGCTGCTCACGGAACCCTCGGAGAACTACTTTCGGGCAGGGATATAGACCGTTACAGAGATACGCATTTCTCATCAGATATGTACCTGAAGTCTTCCTGGCAAGACAAATTCGACCTGTGGCGTCTGGATAATTCGTTCCTGAAGGTTGGCGATAAAGAGAACAGGGTATCTGACTTTATGTCTATAGAAAGGCGTCAGGCCAAGAACTGCATTCCCCGTCAAAATCAGGAATACGTATTGCATGTTGCCTTCAATATACTGGGAACCTCCTCCTATACCAGGATGTATATAGAACGTGCCATCAAGGAATGCAACCAACGGCTGCCTGTTGGCTATAAATGTCAGAACGTATCGTATGGCTATTATAAGGATGATGGTACGCAATACTGGCTTCTGGGACTTATTATCATTATCATCTTCTTTGTGTGCAGCATTCTGTTTGAGTCGCTGCGTCTGCCGCTGGCTATCATATCGCTTATTCCGGTATCCTTCATTGGTACCTTCCTTACCTATTGGCTGTCGGGGGTGGAGTTCGGAACGGGTGGCTTTGCTTCGATGGTCTTGCTGAGTGGTCTGACGGTGAATGCCGGTATCTATATTGTATGCGAATACAGAAACCAGTTGGCTGATCACCCGGCGGTATCGCCTATGAGGACATACGTCAGGGCATACAGTCACAAGATAATAGCAGTCTTCCTGACCATTCTGTCAACCGTTCTGGGCCTGATACCTTTCTTCATAGACGGGGCTAAGGAATCCTTTTGGTTTTCCTTTGCTGTAGGTTCTACAGGCGGTTTGCTTTTCTCTATTTTCGCTCTGGTATTTATAATGCCAATATTCCTAAGACTCTCCAATCTAAAAAAGAGATAGAAATTTATTAACAACACAAAAACCTAAACAAAAATGAAAAAAGTTATTCTATTCACTATGTTGGCGCTTATGAGTGCTGCAGCATTTGCACAGTCTTTGTATCCTGAGCGTGGTTTGTACAAACTAATGTCTATTGAAGCGCAGGGACGTACGCTGTCCGATTTGCCTGAGCATACTTACAGAAGCTGTTCTGGTGACAAGGTCCTTATCCTGTGGGTTCAGCCTAACCAGGAAGGTTCTATTACCAAGTTTACGTGGCGTTATGAGGCTGCTCCGAATCCTGACGATCCTTTCTGCGTTAAACTGAAAGACATTGACCCGGAGAGCTTCCTTCTGACGTGGTTCAATACCTCCAAAGGGTTCTATGACTTTCCTGTAGGAATATGGATAAACGAGACATGGAAGAAGGTTAAGGGAGATGATTTTCTGAACCGCTATTCTGCTGTTGCCACTAATCATAAGAAAAAGGAGAAACTGCTGGGTTCTTGGAAGCTGGTAGCCATGCAGGCACTTGACCTCCCTGGCCAGCCTACTATTCCGGGCAAGGATACCTATAAAGTTTATGGTGAGAAGGATTGTCTCTCGTTTATGGGAAGTCTGTACAACATAGAGCAGGGTGGAACATCTTCTCTAAGACTTTTCCAATGGAAGTCTGATAATGAGTTTGTGGAGGCAGGTGTGGAACATAAAGTCACCTTTGCCAGTCCTACTAAGATGACATTGGAATACAAGGAGGCAAAGACAGGAAGGATATTGGAAACGTGGATTCGTTATGACATCCCAGAGCCTCTCTCTTCCCTGCTGAGTAACTTCAGGGAATAAATCAAGATAAAGTTTAAGATAAATTGTTGGTAATGCCTGCCATCCCCTCGTGAGAGGAGTGGCAGGCTTGGTTTTGTTAATATGTAAGTCCAAAAGCCCATAGGGGAATAATACTCCTCGCCAAATTGCACTAAAGTAGTGCATTTTTATTAAAAACATGTAAATAGTAATTGAAAGATAACGAATATTTTATAATTATGGCAATGCAAAAGCAAAAAAGTAGTATATTTGAAGCTGGAAACCTATAAACAGAAAGAAAAATACACTAAATTCGAGGAAAATGAAGCGAAAACTACTTATCGCATTGTTTGCTGCCATAAGTTTGGCAGGACAGAGTCAGGAGGATATATGGCAAAAGTGTAACGAAAGCCTGCCTGCAGATATTCGTGTCAAGCCCTCACGTTGTTTTGACAATACACATGAGAGCGATGGGATTATCAAATACACTCAAGATGGCGACATAAACACCCAGTATCATTCCCAGTACATTGGCAAAAAGTTTGTGGTTTCGCCAGAGAACCCTGCAGAACTGACCTTTGATTTCAAGAAGGTGAAGTGCATTGACTATCTGGAATATGTTCCCCGTCAGGCGGGAGAAAATGGCATTGTCCTTGAGGCCGAAATCTACGTTAAGACAGCTACAGATAAAGACTACCGCCTGTATGAACATTGTGAATGGAAGTTTAACTATAATACCAAGCGTGTAGTTTTCAAGGGCGGATTGCAGAAGCCTGTCAGCATAAAGTTTAGAATTCTGAAAGGAGTGGGAGACTTCGGCTCCTGTGCAGAGATGAAGTTTATGAAGGAAGAGAAAGAGAATTTTGACACCTCTGTGTTTGCCGATGATCTGCTAACAACGCTGAAGCCCCAAACCACTAAGGCGGATATAAAAAAGATTAAGCAGCCGTTGCTGCGCCAGTTGGCTCAGGAGCTACTGCAGGGCACCTATGCTACTGATTACCGTGTGGCGTCATACGAGTGCTACAATCACCCCGTGTTGCTTGCTAAAGAATGGCGCACACCCAATAAGCATTATGACCAACTGCAGGGTGTAACGGGTATTGTTATAAAGCCAGGGAAGCACTTGGTTATGGCAAGCGGAATTCCCGACTCTGTAAGCGCCTATATGAACGTGGTGGCATGGTATACAGAAAAAGAAGTGCATGGTAAGGGACCTGATCAAGCCGAAATTACTACACAAAAACTTCACAATGGTATCAACATCATAAACTATGACCGGAAATTGGAAGGCCTTGCCTATATCTCTTATTTTTCTAAGGGGTATGCCGATGCCAACCCACCCATACGTGTGCATTTTGTTGGAGAGACCGTTAACGGATACCTGACACCCGATAAGACTAACGAGCAGATGCACCAAATGACGGCTACAGCCCCTTACCGTCTGATAGATGTGTTAAGCAAAAAGGTACATGCCGTATGGCCTACTGACGGTTTGCACGAACATTGTAAGGCGGACGATGGCGTATCACCCGGTTACCGCCAGTACATGAATATCCTGGATACCCTGATGACATGGGAACAGCGTCTTGTGGGACTGGAGAAATACGGGCGCATACCCCGCAACCGTACATTGTTGTCCACCAGCTTCTTCTATCCTGCGCTCTGTTCGACTCCACTGGGCATCAGTATTCCCATTAAGAAACAACAGAGATACGTGAACTGCCAGAAAATCTTCAAGGATGACTCTGAGACCGTTTGGGGAATGAGTCACGAATGGGGACACCAGCATCAGATTAACCCCTTCTTCTGCTGGTCAGGTATCAGGGAGGTGAGCAACAATCTGAACTCGTATTACAACGTCATGCACATGGGCTACAAATACGAGCAATTGCAAGAAGAAAAACGCAAGGGAATGGAAGAGGGCATCAGGCATTACCTGGAGGATGATACGGATGATTGCCTCTTTGAAGTAAAGAATATATATGATCACGCCTTTGAGCGTTTGGGCCCCTTTGTACGCCTCTGCAACTACTTTATGAACGAAGGCGGAAAACCTGATTACATGCCCGATCTGTATGAGGCGCTACGGCACTCGAAGGTTAAGAAACAGGGGGGCAACATCGTTCCCTATGTACTGAACTTCATCCGTACGGCCTCTGATGTCAGTGGTTACAACCTGCTGCCGTACTTCCAACAGTTTGGCTTCCTGCGCGCCAAGAAATTCTTAATAAAAGACTACGATTATGCCTTATATGAATTAAGTCAGGAGGAGTTGGAGGCCTTCTGTAAAGATATGGAGACCTTTGCACAAGAGAAGCATCTGCAGACTATGCCGGAAGGCATGATAGAACGTATAGCCCATACCCCCGATGTGGAGTATAAACGCCCCCATTTTGAGAATTAGCGAAATTTGGGGGCAAGGAGCAAGGGGCAAGGAGCAAGAGATTTGTTCAGACTTCAAGTGCCCCATTCTCAAGGTGCCATGTACGTATACACGTGTAGAACTATCCTCTTGCCCCTAACCACTTGCCCCTTGCCCCTTAACTGAAGTTGTATTAGCGGTTAAAAAAAGGCGGAACGTATTTACGCTCCGCCCATAGTCAAGTATTCTTCTATTTTTACTTGACTACAATCTTCTTACCGTTCACAATATTTATTCCCCTCTGTAATCTGTTAATACGCTGGCCTGCCATATTATAAATGGAAGTCTGGTTTTCGTTGACGTTTTCGTTGACGTTAGCAATAGCAGTCTCCTCATCAAAGTCGCCAACAAACTCCTTAGTGTTATTTGAGGCAACAGAGAACTCCCAGCGATAGTCGGGCACACCCATCACATAACCGGCAACGGGATTGCTGCCTGTGCTCTTTACTGACCAATAGGTATTGGCAGCATAGAGGTTCCAGTTACCACCCGTAGCAGGAGCATTGGTAGCACGGATAGCATACTTGCCACTGGTGTTCTGCAACAGAATCTGGCTATCCCAGATACGGTTCCAGTCATAACCGCAGATGGGAACCAGGTTGTTGTTAGAAGCAAAGGTTCCGTTACCGCCTGTGTTCTGATTAGGATTGGTAAAATGGTAGTTGGTATTTCCAACAGTAAACTCGAAGAAGAAGGAATCTCCATACTCGCCACCATTGCTGTTACCCACCTTAGCAGTGAATCTGCCTGCATCGCTCTTGGTGCTGGTCAGTGTACCGCTGGTAGTGATATAGTACTTGGTACCATTGATGGTAGTATAGATGTTATAGGCTGTACCAATGCTCAGGGTAGGCAGGGCACGGAAGTAAGGCTTGAAGGGACCTTCCTTGTAGTTCTGATTGATAAGGGCATTTGTCAGAGCCTGTCCCTTTGTATTGTAGCCTGCAGAATTGTCCACGCCTCCGTAGTCCATTACCACGATACCTGCTGAGCCTGTGTGATTGCTCAGATAGTTGATGACAACAGGGTTCTGGGTCTGTGCATTCTCACGATAGCCGTCGCTGGTTACGATGCCGAGCCATGTCTTAGAGTAACCTGAGGTATGGTTGATAACCCAAATCTTAGCATCCTTGTTCTCTGTGCAAGAGAACTGCAGCATACGCTGGATGCTGGCTGTCTTGGTAGCAGGAGCACCGCTGGCAGATACGTTGTAGAAGTCCTGAATATAAACGGGGCATTCATTGCCAATACCCTTTAATTTGCCACCCTTCTGCTGACTGAAGTCGGCACTGCTGCCCCAGCCTGTGAGGAAGGCACCAATAGGATTGGTGTCGTATGTGTCACGACAGAGCACAATCAGCTTATGGCGTACATCTCCCATCTTCAACTTGGGGTTGAAGTTGATGGTGTGACTGTTGGCAGGGCTGCTACTCAGCTTACTCTTGATCAGATTGTTCCAGTTGCCACTTCCGCTGTCGCCCTCTGATTCATGACGGATAATAACAATAGCTGTCTCTGAAGGATGCTGATCCAGCAAACTGCAAAGTGTGCTGATAGCAGTAGAGAACATCAGGTTGGTGTTCACATAACCGTGACAGATGCGCAGATCGCTGCCATCAACGGCAGGACGGAGGTCGAAGCAGCGGATACCGCTGTTCCACATCTCTGTCAGAGTCTTGCTCTGCGTACGTGCAAACTCCTCACCTATTACGCTGTACAGGGTGGTAAAGCCGTGACCCGTACCAGCATCATGAACACCAGGAATTGACATCTGACTCACAAACGTATTGTCAGGTACGTTGCTCATCCAGGAACTGTTCTGTGCAAGCACATTACCACATGCCAAAGAGCATAACAATGCTGTGGCAAACAATTTTCTCAGATTTCTCTTCTTGCTACCCATAGCAAGACGGGAAGAAGTACAGATTGCTTCCATCTTAGATTAGTTTAAGTTAAATAATTTAGGTTTCTAATGGCGAATTGTGTGTTTCGCGCTACAAATATAACTGCTTATGGAAAACAACTGCAAAAATTGAACGAAAAAGTTTGGTTTTTACCGATTTTTACCCTAAATTTATAAAGATAATACCATATTTGACTTAATTCTTGATAATTAAATATAACCAAAAGGGATAAAAATGCAAAGATTTTATCCAAACAAGTTAATCTTTCATCAAAAGTAACTTAAATAAAAAATTATCTAACTTAGTTTTGAATGATAATCAAGTTAAAAAAAACATGAAAAAAACCTCCCCAGAATCTGGAGAGGCTCTCAACTATTAACAACACAAACTATGCGACTATACGCTTGATGTAGCGCGCAGACGTTTTATTGGCATCG
>Ga0265298_10003218_pt1 | contig 21827 bp, 41 predicted proteins | sample AusTroGonzalo_MG_3_FD_193486 | JGI IMG/M metagenome (GOLD analysis project Ga0265298, IMG submission 193486) | Bovine rumen microbial communities from tropical cattle in Woodstock, Queensland, Australia - Gonzalo_01 | ecosystem: Host-associated > Mammals > Digestive system > Stomach > Rumen ...
TGATTCTATTCCTCGTCAGGCTATGATTATTAAGTTCCTTAGCGGACATAAGCGTGTTGCCACATCACTCGATAAACTGGATGCTGGTAAAGATTATTTATTGATTAACCGTGAGGCTGAGGCTATTGAGCAGAACAAGCAGAACAAACTTCGCAGAGATGCTATTAAGGAGTTCGACAAGCTATCACTCGATCAGATGCGTCAGTGCCTTAGATTATTTGGTATGTCTTCAGACCGTATGTCAAACGAACTTGTAGAATCTACATTGTTCAATATGGTCGATAAGCAGCCTAAGAAGTTCTTTGATAAGTGGGTTAACAATAAGGCAAAGGATACAGAGTTCTTGCTCGAACAGGCTATCGCTAAGGGTGTAATTCGTAAAGATAAGACACACTATTTCTACGGAAGTGATATGTTTGCTGATACTCTTGAGGATGCTATTGCATACCTGGATAGTAAGAAGAATCAGGACCTTAAGCTTGCTATTATTAACGAAACAAATAATAAGTGATCTAACGATCAACATGAGATATGACGCATAAAGACATATATACTAAATTCATGATAGAGTATGACAAGGCTAATGTTACTTCGTCATATCCATCGTTAACAGAATATGAGGTCGCGACACTTCTTGATAAAGCATACTTAGCACTGATCGCATAGAAGTTCACAGGGAACAATCCTCGTAGAGCGCCATTCGAAGCAGACACAAAAGCTGTTGCAGATCTTGCCCCACTTATTGTACATAAGGATATTAAACTGTTTAGAGATGGCCATGAGCCAGCAGTAAATATTGCGCAATATAAATTACCGTCAGACTACTTGTACTACGTATCTTCTGCGTTAAATCAACATACAAATAATCCAATGGATCAGGATAGAGATAGACTTGTTCCAGCTAAGCTTGTTTCACATAGCATGGCTGAGAAGTTCTTTAATACTCCTTACAACATGCCATGGGTTAAGATTCCAGTATGTTATTCAGAAGGCAACTCAATGTTCGTTGTATACGATCCAGTAAACACTCCTAAAACTAATCCTGGTGATCCAGTACATCTTTCTTATATTAAGAAACCAAAGAGTTTTGTAGAGTGTGTACTTAAAGTTGCTAATCAAGATATACAACCAGAAGTTACTCCAGTTGGAGATGATGTATTTATATTGGATATATCATTATTAGACATAAAAGATAAAATACAATGAACAAACCAATTAAATTATAGCTATAGGGTTTGACGTTCGAATCTGGTGCAGTATTATATGCTTCACAACTCACAAGTCTGCGAGATAAGATAGATGAGGTAATTGAATTTCTTCCAACATCATTTGCACAGACACAACCTACCACAACAGATCCAACAACTACAAATCCAACAACGGGACCCAGTGAACAAGATATTGTAAACTGGATAAATGACGCCAAGAAAGAATTAAATGATCGTATTGCGATAATAGAAGGGATTATTAACCAGTACGATGATGGTCATACATATCTAAGGACAGATGATGAAATGATAGAGTTGTTTAAGACTCCCTTCAAATCATTATTGGTACACTATGGTATAACTGACAGCAATGGAAATCCGTTCTTCAATTTATTCTTGGAGAAAAACGGCATTACGCCTGCGATGATATCCGCATGGATAGATAAAGATTCAAGCACTAGTAATATTGGTATTAGCGCAGACTATGTTACAATTGGCGGACAAGTCAGCCTTACTGAAAAACTTAAAGCAATAGATGCTAAATTTGATACCATTACCGTCGATAAAGAGGCTAATATAAAGAAAGTAGTTAGCGAAATGATCGAGACTCAGGAAATCACGGTAACTGGAGATCTTCATTATAACAGAATTATCGGTAATGTAGAAAAAATAACTGTGGATAACTCTGTGATATCCAATACTACATCTTATGTTTAGTGTTTAACAAATCTAATAAGACTTCCTAAAGGGGAAGATGTCACGGTAGGGTAGACTATATATGTAGAAGGATCTAACTGCAATATACTTCCTAGCAATGGCACAGCCTTATTGCCAGGCTTGGTGTATGCTGGATCTCATGAAGTCGGAGTAGGAGAAGGTTCGGATACAGATACATATTATGATTATGTATGGGATCTTATCGAGTACGGTACGACTTTAAAACAATATAATACTAAACAGGGCAGAAGATTTACTGGAGCATATCCGAATATGTCTGGAGCAACTCTTCATTGTTATGTATATACTGGATCCGGTAGATGGGTCGAAACTACACCACAAAACAGTAGAGGAATGCATTTATCATTCTCGTATGCTGAAAAAGTTGAACTTGGCTTATGATTACATTTTCCGACACCGAGCAGTTTGAGTTGTCTGACCAAATGGCAGAAGAACTTATAAATTTAGCTATTATATTTGCTCTAGAAAATGTAGAATCTACAAGGCTTAACACCAAACTTAATACGAAAGGACTTGAGGCATGACGTTAGAACAAACAAGACAACTTGGAATAGAATTTGAGCGTCGTGTTCAAACCATGATACCAGAAGAGGAGTTTATTACTAAGCTTGATACAGAAACCATCTATTCGTATTTGAATCAATATTAGGATAAACTTATACATGATCTGTATAGAACGGTAGATTAGATACCCACTTCTAATGGAGAGACGTATATAGAAACTTTATTGTAGACTATGATGTCTTCTATAGATATTAGGTATACTAATAAAGATGAATACAAACTTCCTAACAACTTTGGATTATATATAGACAGTTATTCTACTGTATATACTACATACGAATATAAAGGAAGTGGTGAAAATGGTATAGTTCCAAATCAATTGATCGCCGTAAAAGATGTTAATAAGGTGATGAATAGACCTTAGGATAGTATGAGGATCCTTAGATCTCCTATAGTATGGCTTACTGAAGATAGATATTTAGGTATACTTACAGATAAATACACATCTCTTGAGAGTATACATATAAATTATTATAGGGTTCCTAATTATATGGATCTTATGACATCTACTCCGTGTGAATTACCTATGGAGATGTTTGAGCCTCTCGTATCCGGTGCTGTAGATTTATACGTTCAGTATGTTGCTGGTGCAGAAGCACGTAAGCGACAGATGAATGAGCAATAGAGACAATAGCAAAAACAAAAAAATGAAGACGAATGAGAGCAGTAGATATCTTAGCATCATTTGAGTTAGAGATAAATAAACTAGACGATGCTGTAAACAAACCTCTTACGGACGATTCATTATACTGGATAAACCAAGCTGTAATGAAGTTTGTTAAAGAGAGATTTAACGGTAACGCTCCCAAGAGAACGTCTTATGAGTAGAATGAAAAACGTACAAGAGACTTGATTAATCTCTTAAAAGAACAGAAGATAGAACCTGTATTCTTTGGAGATCAACATCCGTCTTACAATGAATTTGAATACTTGTATCCTGCAGATATGATGTTTGTACTTAATGAGGATGTTGTTATATCAGATAACAACGGAGAGTACCAGATGGATACATGTGTATTTGAATGTACTGCGGATAGTTTCATGTACAGAGTTAACAACAAACTCACAGACTTCCACTATCGTTTTCATAGAGCGCGACCCTTACGTGTCAGAACAAAAGAAGGATTTAAACTTCTTACTGACAAGAAATACACTATTAATTCCTATACGTTGGGTTACATTAAAGTACCCGATGAAATAACAAACGAAAGTCCTTATAGAGAATATAATGACTTCGAAGACTATACTTGGTTAGAGATTGTCAAGATAGCAGCTCAGATGTATATAGAAAATCAATCTGATCCTCGCTATAAAACAATCGTTAACGAAGTAATAACACAAGAGTAATTTTTAACGTGGAAACCCCAGCTGGTTAGGTCCAGACATAGAAATATAGGGGGAGTAGAAAAAAATTAATTAATTTATGGTAAATTATGTAAATACCGTGCTCGTTAGCAATCTTGGAACGGGTACAGTGCTGGATGCTGCTCCTGCAGCTGCATCTGCTTTGAATACCCCGTCTGCCGACGCCGGTAAGTTCATTATTATGAACTGTGATGCTAACATTGCATCAAACAAACTTTACGACGTAGATGCTTCTAACGCCGGTTCAATTCAGACCATTAAGGTTGGTATCGTTACGAAGAAGAATGCTACGCTTCGTAAGCCCGATGGCACTACCGAGTTCCGTCCTATCATCAAGTGGTCTAACGAGATTAAAGCTGCTGATATTAAGAGCTACAGCGCTCTGACATATGCCGCTGATACTGAGGATACAGTAACTATCGACTTCACTAACCTCGATGCTTCTGTTCTCACCGCATTTGCTCTGGGTGGCAAGCGTATTATTGTTCGTCTGACCTACAAGGATATGCCTCACCGCTATCGCAAATGGACTGAGAGCTACGAGTATGTAACTGAGGCTGGTGACACCAAGGCTACTATCGCAGCTAACATCGGTAATATGATTAACAAGGATTGGAAGCGCGCTCGCGTATCTGCTAACGTTGCTACCGCCAACAAGGTTATTCTTACCGCTCTTCCTTACGACGATGATGATTCAGTTGATTCACTGAGCTGGGCTAACAAAGTTCGCTTCAACGCTAACATCTACTGGACCGATCCCGCAGCTGAGGGTTGGGAGGCTAACAACAAGAACTTCCCGAAGGGTGTTACCATCGCTAAGGTTCCTGGTGTACAGTATCCCGCTTCTGCTAAGTTGGTTCGTGACCGTGAGTCTTGGGCTATGGGTTATCAGGGCATCCTGAACCGTGGTGAGGGTACTTGGCCGATCATCAAGCCCGATATGGAGACCAACCTGGGTGGTACTTATGACGCTCTGACTCTCGAGTTCGAGAACATGTACCGCGCAGCTGATGACATCCAGCGTAAGACAAAGCAGACTCTCGAAGTATACGCTGAGGATACTTCTCTTCTGAAGGCTATCCTTGACGCATTCGTTGCTGGTACTCAGCAGGACGAGAACGTTATCTGATAATAATAAACTAAGCTAGGGGTAGGGCACTGCCCCATCTCTAGCTTTTTTATTTATACAGCAGTATGAAGGAAATTAAGAAAATTAGAATTGGAAACGACATACGCCTTGCTGTAGATCTTCGCTAGTACATTGGCGGTAACCATTTGAGAGAGCGTGAAGTATATAATCCTGACGCCACCGACTTTGAAAATATTGACAGTAACCCATTTGTAAACAAAAAATACGAGGTTTACTATCCTAATCAGTATAATGAACCAAACGGTGAGACCTATTCTGCAGGAAAATTAAATGGTGCAATTGGTATTAGAAGCATTAAAGCTTTCCTTATTAATGTATCAAAGCAACAGGAAGCTGAAGAGTATCTGAGAAAGAAGACTCGTTTCATTGCCAGATTCCCAATTGAACCTTGCTATGAGTGCTTTAATGCTACACCATACAATATTTGTAATAGTGGTTATCCTACTTGGAGAGCATATCCTCACAGATATTGCCACATGCCTTATCATGGGTTTGGTGTGAAACCAGAGTGGGAAGGACTTTATCATAAGATTCCACATAAGCCTAACTTTGAGTATATTGCTCCTGTTATGGCTACTGAGGATCAAAATGTTGTAGAAATTGCATTCCCCGCAGAAGATCAAATGTTTACTGGCGTATACAAGCTCGTTGTTGTAGCTAAAGTATACGCACCCGGGTTCAACTATCATAACCTTAAAACAATTACTGTAGATGCTCCCGACGTATTCGAGCTTGTCAAGACTACTGAAGAGGGAATAGATACAGGTATTGAGATTAATGTAAGCCGCGTTGAGGACGTTCTTACCAATATTGGCACTCGTCCTACTGCTGCATATGATGATATCTATGTACAGAGCGGTGAATATACTGATGATAATATTACGTTGACGAGAACAGACGGAACGCCTGTTGGAATCGACACTAGTGAGTTTACTGCATGGTATGAAGGAGACTAAGTTAAAAAGCTGGAAAGACGTTACGCAGTACAGTACTGCCGTAGCCGCATTGGCCAGTGGTATCGCATTGGCCTTCTTACAGTATTTCGATGCAGGTGACCTATCAAACGGTGTATTAGGATATGTTGCTCAGGTATTAGTATATGCTGCTGGTATCTTCGGAGTAACTATGTATTGGAACGGCAAATACCGCGAAAGCACGGCGCTGTTCGATGCAAGATATAATGCTTTAAAAAGAGAAATAGAAAATGATCGGAACACTACTAACATGGTTGGTAGTTCATCGAGATAAAGCTATACAGGCCATTTGCGGCCTCGCTGTTGGACTTTTATTAACTTGGGGAGTAACACTCCACAAAGAGAATAAAAAGCTCTCAGAAAGCCTAGAAATGGCTTAGAATAACATTGAGGCCTATTAGGGATCCTTACAGGATTCTTAGTAGGCCAATAATGTTTTAAAGCTAAGTGTAGAGGAACTACAGAACTATAATGATAAACTTGTTCACTAGATCGATAGTGTTAGGGAGAAACTTAAGATTAAACCCAAACAAGTAACCACAGCTGCAACTCAAACGTAGGTAGTAGACGTTAGTGATGGCAAGGGGGTAGGGGGTGACCTTACCGTTATACTTAAAGATACAACTTATTCAGATAGTATAAAGTATAATGACTTGACTACTGTATACTATACTATAGGTAAAGATACTGTTAGTGTAGGTTTAAACTTCTAGAATACACAATATTTGTATACATATAATGAGAAAGTATACAAGAATAAGAAGTCTTTCTTAAAGAGATTGTTTACACTAGACTTTAAGAAGGTTAATAAATTTAAGTATTATATAGAAAATACTAACGATTTACTCAAAACAACAGACGTAAGAGTAATAGAAATGACAACGAAATAAAATGGCGAAGATTTCATTAAGGGTACTTACCGATGATATTCTTCTCCTAGTAAGAAATAACAACATAAGCGAAAGTGAAGATCTTTCTAGAGGACATATACACGCCTGGATAAAGGCTTATAAGAACCAACTCTGGAAGCAAGAAAGAGATAGATTGAAGTAGATGGCCAAACAAAATGCCTTACTTTGGGATGATCTTGCTGACAATGAGTTCGTAAAGAGAGTTGAAATAGGTCCTCTGGAGCTTGAAAAAGTAGAATCAAACTCTGAAATACCTACCTTCACTAAGCGTACTGTAGATGTTATTCCAGATGTACTGGATAACGCTGAAAGTAGTATTCTCGCCATTCACGATGAATCCGGCGAGAATATTCAGTATATGAATCATATTCGCAGACACTATAATTACTGGAGAAAATATACATTCGGAGAGCTGACCGGGCATTATAAGGATGACGGTCACGTTTACGTATAGGGACTTGTGGATCAAGATGAGCTCAAATATATCTACGTATTGTACTTGTTAGAAGTTAAGGATGACACACCAGATGGAGAAGACGATGACGATCCAGCAGATGAGGATGATGTACTGATTCCTGCATGGATGGTACCTCCCATCAAGAAGCTTATCCTTGATAACGAGCTTGCGTTTATGCTCAATAGACCGTCCGACGATAGCAACAATGCTACCCTGGCTTCGGTTAAACCGCATGGACCACAAGACGATGAAGAATAAGAAATCATTGACATTTAGGGATCTATACCGTATGGAGCCAATAGAGGTCGATTACGGGCTGTATAAGCGCATATTAGACGAAATGTGCAGAGTTATACTAGAATACGTATTAAACCGCTCAGAAGGCTTTAAAATGCCTTTTGGGCTGGGTTTTATACAGGTCGGTAAGTATTTACCGAAGTCGCTTACAGCAGATTCCCTATCTGTAGATTACAAAGCTAGTAAAGAATACGATAAGCGTATATATCATTTAAACGAACATTCAAACGGGTATAAATATAGATTGTACTGGTCAAAGATACCTCGCACATTCCCAGACAGATATAAATACCAACTAAGCTTCGTGAGACAAAACAAACGTAGACTAGCACAACTTATATTTAATAAACAAGATTACTTAGATATAAATGATATACAATTATACAAAGTGTGAATCAGTCATTGCTAAAATTATGGCTGATTTAGATTCTTCTGAGGTTAGACAAAAGATTTCTGACGTTAGGGAATGGATTTTTGAAGCCGTAGACAAGATTGGTGCTCCTATGTAGTATATCAGCAAGGAGTCTGGAGCTGATGGAGTTCCTGTACTCCCAATACAAGACAATCAAGTCCCCATACCGGTTGATTTAGTAGTACTAGATGGTGTAGCTTATTCGGATAGGATAACTGGACCATGGGTTCCTATGAGTACTACTACTGGAATATTTAAGGAACCAAAAAGACATCATGTTGGAGATCCACATGATATTATTATTGACACTCCAAAACATGATCCTGAGAACAAAGCTATTGAGGATATACATACTGTTATTCCTGGACACCAACCTCCAGCAGTAAGAATGTTTACTACTCAAGGGCAGTTTTATGGAATTAATACAACAAAATACTTGGATAGGATGTTTGGTCCAGCAAAGAGACATAACAAACCTGAGTATTTTATCAAACCTGGCTGGATTGTCACAAACTAGAAGAAAGGTTTCATAAAGCTTGCTTATAAAGCAATTGCTACAGACGAAAGAGGTTATCCACTTATTCCTGACCTCACATCTTATCAAGAAGCAATCTATTGGTATGTTGTAATGAAACTAACATTCCCTAAATGGTTGAATGGACAGCTTGGTGGTAATTCTAAGTTCGCTTAGAAATACGCTGCTAATACATATACATACATACAGCAATAGTGGAACTTCTATAGAAACCAAGCGTATGCTGAGGCTATGATGCCTACTGCAGACGATATGTAGAATATAAAGAATGATTGGAATAAGCTTATCCCCGATTGGGATGGAGATGATACATTCTTTAAAAATATAGGAAAAGAAGAAATAACGTATAACGATTACTATCATGGATATTAATAATAATCAGCAGATAAATACGTTTACAAAAGGAATGAACACCGACACGTCGGATGCTTTTATTGGTGCTGATCAGTATCGTTACGCGGAAAATTTAAGAATCAGTACTGATACAAGCTCTAGCGGAGGTGCTCTCGTACCTATAGATGGTACTGTAAGAATAGACAACAGTGTATGCGATTGGGATAATATAATCGCAGTCACATCCGCTAGAGACATGCTTATAGTAGTAGGTATAAAAAAGGTACCTAAAGTAAATGGCGTAAACTACATGTAGGTTTACGAGTATAATACCACAGACAAAGATTTGCTAGGACTTTCTCCTAGAAGTTGGCGTCCAATGATAACAGAATCTAGAAAGATACAACATAAGAATATAAGCGGAGAAGTTGTTAACGTAGAAACTATATAGTCAGAAGACTTTAATGGAATACTTCTAGGTGATGATTCTGCTGTACCTTCTGAGATAAGTACTGTAGTAAGATGGGAATCTGATAGAAATGTAAAATTATATATAGCAGATGGTACACATACTATGATGTGGATACGTCTTGATAAACAAACAGATGTAGATACATTATATTCTGCTACTCCCACTGCAGATGTATTACTTGCGCCTCCTACAGCGCAAAAAACTGACGCTCCGGGAAATGTAAGAGCTGCTAAAGTACAATATGCGTATGTGTTATACGCGCAAGGCGCCGCTGCTTCTGGGTTATCTCCTATATCAGATCAGCTTATACTGTATAAGGATTCTACACACGGTTATGAAATAAATGGCGACGACGGCCCTGATACAGGATGGGCAATACAAGTATAGATACCCGGAGCTATTATAGAACAAGCGCAAGCTTAGAATAGTAATATAGATAGTATAAAAATATATAGAATATCGTATTTACTTTCCGGTCAAGAACCTAAAATAGATCTTATATATGATTCTACAATAAGCGGATACACATATATAGATAATGGCACGTCTCAGAGTACAATAACTATAGAGGAGCTTTTATAGTATGATGCTCCATAGGTAGTACCTCACGAGATAGAAAGTAAAGCAAACTACTTATTCCTAGGCAATATCAGTTATATAAAAGATGGAGTAGATTATAAGTTCAAACATATAGATACTACAGCGCCATCCGTAGGTGGAAACGAACCATTTGAGACATACACTTGGAATCATGATCAATGGTTGATGCCTGGATCTACAGAGCTTGGAGGAAAAGGAGAATATTTTAAATGGGAATATACTACTACTACGGCTACTGTAAACTTTGATAATCAGACTTCAGATGAAATACTTAGCCTGCGTAGAGGAGAAGTATATAGATACGGTGTTATTTTATATGATGAACACGGACAGACTTCGTCTCCTAAGTTTATAGCAGATATAATGGTTCCACCAGAATCAGAACCTGGATTTGAAGTAGTAAATGAGATAACATCTTCAGGAGTCGTATTCAATAGAATAGGTATTAAATTCAGTCTTATAAAAGATATAACGGAAGAAGGCGTATATGGATGGGAGATCGTAAGATGTCATAGATCGTACTCAGATAAAATAAATTTATTCCAAGGTATATGTGGATTACCGTTGCGAGTATATAAAGACCTAAGATCCAATAGTCCATCTAGAAATCCAAGTAGTACTTGGTCTAGCGAACATTTTGCTTCTAGAGTAGCACAAAATAGATTATATCCTGGTGGATTTATGTCTATGTAGTACTATAGAGATGCGTGGAATGCTATAGGCAACATGGCATACACAGACACATCTGTCTTAATGTTTGCATGCCCAGAGTTCTGTTATATGGAAGATGATACATAGAACTTACTAGTAAATAAAGATAACTCATTAGTTTTCGAACCTACGTCATGTTACTCTATACATACATACAACGACCCATCTGACGATTACATTTATATATAGAAGGATAGAGATAATACAGAATCTAAATCGATATCTTCATTCAGAAGAGTAGAACCTACTGAGTTATTTGGTTCTACTCTTACATCTATAACGGATGTATACTAGTTATGGTTGGATGCATACGGGCCAGAAGGTATAGATGCTAATGATATAGATATTAGTGTATATACAGATTGTACAAGACTTACTAATACGTTATCTTATGGTAATTCTTTGAATTAGTATATAGCTAGTTATCATATACTACCTAAAGAAAGATGTAATATAGAATCATCAGTAAAGAATGATGTACATATAGACGGAACATGTATATCATATGCAAAAGTTACAGATACTCAATGGAGTTAGTTGTCTGAGGGAAGTTCACTTAGATTTATGAACGACTCAACAAATGCTGGTATAAATTCTAAGGATGAATTTATAAACTGGGTAGCGTCAGGTATAGATTATCAAAATTATGCAGAAGCGAAAGATTGGGTTATTGGTGCATTAGAAGGTGGTACAGAATAGATAACTGATTCTGCAGACGGTCTTGTACGATACGCTGCTACAGGAGGAAAATGCATTTTATTTGCTTCCAATGAGGACGAAGAAGGAGGCTTTGGATATTTTAATTCTACAGATGATATATTCCCTATATAGATTGGAAATATAAGAAATATTCACGCAATACCATACGGTGGATATAGTGAATCTAGTCGTATAAATTCTGTGTATTACGGATACGGAAACTTTACCACAGGCAATGAGATGGATGTGTTTGATGGTGATACATATCTCTGTATGTTTACATACAACGCCGCACACTATTTTATAGATGGTAAATATGAATTGGACGGAGAAGAGAGTATAAATGGTTTATGGAACATTCCACGGCTTTCTGTAATATATACTGTTCCTATAGAATCTAGTATAAATCTAAAAGCTAGATGTGGTTTTTTATATGACGATGAAGAAAACGCAAATGTTCGTTGCTTTATTCAGGATCACGCAGTATAGATACCATCACATGTAAATGGAACAGGATATACACAAGCACAAAATGCGTATGTATATAATGCTGCGTATAATTCACTTCCAGATGTAATAAAGTACATTCCTATATATTATAACAGTGTATAGTCTAATACATATGATAATAGGATACATTATAGTGAACCTAAAGAAGACGGCGAACTTGAAGATTCTTGGTTTAGACATGGCGGGAATATAGATGTAGATTCTAGATACGGTGCTATAACTGGAATAAGATTATTTAAAGATAAACTTATATTCTGGCAAGAACGTGCTACAGGGTTACTTACTGTAAATGAGAAAATAATTGTACCTCAGTCAAACGATAGTGGGGATATTATACTGTAGGCAGATAGTTCCGGAGTAGTACAAAGATACGATTATATATCTACAAAATACGGAATGAAAAAAGGCCAGCATACTGATGTACAATCGGACAGCGCCCTATATTGGTGGGATTCTGACAATAAAGAGTTACTACAATATTCTAATAGCCTTGTTCCTTTAACCAAAGCCCACTTAGTAGAAAACTATATAAATACTTTACAAGAATCTGTAAAACCTTGTGTAAGTTATTATTGTGATTTTGATGAGATCCTTGCAAACGTGAGGAGATCTGGAGGAAATAGTGGAGAATCTTTAGTATTTAATGAGAAGTTAAATATATTTACAGGTGTATATACGTTTGATCCTATATATAGTACATCGATAGGTAATGATTTATATTTAGCTAAAGCAAGAAGTAATTCTGGAGATAAAGCGGAAATTCATGTAATGACGTTAAACAAGAATAAATCCAACATGGAATTATTCGGCCATCCGGCATATCCTCTGGTACAATATATAGTAAACAGTCAAAGTTAGTTTGTAAAAACGTTTGATATATAGACTATGGGAGGTAGCTTCTACGGAGGCGGTGGACATGGAGAACGCTCTACTAATTAGGAAAATAATCCAGAGTTAAAGAATTATCCTAGGGTAACATTAAAAGGAAATGATACATAGGCCTTAAAGCAATTAACGCTTTCTTATACTACTCCACTAAATCAAAATGCTTCTATTTCTGGCGATAGAATGACGAATAGAGAATACGATTTTAGATTAGATATACCCAGAAACGGAGATTAGTTAAATTGGGGAGATAGATTAAGAGGAAAAACGATGCAATGCGAAATTAAATCGAGTTCTAACTCCAAAGAATTCTCGTTGCAATACGTTATAACTAAATATAGAATGTCATGGAGTTAACGAATTTAAAACGCATTAAAAACGAAAACTTAAAAAGTTCAGAGCTTCCAAAATATTCTCTAGGTACACCTGGAGACAACCAAAATGGTGTACAAGCAGAAGGAGCAGATCCTAATGGAGCACAAGCCGCAAGTAAAATAAACCCGTGGTTTGCACTTGGTGCATGGGCAGGCGGAGGTGTATTATCTGGACTTAATGCATTAAAAAATGCAAATGAATTTATTGCAGAAGCAGGTACATCTAATGCAAGTGTTGGTGGTATAGGTTATTCTGAATAGAATAATATAAATGCCAATAAATACATGAAAGAGTACGATAAGGGTACAGCTATGTCATTTCTTACAAATCCGTTCGAAGGAATAACGAGATTATTTGGAAGAGGGGATTAGGAGGAAAAAATACATTAGGCATAGGCTTCCATAGCAATAAATAATTCTACTAATAGAGCTATTGCCGGTACGTAGGGATTGCAGCTTAAAGCAGCACAACGCAATGGGAACCCACAAGCTTAGCTCTCAAACTGTAGAGACGGAAAAGGTACCGAATACAGCGGGGGATGGGCTAGAGTATCAAATGGCGAAGCTATTGTAAGAGGAGATTAGGTTATAGGTAGAGTACCTGGATTACCAAATTTTAAAGATGGAGTAATAGCATATATAGGAGACGATGGGGTCATATCTAATCATCAAACGATACCAGGTTTAAGAAATAGTGAATACGCAATTATGACAAACGATGTAGCCGGGGCTCTAGCATTAGATAATATGTGGAGAACAAAACACGGAAAGAATTATAAAAACGGTAAACTTCCTGGGTTTAAGGAAGGGCTTCTTGGTAATCTTATACCGAGTGGTTTGGGCGCTCTTGCTAGTATAGGATAGTATATAGATGCGTCTAATCAGGATATTAGATCTCCGCAAATATACTCAGCAAACACTTACGGACAATCTGCACTTAATGATTTAGCAAGTTTACGTGTAAATCAGTATCCTGTAATAAATTAGATAAATAATGCTACAGCTAGAGCCGACCACGCTTTAAATTTATCTGGAGGGTTATCTGGATATTAGAGATCTAGAATGCGTACTGCTAATCTGTTTGGTACATAGAAGAATATTGCAGACGCTGTTATGAATACTCAAATGTAGAATAATTAGTATAAAGCTTAGTTGGCTAGTGCTAAAATGCAGCTTGGCGAAAATGATGCGAAAAGAATGTAGCAAGCTAGAATGTTTAATGAGGAAATGCTTGCTAAATCACATGCAGCTAGATAGCAAGGTAAACAGATGGGAATGTTTAATTTCCTCAATTAGCTGTAGAGCTACTATGCAAATGAGTTTAAGCGTAGGCAATTTAACGATACTATGGATTTGTATAGATAGCAACAGAATTTGGATAAAGCCAGATTTGATAGCGAACTGGCAAGATATAATGATTCTAAAAAACAAGGAGTATATCTCACGCCTAATTAGGCGCTACCTATGATGAATATGCTCCTTAAATACTATGGAGTAGGCTAATTATGGTATACGCTAATGATCAATGGATACAACTCCCTACTAGGGATTTGTACGACACGCAGGTTATGGCTATGGCCATAAATGCTGCAAGAGATATGTATGAGAAAGGCCAGTAGGAGATGAAGGATTTCCAAAAGACATATGGAGATTTCCTTACTCCTATTATGGCTGATTAGGACTGGTACAATTAGAATGTTACAGGTAGGGTGAGAGATGCTGTAAACGCTCTATACGCACAAGGCATAGATCCATTAAGGAATGCAGAAGGTAGGGCTATAATATCTCAAATCATCAACAATATGCCGTATGGCGACATAGCCAAGAAGAGAATGAGAGCTAAGAATGCCGAAGAGTATTATAAGAATATGGCAACTCTTAGAATGAACGATAAATATAATGAAGATTTCTCTAAATGGCTAGGTGAAGACCCAAATCAATGGGATCCTGAAAGTGTAGGCGTTACGTCTCCAACAGTATTTACCTCTCTGAAAGAGGCTACAAACGATTGGTACAATAATAGAACACCTAGAGATCTCACACCACAAGAGAAGAAAGAAATGGGATTAGATCCTAGATTTAGATATACAGGATACTTTGACGATGATCTCATGAATGTTGCCAAGGGATAGACTCCTGGGTGGTAGGGCACTCCAATAGCTAACTATTATAGAGAACTTGCTAAACGCAAGTTACAAGCTGCTGGAGTCGAGAACCCTACTGTAGAACAAGTAGAAGCTGTATTACAGAGAGATATCGCCAATGCTCAGCAAGAATGGCTCGTAGGACCTACTTAGGGTAATGCGGACGAATTCGTATTAGACGACCACAGAACTGCAAATGACATTAAAGCCAACAATGCTAAGGCTGCTACAGATTATTACTATAATATTCTTCCAGTTGCAGATACCAATGGTGATAGAAAATTGTCAAGTAAAGAGTTAGCGGACTACGCTAAATTGCAACAGCAGGTATTGGCAGGAAAAGGAAAGTCAGGCAGCGGAAGTGGTAGCGGCGATGAATCTGGAGGCTACAATATAGCAGAAGATGTATACGCAACGTCATTGGCAAAAGGATCCGGAATGGAATATTTTCCACAAGAAGGAATTGATCCTAACCTGTTATCATAGATGTTAAGAGGCGCTACAAAGAAACAGATTGCAGAAATAAACAGAACTGGTAATGTGCTAACTGCCACTGGTATGTTTATTGCTCCAGAAAAAGTAGCCGGACTTATACAGTCTGACGGTAAGAACGGTAGAGGATATTTTTTGAATCCAAGTTACTTTAAAAATCTTCATGATCTATAGGATATACGTACGTCATATAAAGGTTGGAAAAATAAGATAATGACTACTGAAGAATCTAAATAGGCTAGAGAACAGAATAAATAGCTTTCTAAAGATATCATATCTGGAATTAAAGATTGGGACGCAACCCGCAATAAGAATAAAGAATATAGACTGAAGGTTGTGCCAACTTCGGACGAAAATGATAACAATGTATACGGTATGGTTGGAGATGACGGAAAATGGCATACGTATGCTCTTGTTAGGGTATATATGAGTGACGGAAAGAAGGATACTACTGGAGCCGGAAGAAGAAACGAGGACGGCAAGAAAATTACGTACGATATACCTGAAGAAGGAAGGTTGATGGCGTTAGAAGTAGGATTGCAATCCAACGAGGGTAAAGCTAGCCCAGATCTATCTATAACTGCTAGAGAGAATCTTGGATATTACGGATACGATGCAACAACTAAACAAGTAGGAAGAAACCTTAATTCAGGATTCCCATACGGTACAAATATATTAAAACATAATTAATACATATGAAGCAGAATGTTTTAACACGCGGTCTTACCAGAGGAGCTACATATGACGCTTCTGTGTAGGATTATTATGAAAATCTACAGAAGCAATACGAAAGGGCTAAACGTCAGTAGGCTGAATATGAAAAATTAAGGCGCGAGTACGAAAGGTAGCGTAAAGATGCTGATGATAAGAAAGCAAAACTCGAAAGAGAACGCAGACAGTATCTTGAAAAACTTAAGAACGACACCACCGTAGAAGAAAGAGAGAAGGCCGCTGTTAGAGCTCAAGAAGCGTGGGGTAATGGTGAGACTCCTGATCAGCGAGACGCAGACTTATTTGAAGTAAGTGATTATAAGAAATCTTTGACTGATCATAGTGACGATGCATGGTATGATAAAGCGTGGAGAAAAGTCAAAGACTTTTTTCTTAGCGCAGATGGTATAACGGCTACTGGCTGGAAGATGAATGATATTCAAGCTAGCCAATTTAGCGGAAACATAGCTAAATCAAGAGAAGACCAGCTGTTGCTTGATATGGCCGAGTCGTATTATAATGGTAATACGACTCCAGAGAATTTACGAGCTATATAGGAGTTAAACAGAAGAAAGCCTGGGTTTCTTAATTCTGCCGCAGTGTATGCAAATAAGGCATTGGATTGGATCGGTAACAATAGTGTTACCGGTACAACCGGTGCATTCTTGGGCACAGATGAGTTAGACAAAGTAAGAATAGGTATTGATTTCGACGAGAATACTACGTCAGAATAGGCTCTGTAGAATATAGAAGCGTTACGTAATTCATACAAAGCATTCGACCAAGAGTCATATAATGCGTATCTGGAGAACCACAATAAGGCAAAATATTATGAAAATCTATTGGACGATGAATATAAACGTAAGCTAAATGTTGCAGAAGGTAGAATTGCTGACGAAAACGGTGTTGTTGACGGCTCTGTAGATTTCTTTAACTTCGGTAAACTTGCGTATTAGATGCCAGGTATAATAGCCGGTTCTATATCATCGCCTTCTCAACTAATAAGTAGTTTTGCCACAGGAGCAGCAACTGCTGCTGGAATAATGGCAACCACAGCTGCAGCGACTGCAGCTACCGTTGGAACTGGAGGTCTTGCTGCTCCAGTTATAGCTGGAGGATTAACGGCAGTTGGAGCTGGAGCCACTTTTGGATTAAATTAGGCTTAGGGTGCGCATGAAAATGCTGCGGAAGTAGATGAAGGTTATATGTCTAAGGTAAAATATGCCTTAGAATAGCATCCAAAAGCAGCTGCGGACTTTTATAAAAAAGGTCGCGCTGTATTAGGAGAACACGCTACTGATGATGAGATCATTGTCGCTAAGTTGGTTAATAAGATACCTGCATCAAATAAAATAATAGATAAAGTATTTGATGAAGCAGCTGCTGGTAGCCAGAGATAGTTCGATAGAGATATGGTCGCCACGACTGGAGATTCTACTATTGATACCGCATTACAGATAACTCCTTTGAAATTCTTCTCCACCATTGGTAAAACTGCAATTAAAGCCAATTTACGTTCGTCTAGAATAGCTCGTGCTGCAAACAAAGCTATGACGGGGCTTAATAAATTAAATGCTGGAGATGAGGGCGTATTAAGAAAGGCATTTGGTAAATATGGCGCTCTTATATCTGGAGAAGGTGCGGCTGTTGGTGCAGCAACTGGAACGATATTGGACAATACTTTGGGCAGAATACCTAAAGTAAATACTGCCATAAAGTCTATGGCTCAATTTGATATTGCTAAGATTAAGAGGCTTGGCCCAAAATCAAGCAATTGGATAAATTATGGCGAATCTATTCTTGGTAGAGGTATGAAGTCTGCTATATCTGAAGGTATTGAGGAAGGAAAGCAGTACTATAACCAACAGATAGCTGTATAGGAGTTCCAAGAAGGATTAAAAAATGGCAATTTGAGCTACGAGACTTAGAGTATTCTTGGAGACGTACTGGATGATTTTCAGGCTGGAAACTTCGCAGCTGCGGGATTAGTTCAAGCGATCACCGGTATTCCTATGCTTGATACGCTGCATTATACAGATGAGAATATTATAGATGTAGCCGAAGCTATTAAGAATATTAAGTCTGGTATGGTTGGTGGCCACGGATAGACTACCGCTATGACTGCTATGTCTGGATTCAAACAAACTCTTGGTACCCATGGAGTTATAGACGATATGGAATTGGCTATACGGGCTCTTGAGGACAGTAAATTGACAGCTCAAAAACAATTTGCTCAAGATCAAGTATTGTCTAAGACAAATAGTAAGTATATAGCAAGTGCTATTGAATATCTTAAGAATTCCAATTCTATAAAATTAACCGACTAGGAGTTAGAAGAGTTATAGAGTAGAGCGGCTGAAGTAAAAGGAGTATCGGATAGTCCATATATGAAAGCGCTGGCTAAGGAACAAAAGATAGCGAAAGAAGATTATCATAAATTCGTAGCCGACTACATGTACCATAAAGACAATCTTGATGCGGAAGGTGAAAACCTACGAAACGCCAATAGAGATTTGGATTTAAAGGCCAATGAGATAAAATCAGAATCTGAAAAGATAGCAAATCCGTCAGACACTATAACTGAGAAATGGTCTAAGAATGATGTAGAAAGCGAAAAACGCAGCTTTGAAAATAATAAGTCCTCTTAGATAAAGAAATTACAGAGCCATTTAGAGACGTTAAATGACAAATTAGAGAAAGAGGCTCTTACCAATAGCTAGAAGGCTGAAGTTCAGTAGCAAATAGCAGATACAGAAGAGTCATTAAGAAAAGCTGAAGAATCTACATTTGATGATTCTAAGAAAATATCATATGCTCAAGCTAGGTTTGATAGAATAAATACCGTGGCTAGGATACGCGGCGTAATGAAGTAGTTGAATTTTCTAAACAGTATATTATCTGCAATGGGTGATGATAATACTGCTGGAAAAGACTTTGTTCAAGAACAAATAAATGCAACTAAAAAATTACTGAACAGTTATCTTACTGGTAACCAGTTAAGGGGAAGACAACTTACTGCAGACAACCTGTCTGAGGTAGACGAATGGGCTAAGGCTATAGCTAGAGAGATAGAACAAGGAGATAAGGACAATATGAACCTCATGGGTGCTAGTGCCGAATTGACAGGGTAGATAGAATCATTATCTCAGGCATATCAAGAACAGTCTAAAGCGGTTTTGAATTATAATATTGCTTCTAACTTATTTAAAAAGTTTGTTGGATATGACGTAAATGATAAGAACGAAGTAGTACCAAGGGGCACAGAAGGTGCTAGGCATATAAAAGGAAACGCAAAAGAACATCTAGAAGGTATACTAGCAGCCCAAGATGATGACGCAGAACTTGAACTGGCGTACAAGCAAGGGTTCTCTGATTACGGTTTCGCAGGTGTGTATAAAAACGAATCACCTTTGGTTGAAGAAGAGGAAGAGGCAGAAGAAGAAGCAAAACCAGGAACAAAGGAGAGAAGATAGAGGATTAAAGAACTTGGTAATAAAATAAGAGACTTTGCCTCAAAAGCTAAAAATTATGTCTCTGGTAAATGGAAGAGTTTTGGTACCAAGAAAGTATTCGTACCCGATGATGAAGAGGAACGTTCTACATTAGATCCATCCGAAAATCAACTAGACGCGCATGAATACTACAACAGTATCCTTTAGGATTACTATCAAGCGGATGACGCTGAAAAATGGTTGGATAGCCAAGCAATTGACACAAATGCTCCAAGCGTTATCAAATCAAACGCTCATTTGTTGGTAGATTCGTATCTATTGACACTTAATCTGCCAAATGATGTGTCGTTTGCTTTTGGAAGTATGGACGAAAGAGATGTAGACGTTCTGTATGCCGGTGTTAAAATCGGAACTATAACTCCAGTAGTTAGCCAAAACAAAGCAGAAGGTGATAAATTTAATGGGGTTTTCTTCGACACTGAAGGATTTGATCTCTATAAAATAGAAGATGATTCATACTTGGAAAGTCTCGCTAAAGCCATAGTTGTACCAGAAGCGGTTGTTCCAGAAACAGAGCCAGAAGAATCTCCAAAGACCGTCGAGCCTATCAATACTACAGAAGAACAAGAAACCAAAATCTAGGTTCTGAATGATCTAACCGAAAAAATGAATAAGAAGTTTGACGTATCGTTAAGAACGTCATCTCATTATTTTGAATGGGTTGGTACAGGAACTAATAGGAAGCTGAAACTGTGGCATAGATTGCACGACGAAATCGGCAGTAACTTCAAAGAAGAAAGGACGAATAAACAAAACTGGTCTAACGAAATCAAGAAACTATATTCTGTTGTATACCATAAAGGATATAGCGAAGAAGACCAAGAAGGATCTAAAGATATTCAGGCTCTTTTGGACCACTTACGCAACTTCTATGAAAGCGATCAGATGAATGAGCGTCTTTTGGAGAATATAGAAGGATATATTTTATATCTAGAACAAGAAGGTGACTAGATATCTAATACTGATCTATACGAATGTATAAAAGGTATCGCAGAAGAAATAGCTCCTGAAACAAAGAGCAATAAAGCAAATAAGATTCTAGACAGAGGTACTGCAGTAGATACAATGTGCCGTATTGTATTTGGTACTGAATTTAAAACTCCGCAAGATGCAATAATGTTCTGTAGAACTCTCACGATGAGGAATAAAGCCGGAGATGAGGTACTTGTCAAAGATTATTTTACAGATGAAGCATTCGAAGAGGCCATAACTCATTTATGGAATACTAAGAAAGTCTACGTAGAAGATCTAGGGTATACTTTATGGACTGCACCGTTTACTATATACACTGAAGATTTTATAGGTGCAAATGGAAATATAAGAATAGCTGGTGAGGTTGACATGCTTGCTGTCGATAGAGACGGAAATGTTATAATAATAGACTATAAGACATCTAAGAATCCATTCTTTATCAACGGCAAAGAATCTCCAGCGTTTAAAACACCAAGCGATAATCAGACAAAATCTGCGAAAGAGTAGTATACTAATTAGCAGAGTGCATATATACAAATGCTGAACGAAACCACGCGTAAGGAAACGGATGTTCCTGGTGGATTCGATTGCAAGGAAGCCAGATTGTTACCAATACAACTAGTAAGCGATAGAGCCGAAAACCTAGTAGGAAAAGTAAAGGTGGAATTCAGTAAAGATCAGCAGCTTACGCTGCAAGTGATTCCATTTAAATAGCTGGGAGATAATGTAATATTTGATACGGAAACGCACAGATAGAAATTAGCTCAGTTGTCGGTAATGTATGCAAGAGTAGCGTATATA
>Ga0265298_10003219_pt1 | contig 21826 bp, 29 predicted proteins | sample AusTroGonzalo_MG_3_FD_193486 | JGI IMG/M metagenome (GOLD analysis project Ga0265298, IMG submission 193486) | Bovine rumen microbial communities from tropical cattle in Woodstock, Queensland, Australia - Gonzalo_01 | ecosystem: Host-associated > Mammals > Digestive system > Stomach > Rumen ...
TCCTTGCTGTATTTGCATCCCGAAGGCCGGAGCGTGATTAGTCGTTTTTCTATTGGGGCGGAGCCTTCTGCGGCGTAATCGTGGTTCTTCCAGCCCCACACGGAAGCTGAGGCGCGACGGACGCGGTAGTAAACGCTGTCGCTGTTCACCGTCGCATTGCTCCCGACAATAGAGGCAGAATCGACAAAAATATAGGTGGTGTAGGCAATTGAGTCTGTCTCTTCCCACGTCATGGGGATGGTGGCGATGGTTTGTGCGTCGGCAAAGCTGCTGTCGTAAGCACGCTGCAGCTCAAACAGGTCATTGGACATGACGTCCTCTTCGTATGGAAAATAGACCTTCCACGAAAGCGTTTTGTAACGGGGATCAGAATAGTAATACCCCGTCGTTGTGTCTTGCCAGGTGTATGAGGTAACGGTAAAGTCGTGAATCTTGTGGTAGGCCGGTATATCCACCTTGTTCGACCTGAGCCATTGTTTGAGGACCACATCGCCACTGGAGTTGGAGGTTTTGGTCTGCATGACAACGTAGAAACCGTGCTGCACGCTGTCGGCACTCTTCACAGAGAGCATGCCGCCCTGCTCCGTGCAAGGGATGGGGCTGGCGTTCCACGAGGTATAGTATTGATAAACCTCTTGGAATGAGACATATGGAACGGCGAGATAACCGTAGTTGTTTGTCCCATTATTGGAAATGGGATAAAAGACCGGATCCATCAGCTGGGGTTGTTGATCGCCGTTATACGTGAACGAGCCGAGGTTATAATCGTCCGTGCGATGCGTCCCGTGGCCGCCGGTGTAAACTTTGGAGTGGACACCCGCAATGAAAGAGCTGTTCACCAACCGAACCGAGGGATACCAGTCGAACTCGAGGTAAGCCTTGTTGTCGGTTGTCTGCGTACGGGTGAGAAACACTTCATGAATGGTGTCACCGGGGCTATACACAACGGGGTCGCCTTCATAGACGTTGGTGACGACCAGCAATCCTTCGAGGACCTGAATGAAAGCAACCGCCTGGTCTTCGGGCACACCGGCCACTCTTCCTACATGATTGCGCCCATCATCGGCGTGATAACAGAGGAAAGGAACAGGGCTTTCCTCACCAATCTTAGTCCATGCGTAGGCTTCCGAAATGTCATTGTTATTACCGGCATAGCCGTCTAAATTGGTTCCCTTTCCGTAGATGAGAATCTTGAAATGAATTTTTCCATTGCCCATGGTATAGGCGTCGAAGTTCGATGCCTGGCCAAAATGGGCAATACCATAAGTAGGGGTTGCCATTACCGCCATTGGCAGCAGCAACATCAGCATGAGCCAGAATCTGCAGTAGAGGTTTCTCATAAATAAGTATTTTTTTTGTTTTTAATGTGCTTTTGTAACAATACAACAAACAGCCGCATTGGCAGTTGTCGTCGTTATAAAAAAAATCGCTGGCAAATATACACATAATTTGTTGTTCTCCCTCCTTTAAAAAAAATTGAAAAAAACATATTTTTGCACCGTTTATCAAATATGAATAATATGTCGAAATTTTTTACTGCATTATTGTTGTTTTGCACTTTGACCGGCTTGGCGCAGAGTACTCTTCTTTCCACGCAGTGGAATCAGGATTACCCGTACAACATACTTTGTCCGGCTGATCCGTTTGAGAATTATGACCATAGTTATACCGGCTGTCCCGCCACTGCCATGGGACAGATTATCAATTATTTGCAAACGACACACGACACCCGCTTCGACGACGGCGACGACTATGTCAGCAGTTACGCAAGTCGGCAATTCCACATTGATGACGATTGGGACACCTATCAATTCCCGTCATTCCCCCGTCTGAACGAATTGTTGGATTCTGCCGATGCCGCTTTCCAACGCGGAGAGGAACTTTCCGACTCACTGGTGGCCGCCGTGATTTTTGCCTGCGGCGTGGCCTGCAAACAAGTCTATACCGCATCGCCCAATCTTGGTTCCGGCACCTTTGGTGTGGATCAGGCGTATGCGGCATATCAACGGTTTGGTTTTACAAACTGCCAGCTGTTCCGGGAACCCGAACCGGAAATGTATGCTACTTTGATCTCCAATATACAGGCTGGTTATCCTGCCCATCTGGCCGTGGAAAACTCCACGGGTACGTCCGGACACAACGTTGTAGTGGATGGCTATCGCGAAAGTGACGGCAAATACCATGTCAACTTCGGCTGGGGCGGTTACAAGGACAACTGGTACAACATTCCCGATCCAGGTGGATTTTCTTACGGATGGACAAAAATCGAGGGCATTATTTTGAACATCATTCCTACGACATCGCCAGAGTCTGTTCACGATTTCTCCCATCCACAGGCACTTGAGGTTTACCCCAACCCCGTTTCCGACATTCTCTACGTGAAGAATCTTTCATACAAAGCGGTGGATTATGCCATTTTCAATGTCTTGGGCCAACAGGTAACGTCGGGTTCCACTGACGGAAGCATTTCCGTCGCGGAATTGGAACCGGGAATCTATGTTTTGCAGGTCAAGGGTGAGAGGCTGATGAAGACAACGAAGTTTGTGGTGAAATAGCGGTCTCTTTGTCCACAACTACCGAACCACGGCCATGTGCGTTTAACATGACGTATCATTATCGCATTCCTTGTTATCTTCTTTTTTATCAGTGGTAATATCAATGCGCACATTGTATGATTTGCCATGGCCAAGGTAACGATCTATGACATCAGCAGCTCCGTTACCTGTAGAAGGGGTGCCTTTGATGCTATGATAGACATAAGCAAAGAGGACACCAACCCAGTAGAGACTGGCAATGATTAATGCCCCAACAAACGCCCACGCAAAGATTGTAAAAAGAATACTGGCTAACATGACAGTGGCATTTATGAAATATTAAATCTGTTGCAAAGATAAGTGAAAATCTATACGGTTTTTAAGTAATCATATTTTTACACCATAAAAAACAAGAAAGGTGACACTGGGAAGAAAGTTGGGTTAGTGCCTAAGCACGATATTCCATCCGGCATCATTACGGTCGGAGGTGAAATGAATGGTACAGTCTTCCCATTCTTTGACATAACGAATGCTGAAGTCAGCCTTGCTGCGGTCTTTTACAAACCGCCATTCCCCACACTGTTTAGGAGTGTCTGTGGTTTTGTAAACACTGAAGTCTGCTATGGCAGGATTGGACACTAATCTAACCTCCAAATGCACAGGTTCTTTCGGGTTGGTTTCAACGTAAACATTGCCGTATGCGCTGAATGTCTCTTTCATAAAGCCATAGTCGCATGTTACCTTGCATTCGTCAATGACAACATTCTGCGCTTTCAGGGCGCACAGAGTGACTAAAAACAGGAATAAAAACAGAATCTTCCTCATAGCAGGAATTTTCGACAAAGATACAAAAAATATAATAGCATAATTGGATTTTTATTGGCTGAAAAGCCACAAATTCACGTGGAAACAAAAAAGTTGTTTGGGATGTATAAGTCAAAATAATAACTATTTCAAACAACAATCTTATGGCTAAACAAACCATTTACATCACTTCAGCAGCGGATTTGTCCATAAAGAACAGTCAGCTGCAAATAACCTTTCCCGATCAGGGAACATCCTTACTAAGATCCATAGAAGACTTGGGAACTCTCATCATCGACCATCATTCGGCACATTTGACTGTGCCTTTGCTCAACCGTTTGGCGGAGCAAAATGTTGCAGTGGTTTTTTGTAATGAGACGCACACGCCAACCACTATGCTAATGGATTTGGATTCCAACTATATGCAATCCAAACACATGCGTGCTCAACTGGAAGCAGGGAAGCCCCTATGCAAACAAATCTGGAAACAGATTGTGGAGTATAAAATTCGGAATCAATCAGCACTTTTGGAAAAACTGGGCTTTGGTGACGATCCTTTACATCGATATCACACACAGGTAAAAAGTGGCGACAACACAAACAGAGAGGGAGTTGCGGCCAAGATATATTGGCAAATGTTATTCGGGAGGCAATTCATACGCGACAGAATGGGAACGCCACCAAACAATCTGCTCAACTATGGATATGCCATATTGAGGTCTTCCGTGGCACGTGCCATCATGGATGCAGGGCTATTGCCTATGGTTGGAGTGTTTCATCGCAACTATTATGATGCTTTTCCCTTGGCAGATGATCTGATGGAGCCGTTTCGACCGTTTATTGACGAGAAAGTCTTGTCGTTACACCAGCAGGGTGTTGCTGACATTGATTTTGCCGTGAAAAAGGAAATTATTGAGACATTCTACCAAGAACTGTCTCAAGATCAAATATCAGCCGCAGCTCATTCTCTGGTGCGCCTATTTGAGAAAGAAGGCAATGTGATGTGTTATCCAATTTTAAATTAGCTAATTATGTGGATATTTGTTATGATGGACTTTCCTGTTCACAGAAAAACAGGGCGTCTGGACAAAAAAGCATTCTGCAACAAATTGGAGAAAGATGGTTTTATGAAAATGCATAGAAACCTATATGCTCGATATTCCAGCACCATGAGCAATGCCATTAGGCATAAGAAACGGGTTATGGAATGGATAGTTTGCCGAAGTCAGATTAGCATATTGCTCATTGGTGACAAACAAAGCGAATACGCTTACCATCAGTTGGGATATAGAACAAGAAAAAACGCCGAAGATATGCTAAAAGCACCTGATTACATTGAATTTTTCTAGCGAAAAAAGCATTTATTTATTTGATTTACAAAACGATGCAATATGTAGGTTTTTATGGTGTAAAAATATGATTACTTAAAAACGATGGCAAGGACTCCCAGCGATATACCGAGTGCTATTCCCAAGATTATAATTTTCCATTTTTCCATATTTTTTCTCCTCCCGTTGGTTTGTATTAAAATTTTTGTATTTTTGCAGCGTGGGTTGAGCACTGAAAGTGGCCCGCGAAGTCACAGATCCTTAGTCACGGGTACGTCCGTGACTATTGTATTTATAGAGTTTGCCATTTACTACCCAGTGTACTTCATTTTTAGTGTATTCTCTATTGTTTAGAATACTATACGATAGTTGTTCCAAATGAGATTCACCAATCAATAAATGATCATCGGTAATGCAAACAATAGCGCCTTGTTTGGATGATTCAATGGCATTTCTTACAATATTTTTGCGAGAGAATGGCGATTTAATATCAATAAATCCGTGGTTTGACGTGCGAAGATCAGGGTTTGAATTACCGGTTAAACCGATTTTACGTCTGATTTCCGTTTCTGATTTATGTATTTCTGGAAGCAATTCAACATCGTTTGTATCCGAATACAGTTTTGCAGCATCCAGAACCCTGTCATAGTCCATTCCATTTATATCTCTCAAAATATGACGTTTGACAGTATGGCCATTAGAGGAGTGTACATTCTCAAATTGCTCATCAAAGGGTTTTGAATATATTTTATGCTTCTCTTGGTGAGTGTATTTAGTGAGTTTTTTTGCATTATCAGATTCTTCTTTCTGGTAACATTCCCTGATCAAGTTTTTATGGTGTAAAAATATGATTACTTAAAAACACAAACCGGTGATCTACGACACGGAGGTGAACGTGCAGAGCAACGAGCTGAAGTGGAAGGACCAGAAGGACAAGAAGGTGATGGTGGAAGTGGTATATACCAATGCCAAAGGAGAGAAAAAAACACAAGAGTTCGGGGCTTCAGGTGGTCAAAAAGTGACACGGTATGTGGCGACAAATAGTGACGAAGATTTGAAGAAAGCCGCCGAGAACGAATACAATTTGTGGAACTACAGCGGATATGAGGGAAGTTTGACGGGATGGCTGGTTCCAGTGGTGAAGGCAGGAGGAAGTGTCCGCCTGCGCGACAAGGAGAGGCCGGAGGGTGTCTATTACGTCACGGGCGTGGAGATAGAGTTCGGCCAGAACGGGGGGAAGAGAAAGGTGACACTGGGGAGAAAACTGGATTAGTGGAAACCAGCTTTGCTACGGTCTGAAACGTAGTAGATGGTGAAATCTTCCTCAAGGGAATCCCCATCTTTGACAAAATAGATGATGAACTTGGCTTTGTCGGGATTATTCACGAAACGCCATTCTCCACATTTTTGAGGAGTGTCGGCGGTGCGGTAAACAAAGTAAGTGGCATCCTTGGGATTGTTGACAACTCGGATATTAAGATCTGAATTCTTCTTGATGTCTTTTTCAACATATATATCACCGTATGCCTCGTATGTCTCGACAACACTTGCATATCGTAACGTGAGAGTACAGCCATTTACATCAACGTCCTGCGCCATCAAAGAGCAGAAAACAAACAGACATAAGAAAATAAACAGAATCTTCCTCATAGCAGGAATTTTCGACAAAGATATAAAAATTATGGATCCGCTGAACGAGATAAAAAAAAGCATCATGGTCATGTCCTCCGGAAACGGCAGAGCGGGCCTTTACACGGCGAAGGTGCTGAGCACCGACGGTGAGACCTGCTGCGTGGACATCGACGGGCTGACCGCAAGCGACGTGCGGCTCCGCGCCGTGGTGAACGGCGAGGAGAGCGGTATCCTGGTCACCCCGAAGACCGGCAGCCATGTTACCGTGGCCGACCTGTCGGGCGACCTTACCCGGCTGGTGGTGATTGGGTTCAGTGAGGTGGAAAAGGTGGAGATAAACGCATCGGCGGAGATTGTAATCAACGGCGGAGGATATGGCGGTCTGGTTAAGATTGAGGATTTGGTGGGAACACTGCAGCACATGGTCGATGTTTTCAACAACCACACCCATACAGTGGTGGAAGCTGTGGCAAATCCTGTGAGTGTTCCGATGGATCCCATACAGCGTGACGGAATGGAAAATACAAAAATCAGGCACGGAGAATGATGAAAGGCATATTGGTTAACGACAACGGCGATATGGAGATTAGTTTTTATGGTGTAAAAATATGATTACTTAAAAACCTTTATGCGCATACATGTTTTTACGCTTGCTATGATTTTTTCTTCCATATTTTTTCCCTTTAAAGTGTTTGTATATTGAAATTTTTGTATTTTTGCAACGGTGTTCTCCCGAAAGGGTTTACGCCCCTACTCTGGAGGACTATCTAAAGTCTTCCAGTTTTATTGTTTTTATGGTGTAAAAATATGATTACTTAAAAACATTCAGCGGATTCATAATTTTTGTATCTTTGTCGAAAATTCCTGCTATGAGGAAGATTCTGTTTTTATTCCTGTTGTTAGTCTCCCTGTGCACAACATACGCACAGAGGGTGAAAATGGACGATTGCCAGGTTACAAGATATTATAACGGCGGCGCAACTCATATCTTCATGGCATACGGCAATGTTTACATCGAGACCAACCCTAAAGAACCTGTGGATCTTAATGTCAGAGTTGTCACAGACTCACGCCATGCTGATTTCATTGTTTACAAAACTTCCAACACCCCGAAAGATTGTGGAGAATGGAGGTTTGTAAAGGACCGCAGCAAAGCCAATTTCACTGTCTATTTTGTCAAAGAAGGGGAGTTTGTCCAAGAGGACTGTACCATCTGCTATACCAGCGATCCGGGGAAATCCGGATGGCGCTGGATTCTCCGTTAACCCAATTTCCTCCCCAGTGTCACCTTTCTCTTCGCCCCGTTCTGGCCGAACTCTATCTCCACGCCTGTGACGTAATAGACACCCTCCGGCCTCTCCTTGTCGTTTTTATGGTGCAAAAATATGATTACTTAAAAACTAGCGGATTACCACCAGATCCAGGGACCGTGACACTCAAAATGCCTTCTGTGAAATTCTTCGACCTTTTTGCTAAAAGGGGACAAAAGCGCAGACACAATCGCTGTCAAAACCCACCCACACATACACAACAGTCCAAGTCCCATTACAAGGACAATCAACCAAGCCAGAATATGAAGCAGAAAACTTAACATGGGTGATGTTTTTGACGCTTCAAAAATAGAAAAAAAACTAATACGATGAGCAACAACGTAGCAACGTTGGCACTCATTGTATTGATTTATTTTGTATTTTTGCTCCGATAAGAATTCAACGCAATGGTTTTACTGATTATAATTGGTTCATTGGTTTTACTCGCTCTGATTATTTTCGGACTAAGCGGAGCTGGGTCTGTTAAGGATTTCTCCAAAGGGAACTTCTCCAGTGGCAGTGAAAGTTTGCCGAAACCAATCCGAAAGGCACTTGGGCATTGGTTTTAACAGTTCCCCTTCTTCTCTCCTCCGAATATTTTGACCAGCATTTCCGCCTGGTTGCGAAATGCCGGAACTCTTCCAGCCATATCGTTTTTATGGGGGTAAAATATGATTACTTAAAAACTTTCGGGATTGTCCTTTATAGTCTTGTTAATTCATCATTTTTCCTTATTGACTGGGTTTGAGTTTCGCGGCGGGGAAAAGTCGCGTTCCAAAGCACAGATATCACGCGCCGCGATTGGATTCATGGATGCATCACGACCCCATACTGCGGCCTACGGCCTTGTGTGGGGTTACTTATATGGTATCCCTTTGGGATACATCCCCGACGGAGCAAAGTGAAATCTTTCATAACGGTCTCGAAGAGACCATGTTTTATTAACCCCAGACTAAACGTAGTTGCAGTCAGGGGCAGATAAGCGAGCGTAATCTGGGGAGGAAAGCGGCTCTATACCACCTGCCGCGGTGCGGGTGGCACTTGCTCTGGAGCACTCAATTCGCCACCGCGGAACAAGGTAACTACAACAGATGCAAAATAATCTGCTTAAAGTAAGGGAATCACAAGATTATAAGGGATAATTCTGATAACGTGTCGTCACTTGCTCGCATTTTTGCTGTCCGTGAACTGGACCACCACAGAGGGGCCGAGACCCTCGGAAAACGTAATGGAAACATCAATTTCACCAAGTTTGGTGACAAAGGACGCATTATAACTGCATTTATTATCAACCACAGCCTGGAACTTTTCTTCGTCTGTCCGCGCAGTCTCCAGAAACTTTTCCTCCTCTTCCTTCGGCGTGCCATACTCCTTCGTCAGTTTATTCTTGACGTCAGAATAGGTTTTTTGCAACGTCTGCCAATCCTCAAAAGGGAAAATGCAAGCCAAAACACTATATACCAAATCCTGACTTTCCAACGACACCGAACCCACCACACAATCGTAACCCAGATAATTACCGAAAAAGAAGTCAACGCCCGAGACACGTTGGACGTATGTCAGGCCTTTGTCGGTCGCACGTTTCGAGAATTGGTCCAGCGTCCCGTCGATGGGCACGCCCATGAAGGTGAGGTGATCCTGTGCAACGGCACAAGAGAACAAAGCTACCGCAAAGATACTGCAAACTATTTTTTTCATTGTTGTGGGATTTGGTGGAAAACTAATCAATATTCTAACTGCAGAATGTTATAAAAATTGCATGTAAATGTTAAAAAGTCAAAGATTCGAATTATTTCGTACCTTTGCACCGTTGAAACCGTACTGCAAGAATTTGTTTTTATGGTGTAAAAACATGATTATTTAAAACACAATGCGGAAAGACTTGACAATCTCGTCTTTTTGAAGCGAGCCAATCTTTTCGATATCGCAAACAAGAATCACGTAACACAACTTATTACCGTCATTGAAAATGAAAAAGCTATGTTTGCTATGGTTAGCGGTTGTGACGGCGGTTTGTTGTGTCGCTCAGCCGGAAATCAAGTTTGAGAACACCACCTACGACTTCGGCAAAATCAAGGAGGAGGATGGCAAAGTGACCGGCAAGTTCATCTTCACGAACGTTGGCAATATGCCGCTGGAACTCACCAACGTGCGTCCGGGCTGCGGCTGTACAGCGGCCAACTACACCAAAGGGGCCATCGCTCCGGGTGAGCAAGGATTTTTGTTTGGTCACTGTTCGTAAACTATTTCACTCTCTTAAACACAATGCGTTCTTCTTCCCATTCCCCGAAGCCACAATCTTCTTTTAGAACCCAAATCATCTCTTTAAAGGTGATTTTATCGACGGTGTATTCGTCACCTTCGTATGAAATCGTATGACTCGACTTGTTATACGACCAGTTGTCCCCCTTATCTGGAATACCGTAACTATAAACGTAACTCGTACCATCATTCAATAATTTGAGAGCCAACTGCCCATCTTCATAATTCTCAACTGTTTCCAACGATGGGGATTCAGAATCTCTTTCCTGAACTTTTACAACTTGCCATTTTCCGATGAATTTTTTTTCAGGAGAAAATTTACAAGATGTTCCGAATGCCACTAAAGACAGCACCATTGCGCAAATTAGTAAATGTCTGAATCTCATAATATTAATCATTGGTAAATAAATTACTTTGGTCAAATGATATTTTTTCACCCGCAAAAGTACGAAAAATGTGGACACTAAAAGAAAGCATCCCCCAAAGACCGCAAGGAGCATGAAACCATTGATTCCTCTTTGATTTTTTGTATTTTTGCCATCTGAAATTCTATAACTGTAATTGCTATCTTATGAAAATCGCCCTTTTTGCTGCTGTCCCCGATGAGGTTGGTGCTTTTGCCGATCATGTGAACTTTACTGGTATCGGACGTGAGAACACCACCCGTGCCATGATCCGTTTCATGGAAAAACACAAAGATGAGGATTTCGTCATGCTCAACATCGGCTCCGTGGGCTCACACGACCGAACCGTTGGCACTGTGCTGAGTGTTCGGGAAATACTTTCAGGCAGTTCCATGTTTTATGAAGAAGAGATGCTGCCGTCCTATTTCGATTTGAAGGCAGATGAACAGGTGCAGAAAGCCACCCTGTACTCCTCCGACTGCTTCGTATCCCCGGAAGTTTTCACCGAAAGTTACCTCGAATCAATCAAATCCAAAGTCGATTGCTTTGATATGGAATCCTCCGTCTTGATCTCTTTTGCGCAGGATTATGGCAAAAAATATGTGTCCTATAAGATAGTTTCCGACAATCTGGATGTGGATATAGAGGTCTGGAGGCAGCGCGTGCAGAATTTGTCGAAAGTTTTAGTGGCTCATATTCAGCAAGTTCTAAATGAATTAGGACAAAATGAGAAAATTGAGTTTTTAAAATAGGCGTTATTAGAAAAAAAGTGTATTTTTGCGCCCTCAAAAGGAGGAGAGATGGCCGAGTGGTCGAAGGCGCACGCCTGGAGAGCGTGTAACCGCCAAAAGCGGTTCCTGGGTTCGAATCCCAGTCTCTCCGCTGACAAAGAGACATAATGATCTGTTAGCTCAGTTGGTTTAGAGCGCTTGCTTGACAGGCAAGAGGTCACAAGTTCAAATCTTGTACAGATCACACAAAAGAAAAGGCACCCGAAAAGGTGCCTTTATTGTTTCCAGAAAGATTGTTCCCGACTATTTCTTTTTCAATTCTTCCACATCGTGGTACAGTTTTGGAAGATTCTTCACATAAATGAGTTCCTTCCACTTGGTCTGCGCGTCGATGGCCGGCACGCCGAAGAGGGTGGTGCTCTCCTGCTGCACGCTCTTGTCGATGGCCGAGAGGGCGTACAGGACCGTGTTCTTGGCGATGTACAGGTCTTTGTTCACGCTGGCCTTGGCCCAGATCTTGCAGTCGTCGTCGATGTAGGTGCAGCCGGCGATGCCGCTTTGCGCGCCTAAGAGCACACGCTTGCCGATGTGGGTGTCATGGCCCACTTGCACCAGATTGTCGAACTTGGTGCCGTCGCCAATGTAGGTGGTGCCGGAAACGCCCTTGTCAATGCAGCAATTGCAGCCTATTTCCACATCGTTGCCGATGACCGTGTTGCCGCAAGAGCTCAGTTTCACCCAGCGGTCAGCCCGTTTCTGGAAATAGCAGGCGTCTGCGCCGATGGTGCTGTTGGAATGGATGACCACATTGTCGCCGATGACGGTGTCCGCATAGATGCTGACGTTGGAGTGGATCAGGCAGTTCTTGCCGATTTTCACATTTTCGCCGATGAAGACCAACGGTTGTATCACCGTGCCCTCGCCGATTTCGGCGCTCGGGTGGATGTTGGTGCTTTGTGGCGTGAAGTGCGTGAAGTTCTCCACAATTTTCAGATAGTCTATCAAAGGATCTTCAGTGAAAATCAGCACCTTGCCGTCGGGGTAGGGCATCTCGTTGCGGTTGATGAGGATGAAGGTCGCCTTGCTCTGCAGGGCGCGCGTGTAATATTTGTCGCAATCCACAAAAGTCAAGTCGCCCTCCTCAACCGAATGCAACTCGTTAAGGCCGGTAACCATGCGGTCGGTGTGGCCCAAAATGTTGACGGGATGTCCGATCAGACGGATGACCTCATCTAAAGAAATGGGTGTCTGGAATCTCATTATTCCTTGACTCTTTCTGAGTATTTGTTGGTACGGGTGTCAACTTTGATTTTTTCGCCGGCGTTGATGAACAGCGGGACATAAACCTCTGCGCCCGTCTCCACAACAGCTCTTTTCAGGGAGTTGGTGGCCGTGTTGCCCTTGATGCCGGGGTCAGCTTCGATGATTTCGAGATCGACGAAAGGCGGAAGTTCGCAGGTGAGCGGCGTGTCCGTGTCGGTGTGGTACATGATTTCCACGGTCTGGCCCTCTTTCAGCAAGTCTGGGTTGTTGATCAGGTCCTTCTCGATGGTGAGCGGCTCGAAAGTCTCAGCATGCATGAAGTTGTAGGTGGTGGCACCCTCCTTGTAGGAGAAAATGTACGGACGACGCTCTACGCGGGCGAGTTCGATCTTGATACCGGCGTCGAAACGGAATTCCTGGACTCTTCCGTTCTTGAGGTTTTTCAGTTTGGTGCGTACAAAGGTGTTGCCCTTGCCCGGTTTCACGTGCAGGAACTCAACGATGGTCCATATCTCGTTGTTGTACACAATACAAAGTCCGTTTTTAAAATCAGCTGTTGTTGCCATATAGTTTAATTAAGTTTATATAAAAATTACAGGCTGCAAAAGTACGTTTTTTTTCTTTACGATGAACTTTGCAGCCTGTATAAGGCGAAAATACTGTCTGTTAGCCAGGTTATTCGATGACAACCTTGTGTTTGGCGATGATTTTGCGGAGATTGATGAGCGCATAGCGCATTCTGCCCAGTGCGGTGTTGATGCTCACGCCGGTGATTTCAGAAATTTCCTTGAAGCTGTAATCCTGGTATATGCGCATGACCAGCACCTCCCGCTGCTCCTGCGGAAGATACTCGATGATGCGGTGCAGGTCGTTGTAGATTTGCTCTCGGATGATTTTCTGCTCGACAGAGTCCTCGTGCGTGCTGATGATATCGAAGATGTCGAACTCATTGTCGCCGTTGTCAAACATCGGCATCCGCTGCACTTTCCGGTAGTAGTCGATCTTCAGGTTGTTGGCGATGCGCATGACCCACTGGAAGAACTTGCCCTCCTCATGGTAGTTACCCGACCGGATGGTGTTGATGACTTTGATGAAAGTGTCCTGGAAAATGTCTTCCGCGAGTTCTTTGTTTTTGACGGAAAGCATAATATAAGAGAACAGCCGCTTTTCATAGCGTGCTATTAATGATTTCAATGCTTGCTCGTTTCCGCTTTGATAACTGGCTATCAACTCGTTATCGGTAAGTTTAACGGTCTTCATAGAAAACTCCTTTCTTTATGTGTTAATGTTAAGAAAGTAGATAAATGTCGATAGCAGGTCTCCTATATTTTAGTGTTTACAATTCAGTTATTTTAATGCTGCAAAAATACAATCTTTTTCATAAACTCAATTTTTATTGTGATTTTTTTTGAATTTTATCACAAAGGAGTGTTGGTTTAATATTATAACAAATTGATATTCAATTTTATATGTTGGATTTTCGGGAAAAGATTTTTTTAAGGGGGGAATGATGGTTGCATATCACTCTAAAATTTGTATTTTTGCACGTCAATATAAAATCAATGGCATCGTTTGAAAGTTTATATAACAAGATTGAATATAATGTAAAAGCGGCGTTGTTGAAACTGTCTGATTTGCAGAAGTATAATGAGAGTTTGAAGCGTGAGAACGAGGCGTTGAAGGCGAAAGAGAAGGAAATGCAGGGTCAGATAGATGAATTGACGGAAAGATTAAAATTAATAGTGGTAACTAAAACAGTTTTTAATAAGAAAGATAAACAAGAGACAAAAAAGCAAATAAACGATTGGGTGCGGGAGATTGACAAGTGTATAAGCCTGCTCACGAACAAGTAACATGGAGAACGATCGCATAAAGATAACGATTCAGGTGGCGCAACGCCCGATGACGGTCACGATACAGAAGGAATGGGAGCATTACTTCCGTGAGGCGGAAAAGATAATCAATGACAGTTTTTTGGAATTTGCTAAAAAATGGACATATACAGACCAACAGGACTTGTTATCCAAGATATTGGTCGATTTTGTAGTGAAATGGTTGGCTGACGAGGAACGGCTCAAAGGTTTTGACGAGGAAGTGGTGCCGATGATGGAGTCGCTGAAGGAGCTGACAGACAAATTTGAAGTTGATTAATTCGTTCTTTGAAATAACCCATCCCGCATAAGTTCAGATACGTTTGTTAAACTCAACACATTATCAAACGAAGGGGACGCTTGACTTGCCTAGAACAGGCCCGAATCCGCAAGGATGGCTGCATGCAGCCCGGGGAAGCGCGAAGTGAGCCGGCACCTTCATCCATATCTATTAGGAGTTTTTCGAAACCCTATGGAACTTATGCGGTTTTTTTTTATGCAAAAATTTAACTTTATAACTTTATAAACCTTAATAACTTTACAAACTAAAACCCACATACTATGACAGTACTATGGATTTTGATAGGCGTCGTGGTCGGCATTGCGGCTGGCCTCGGAATCGCCTACACACTACTTAAAAACCAACTCACCAAAGCGGGTCGAGAAGCGTTGAAGAAAGCGGAAGAGGATGGCGAACTTCTGAAAAAAGAGAAGATTCTGCAGGCTAAAGAGAAGTTCCTGCAGCTGAAGAGCGACTACGAGAAGACCGTGCATGACCGCAATCAGCAACTCTCCGCAGCGGAGAATCGCATCAAGCAGAAAGAGAACACGCTGGGCCAGAAAATGGAGGAATTGAACAGAAAGACTGCCGAGAACGTTGCCCTGAAGGAAAACCTCAGCAAGCAAATGCAAGCTACTGCCCAGAAACAGAAGGAATTGGATGAACAGACTTCCATCCAGAAGGCAAAACTGGAATCTATAGCCGAACTCACCTCCGAACAAGCCAAGGCTCAATTGATTGAACTGATGCGCGACGAGGCAAAGGCTGACGCCATGGTTATGATTAAAGACATTGTGGACGAGGCCAAAAATACCGCAAACCTGGAAGCCAAGAAGGTGGTGGTGAATGCGTTGCAACGTACTGGCGTGGAGGCAGCCATCGAGAATACGGTTTCCGTGTTCAACATCGAGAACGATGAGATCAAGGGCCGTATCATCGGTCGTGAAGGACGTAATATCCGCACCCTTGAGAACCTGACCGGCGTGGATGTCATTATAGACGATTCCCCTGACGCCATTCTGCTCTCCAGTTTCGACCCTGTGCGCAGAGAAATCGCCCGCCTTTCCCTCCAGAAGCTGGTCTCCGACGGTCGTATCCACCCTGCCAGAATCGAGGAGGTGGTGGCCAAGACGAAGAAGCAGATTGAACAGGAAATTGCTGAACTGGGTAAGCGCACCTGTATCGATTTGGGCATTAACAACATGCCTCATGAGCTGATGCGTATGGTCGGTAAGATGCGGTATCGTTCTTCGTATGGTCAGAACCTGCTTCAGCATGCCAAGGAGGTGGCTAACCTCAGTGCCGCCATGGCAGCAGAATTGGGTTTGAACCCGAAGATAGCACGCCGTGCGGGCTTGTTGCACGACATTGGCAAAGTGCCCGATACGGAACCCGAATTGCCGCACGCTCTCTTCGGCGCACGCCTGGCCGAGCAATACAAGGAACGCCCGGAGATTGTCAACGCCATCGGTGCGCACCACGACGAAATGGAGATGAACACGCTTATCGCGCCCATCGTCCAAGTGTGTGATGCCATCTCAGGCGCTCGCCCTGGCGCACGTCGCGAGGTGGTGGAAGCCTACATGAAACGTCTCAACGACCTCGAGAATCTTGCCCTGACCTACCCCGGCGTGGTGAAAACCTACGCCATTCAGGCCGGCCGTGAGCTCCGCGTGATCGTCGGCGCTGAGAAGGTTTCCGATGCTGAGGTGAACCAGATTTCCCTGGATCTCTCCAAGAAAATTCAGAATGAAATGACCTATCCCGGACAGATCAAGATCACGGTTATCCGCGAGACCCGTTCGGTTAATTATGCCCGTTAAGCGTTATGGAAGAAGAGAAGAAACACAAAAACAATATTAAACTGTATATCATCGTATATGGAGTGACACTCGTGTTGTTCTTGTGTTACTTCTTTTTCATTTCCGACCACAATATCAAGACGCATCGTGAGCTGAATCGGAAGATCGACAATCTGGAAGAGAAAATTGTCTATACCAAGAATCAGGTGGGCAATGCCTACACTTTCGAGCAACTCTCTTCGGATTCCGTGCTGCTGGAGAAATATGCCCGCGAGCACCTGAACATGCACAAACCCGATGAGGATGTTTTCATTCTAATACGCGAATAATGAAGATTCTGATAGTAAACGGAGTGAATTTGCAGCAACTTGGCACGCGCGAAGTCAACATTTACGGATCGATCTCCTTCGATGCGTATCTGTCTGAGCTGAAAAGTCTGTATCCGGATGTGCAGTTCGATTACTTTCAGTTTGATAACGAGGGCGACCTGGCCAATCTGGTAGCCAATGCGAAGGGTTACGAAGGAATCATTCTCAACGCAGGTGCCTATACGCATTCGTCCGTGATATTGGCGGATGCTGTGCGCACCACGTCCTGCCCGGTGGTGGAAGTCCATATTTCAAATCTCTTCGGACGTGAGCAATACAGAAAGAATTCCGTGCTCTCTTCCTGTTGTGTGGGCTTCATCTCTGGTTTCGGGTTGGATAGCTACAGGCTGGCAGTGGAATCTTTTGTGGGGAAAAAAATTAACATGGGTTAAACTCGGAGAGTGCTTTGATGTCTCTTCATTGTTTTTTTGAATCAAAATTACTACATCAAAAATAATATCAGTTATGAAAAAAGTACTTAGTTTATTAATCGTAACAGCTTTTGTGTTTTCCGCTTTTGCGCAGGATGCCAATCCGGATAAAAACAAGAAGGTGAAAGAACCTGAAATCACCTTTGAAACATTGGTTCATGATTATGGCAACATTATGCAGGGTGACAATGGTACTTGCGAGTTTGTTTTCAAAAACACTGGCAAGGCAGATCTTCTTCTGACCAATTGTCGTTCCAGTTGCGGTTGCACGGTTCCTGAATGGCCCAAGGATCCCATTGCTCCGGGTAAAAAGGCCACTATCAAAGTCAAATACAACACTCAACGTGTGGGTGCCATCAACAAATCCATCACGGTGGAATCCAATGCGGTCAACAACCGCGTGGTGTTGAACATCAAGGGCAATGTTTCCGCGAAACCGGTCGAGGCAGCTCCTGACAATGGTGCCACTCCGCTCAAAGAGAATAACTAATAAAAACAAACAGCAATGAAAAGGTTGATGATCCTGTGCTTGATGATAGGCGGACTTTTCGCTTTGCAAGCCCAGACTACCAAAACTGCCCCGTACAAAGGCACGGGTGCCGAGATACAGTTTGACAAGCTTACTGTTGACTTCGGCACGTTGAAGGTCGGGGATGTGAAGACCGTAACCATCACGTTCACGAATATCGGCAAGAAGCCGTTGATTCTGGACGATGTGATTTCCTCGTGTGATTGCACCACCGTGGATTGGTCCAAGCAGCCGATAATGCCTGGTAAGAAAGGCACAATCAAGGCCACCTATACAGCCAAGCATACGGGTTTGATCAGCAAGCGTCTGACGGTGTTGTCGAATGCCAATACCGACAGAGTGATATTACAACTGAAAGGGGAGGTGAAGTAACCATCCCCTTTCATTCCTCCGGGGTCGTTTGGTTTTGACAGCAAGTTCGGGGGATTGTAAGCAGGCCGGAGTTTGTGGGCCGATTCCGTTAAAAGTTAACCCTCAATGCCAATAAACGGCGAAACTTCTTATGCATTCGCAGCGTAACCGTTGCGGATCCTGCCGCGCAGACAAGGTCTGTAGCCGCGGGCGCTTCCCCGGAAGTTTTTCGGTCCAACGTCCGGTCAGAAGTGTCATAAAAGGACAGATAGCGAATGTAGGCTTCGATACATGAGCGAAAATTCAGAAGATAAGCTGCCGCGAGGTCTGTCTCGTACCATGCGGTGGCCGACAAGCAAACGAAGACTAAGCTTGTAGAAAGCAATCTTGCGGCATGTTTGGACGCGGGTTCGACTCCCGCCGGCTCCACTTTGAAAAAGCATCCTTCTCGTGAGGATGCTTTTTTAATGCCATCTTATTCCTGAACGCGATACCTGGGGATCGGCTTTATGAATAAATCGGATATCTTGTAAGGACGGTATTCATCCAACCATCTGAAATCCTGTAACTTTCTGTTCTTGTCCTCCAACTGTTTGTCTGGATAAATCTTGCCGTCGGGCTGGTCGTAGAACCGTATCTGGCTGATTTTGTTGTCTTCCAGAAAGATGCACATCTCATTGGTGATAGAGGTGTTGATGCCGATGAGCGAACTGTCCTCTTCCTGCAAGTAGTAGATGCATTCGGCATTGTTGACGATATCCACACGGTATAGCTCCCTGTCGCGGATGTATCCCGTGATGTTGATGCCCTTGATTTGGTTGAACTCTGTGTTCTCGAAAAGTCCGCCGACTATAAAGCCGGACTTGCAGAGGTCGATTCTCATGTTGGAGGAGTCCAAAATCGAGAAGTGTATGGTGTCGGCAGAAAGCTGGTACTCTTCCGACCAGACCACGGGATTGTAATACATGGTGATAAGCGAGTCTTCCACCAAATACATCAGCGAATCGCAGGCCCCTTGCAGGTCCTGGCGATAGAATTTCACCTGGTTGTATGCGGCCATCCACTGCGCAGACTGGCTGCTGTCAAACAGAATCTTCAAAGTGTCCGCGTGCAGATACAGGGAATCGTTGTTGTCAATCAGCACCAACAGAGCGCTGTCGGTAGCAATGGACAACCCTCCGTTTTCATGATGCTCAACAAAATCTCCCTTGAGAATATAGTTCTGTTCCGTATCCACGACCGTGACGTTGTTCCAGGCGCGTCCGAACTGAAGTTCCTTGTAATAATGCACCGAGTCGGCAAACAGCTTCTGTGCTTTGTTGTATATTTGCACATCTCCGGTGAGTTGCGCGTTCTCCCATTCGGTGTCGTACCAGCCTCTGTTGGTGAATATTTCACTGCTGTCTTCGGAGGAGAGCAGATGGGTGGGGGAGATGAAAAAGGCAATTTTGCTTTGTGCATTGTAACGCAGGGAATCGCAGTCCATTCGGTAGGTCTTGCTCTTGAGCTGCACATCGCCGTTCCCGTATGCGTCGTCGGTTTTGGTGTAGTAACGTCCGGTCTGGCTGGTGAGGGTGTCTTCACCGTTGAATATTCTCCCGCCGGTCAGGTAGTAGCCCATGTCCATGTTGAGGTCGTATATCAAGCTGTCCGACAAAAGGTAGGATTTTTTCTTCTCCAGCTTGACGTTGCGTGCGATGGAGGCAATCTTGAGGTTGCCGTCGTAATATGCCTTGCGACCGTATAGGACCACGGAGTCACCCACCAGAATCTTCACCCGGTCGCCGAATGCGATAAGATAGTTGTCTCTTTCGTAGAGATATGCGCTGTCACAATAGCCTCGGATATTATCCTGTGCAAATGCCACGTGCCCGATCAATCGCTGAGCCCCAGGCAGGAAATCCTCATCATATAGTCCAATGTCCGCCCTGTATTGGATTTTGCGGTTGTTCTGAGCCGTCGTGGTGCAGACAATGCCCAGAAGGAGGCAGAGAAGGAATAAGAGCTCAAGCCGGCGCATGGTTAGGGTATCAATGTGGAGTCAATGTGTTGTGATACAATGCGATCTTGCTTGAAGGTAATCTCCTTATACACTTTTCCAGCAGGATTGTAGTAAATTTCCTTGCCATCTTTAAGGTTGTGCACATAGTGAGTGATTCTGCTGGTCCTGCCGATGGCATCGTAGGCGAGCAAGTCTCCGGTCCCGTTTTTGAAATGTCCTTCACCAACAATAACGCCGCGTTCATCATAATATGTCCAGTCTCCATCGAACATGTCGTCCTTGAACATTCCTTCTGCTTTGATCTGCCCGTTGTAGTGGAACTGCTTGTGCGGTCCGTTTTTCTTACCATGCACATAGTATGTCTCTTGGGTTTTTTCTCCGTTGGGAGAGTACATGACCTCCATTCCTTCTATAGAATCGTTGACATAGACACAATAGGTGTCCAGGTTCCCGTTTTCATAGTAGCGATAAAAATCGCCGTTGCGTTTGCCCTTCTTCATATCCACTTCTATCTCAATCGTGTTGGGACTGTGGAACATGTACACGCTTTTCCCGGTCTCCTTTCCGAATTTATAGTGGATGATGGATTGAAGCCGTCCGTCAGGATAATAATTCTTCTCGGTCTTGGTGCAGGAACACAATGTGACAACTGCCACCAGAAACAAGAATGCTGCGTACGTTTTTTTCATAATCGTTTGCGTTTAGGCCGCAAAAGTACAAAAAACGGAGGCAACTGCAATAGAAAAAATTACAGCCGGATTTCGGAATCATGGAATCATCCGGCTGTAAACGGTTTGGGAGTTTTAATACTTGACTATTTTTTTCTGAATGGTGCCGTAGGGGGTGCTCGCTTTCAGAATATACGTGCCGCAAGGGATATCTGAGATGGTGAACTTTTGGGATTCTTGAGGGTGATCCCATGTCTTCACCGCTTGCCCGAGTAGGTTGTATAATGTCATGGATTGGACCTCAGTGCGCCCCAGATGAATCTTGAATTGGGTTTGGGTAGGGTTTGGATAGATGCCGAAGGTCTCTGGATTGAAGTCAGCTACGGCAGTGCTGTCTCCCGAGTCGGTATGCTTTGTGATTTTGATGTTGTTGAGCTGGGTGTTCCCTTTGTTGGAGGCCTGCAATGTCCATCGGATGTATCTGGCGCCGTGATCAGGGATGGTATAGGAGAATCGGGTGAAGTTGTCCAAGGATATGTCATCCCCGAAGATGGAGGCTAATGGAGTCCAGTTTTGGCCGTCGGCGGAATGGCTGACCGTGAAGGTGACACCTTCGTACGCCGATGGGTTGGATCCGCCTTTTTTGCCTTTCAGCTCAAAAACCAGGGTCTCCGGAGCACTGTCCAGATGGGCGACCAAACTGGCTTCGCCTGCGTGCGAGGATTCGAATTTGACGGAACCGTCCGAGTAGGAACTGCCTAAATGATATCCTCTGAAGCCTCTCATCTGCAGGATGTCGGCATGGGAGGAGTTGCTGTTGTCGGAAATGTCGAAGGGAAGGATCACCAGAGAGTTGGTGTCCAGGATGGTGTAAGAGGCTGTGGCGACCTCGCTGTCGTACATGTTTTCCTTCGTGGCAACGGCTTTGACCGTGCAATTTGAGTTGATGGTGAGAGGTCCTTCGTAACGGTTGGCGCGGTCAGTTGGTGCACTGTTGTCCATCGTGTAGTATATCACGGCCCCTTCCGTGGACGTGGTGATGTTGACGGTCTGGGGTTCGTAGTAGGTGCCGCCTGCAGGGGAGAGAGTGGGCTTGGCTGCAGTTTCCAGCACGGTCTCTTCACCAACCACCAGCGCGAGGTCGTCAATGCGGTATTCCACACGGGCCAGATTGGAGAACCGAATATGAAGATTGGCACAGGATGGGACTCCAGGGTAGCGCACTCGGTACCATCCTGACGTGCCGGTTCCGGCGG
>Ga0265298_10003220_pt1 | contig 21820 bp, 14 predicted proteins | sample AusTroGonzalo_MG_3_FD_193486 | JGI IMG/M metagenome (GOLD analysis project Ga0265298, IMG submission 193486) | Bovine rumen microbial communities from tropical cattle in Woodstock, Queensland, Australia - Gonzalo_01 | ecosystem: Host-associated > Mammals > Digestive system > Stomach > Rumen ...
TGCAACCCTGACATTACATTTTACGCCCTTGTCCATGTCTATGATGTGAAAAATGCGTTTTTTTATTGCTCAAAGATAAATTTTTGTTCACGAGCATTGGAGGTGGTACGTTCGAGGGGTGCTCTGGCCTTACCTCCGTCACTATCGGCAACAGCGTGACGAGCATTGGAGATTATGTGTTCTATTATTGCTCTGGCCTTACCTCCGTCACCATCCCCAACAGCGTGACGAGCATTAGAAGTAGTGCGTTTCGTGGTTGCTCCGGCCTTACCTCCGTCACCATCCCCAACAGTGTGACGAGCATTGGAGATTTTGCGTTCGAGAATTGCTCTGGCCTTACCTCTGTCACCATCGGCAACAGTGTGACGAGCATTGGAGAGTATGCGTTCGAGTATTGCTCTGGCCTGAAAAAAGTAATCGTAAAAGATATAGCAGCATGGTGCGGAATCAAGTTCGGTGGGTATAACTCTAATCCTTTAACTTATGCCAAACATTTATATAGTGACGAGGATACAGAAATCACAAATCTAATTATCCCCAACAGTGTGACGAGCATTGGAGAGTATGCGTTTAATGGTTGCTCTGGCCTTACCTCCGTCACCATCCCCAATAGTGTGACGAGCATTGGAAAAGAAGCGTTCTATAAATGCTCTGGCCTTACCTCTGTCACCATAGGCAGTGGTGTGACGAGCATTGGTAATCGAGCGTTCGATGGAGTTGATTTTCCAACTGTTGTTTCTCTGATAGAGAATCCGTTTACGATAGCAGGAAAGACATCGGGTTCTAGAACTTTCTCTCAAAACACATTCAATAACGCAACGCTATATGTTCCGAAGGGTACTATAGATAAGTACAAGGCAACTGATGGTTGGAAAGACTTCCTGTTTATTGAAGAAGGAACGGGCGGTGGTGACATACCAACTACGCAGAAGTGCGAGAAGCCTACCATCAGCTATGAGAATGGAAAGTTGACTTTCACCTGTGAAACAGAAGGCGCCGTCTGTCAATACTCCATAACCGATACGGACATCAAGGCTGGAAGCGGAAATGAGGTGCAGCTGGGTGTGACCTATACCATCAGCGTCTATGCCGCTAAGGCGGGCTATGACAACTCTGAAACGGCAACAGCTACGCTCTGCTGGATAGACCAACAGCCCAAGACGGAAGGTATCACCAACGGCATTGCCAACATCCCAGCCCAGGCCGTGCTGATTCAGAGCGAGGGAGGTAGCATCAAGGTGCAAGGTGTAGATGATGGCACGCAGGTCAATGTGTATGGCATCAATGGCACTCAGGCTGGTTCTGCTATCAGTCAAAGTGGTGCAGCAATAGTCAACACGAACTTGCAACCTGGCTCCATCGCCATCGTAAAGATTGGCCAAAAGTCAGTCAAGGTCGTGATTAAGTGAGAATAAAGCAGAGCTTGCTCATGCTTTATCGAACGTGAGCGAGTGATCGAGGGACAGTCCCCTGATCCGCTGTTCGGAATCGGTAGCCGGCTCCCCTGTTATGTAAAAATGGCAATAGTGGAAATGGTATTGCCGTTGAGTATCATGAAGATGCGAAAATGGGGTGTAAATTATTAGTCTGCTAAGGAATATTAATGTCAAAAATAGGGTACTGAATTTTTGGTTCGGTGCTCTTTTTTTGTTACCTTTGCAGTCCTTTTCGAATGAATAACTATTATAAAAATCATTTGTAATATATGGAAACAGATAAAACCTATTTGAAAGAACAGTTGCGCGAGGCCAGGCGGTATTTGGACAGTGAGCGCGAGCGGTTGCAGGAGCAGATTGACACACATAACAGCTATCTGAAGTTTTTGGAGCATTATGAGGAAATGTTAGAGGAAAACGAGCAACTGAAGAGTGATTTGGAGGAACAGCAGGCTGAGAACGACAGACTACACCAGCTGTTGGACGAAAAAGACAAACGACAGAAGGAGACGGAGGCCTTGTTGAAGGAGAAGGAGACGCAGCTGAATGAGTTGGGCAAATTCTCGGTCAACGTGGCCAAGAAATCGCCGCAGGAGGGTCTTGAGAAGGCTTTCCGCATCTACATCAACACGTCAAAGCGCAAGACGCAAGCCAAGCGTGAGGTGGCCCGTGCGCAGCTGCTGGATTTCATTGCTACGGCAAAGTTGGAGATGCCGGACGATATAATGGAAGCCCTGAATCAACTAGACGATGAGGTAGTGGCCGAGCCCGCTCAGATAAGCACCATGGTGAATGTTCAGGCGGGTGGTATTAATGTGCAACAGGCTAACACGGTGGCGAAATGAAGGAGGGAACAGATTTTTCGGGTGTCACCCATTACACGAAGGTGGACGTCCAGCCTGGCGGTATCAATATTCAGAACGTGGAGCATCTGTATCAGGCCGATATCCTGAAGCAGCTGGGCATAGAGCTGGAGGTGAAACGGAAGGGTGAGACTGCTGCGTCGGTGGAGAGAGAGGGAAAACCAACATTTTTCGTTCATCCGACTGTTGATGCTGATGAACAGTGGCAGATTCACGACGAGATAGTGCGTTTGGTGGCTCGTCAGGGAATACAGGAGATATGCAAGTACCTTTCGCAACTGAGTACTGACAAGAAGGTGCTGCTTCCGCAGAATGCCGAGAGGGCGTACAATGAACTAGTGAGGCTTGGGATGCCCGACGGCGAGGGTTATAGCCTGAAGACGTTTATGAAGTACTATAAACGATAAACAGATTGCAGCGTCGGTGTAAGCATCAGAATCAATCCGGTTCTGGTGCTTTTTTTGTGCCCTTTACGGAGCAAAACGGAGCATATCAGAGAATTTCGGAGAAAGGTGGAGAATGTTGGAGAAGGCCTTTCTCAAAGCTATCCAACCATCAGAAATTGTATTTAACTTTGCATCGTCGAAAGACAAAATCGTTCTTTTATATGCTGCAACAGAAGAACCTCCAGAAGGCTGGAGAAGAGAGAATTCATAATTAATATTTTTCTTTGTTGATCTTCTTTTTATTGATTCTTAATGGTATAGGTGTTAGCAGCAAAGCGTTGCTGCGCAATCAGCCCAGCTGTGAAGCTCGGCTGTTCTTAAAAAAAGAAAGAATTATACATTTTATTAATATTCGATTTTACATATTAAAGTTATGAAAGCAATTTTTTACGATCGCAACATGGATTTGGTTCGTTGCCAGTTTGCTGGCATGAACGAGAAGGGTGAACCCAATTGGCTGATGATTGAACCGGGTAAGCCTACAGAGGTGCTGGCTGAGGCTGAACGGAAGGACTGCTGCAGGATGAACTACCAACTGCTTTGCCTGGAGGGTGAGGAGGTTGATGAGGAGCTGCTGTTGAGGATTCTGTGCTCGTTCATCCACAGAGAGATAGAAGGATGGAGTTCGACGGATAAGGACATCCTCAACTTTGTCAACGACATGAAGAAGCATCGCGTAGCATGGAATAAGGACCGGATTGGGTTGCACTTTCGAATCAGTAAGGACTATGAGCATGAGGGGAAGTACAGTCTGAGTGTTCGTAAGGACTTTAATGATGGCTGCTTGGGATTTGCGGATGATGTTGAGGACCTTGACAAGTTGCTTGAACTGCTGGATGACTTCTGCAGTATGTTGGAAGATTTCGTTTATATTGAGAAGGTTGTCAGATACATCGATATCAGCAGGGTTGACGGACATGAGTTCGACAAGGAGCTGCTCAACAGGTTTGACAGGGTTATGAAATAGGTTTGCGAAGAGAATTAACAGGTATTAATCCGAGGTTAGTGGGATGTTTTCTATAGAAACTTAAAACGCGCGTCATCTCCACTCATCTCACTAAATCTTGGACGACAATGAAAGAAATTACGTTTCGCGTACCAGACGAAATGGTATCGCTATTGGAGGAGTGGGTTAAGCACATTCCTGAGATGGAAGTGGTCTCTCTGAACGAGTCAGGGGTGTATGAGGTTGACGAGATTAACCGCCGAATGGCCCTTGCCTTAAAAATGCTGAAACAGAATGGTGCAATGCGCTATGGTTACGACTACACATGGATTATGGTAGCTATTGGCGACGGTGTTGTTGAAGGTTTGGGAGCTTTCAAGTCCCCACAGAGCTTTATGGACTATCTGAGTTGTTTGGGTGTTGAACACGTGCCAAGTCGCACAACGTTGAGCACGTGGTTCGGAAAGGTACTCGGCACTTACCCTGACTGGGAGTTTATAGACACCAATGACCCCCAAGAAATTCAGAGGCGAAAGAACGTGATAAGACAGCTGGTAAGCGCCCTCAATAAGGTGGTTAAAAGAGAAGGCTGAACAGGAAACGGAACAAAAGTCGCATAGGGCTGAACAGGATATGGAACATGCGGTTTTTCATCATAATTGACTGAAAATTAATTCCGAATTTTGCATCGTCAAACGACAAACATTAATTTCGAAAATAAATTAGAAATAAGATTATGAAACAAAAGAAAATCAAATTCGAATCGATTGAAACAGTATTCAAGGTTATCGAGCAGGACCTGAGGAGTGAATTCTCCATCGAGGGTGTATCAATGAGTGTTATGGAGTGTCTGGAGGACAAGGTGAGTCCTGAACTTCTGGAACTCCTGAAGCAGATGTTGCTCGGCTTCAACGACGACATGCAGTTGGAAATGGCCGACGACCTGCTGGACTTCGCCTGTGGGCACGTGATTCACACCACGGGGTGTCTCTCGGCTGATGCCGTTCTTAAGGCGTGCTACTCTTGGATTGCTGCTGAACGAGGCATCGATTTGTCAAAACTGAGTTATTAAACATTGAAGATATTTCTACTCATATCATTTGTATTAGGTTTTGTAAGTCAAAGTCACAGACTTTATTTTCCAGTAGCAAAGCGTTGCTGCACAACCAGCCCTGCTGCGACAGCACGGCTGTTCTTAAAAAAGAAAGAATTATACATTTTATTAATATTCGATTTTTTTTTACAGTTATGGAGAAAACAATGCAATTAGTAGAGTGCAGCTTCAAGAAGCAGCGCGAATGGACGCGCCAGGACGGCACGAAGGAGACGGTAGACTATTACGAGGTGACGCTGACCGACGGTATCGACACCATTCACGGTGAGACCAGCGGACTGCTGACCAAGCAGATAGCCAGCGAGGGTGCGGACAAGCTGAGGATGATTGAGGGGCATGTGTATGCGGTGCGCTTCACCATCAATGCCCGTAAGTACGACAAGGACGGCAAGTCGGGCAAGTTTGTCTCGGTGAACATTCATCAAATGATGTTATTGGCATGAAATGGAGGGTAGAGTTAAGCGCCGCGAGTACCTGATGTATCTGGCTGAGATCCGGAAGGAAGAAAAGTCCAGGCATGCTGCTGGATGCCGGATTGAGCCGAAGCCGATTGAGGAGATCAGGGCGGAGTTTGAAGCACAGCACGGAAGCATATACTTGTTTTAAATGAAAGAAATGAGAAATGAAAGAAATGAGAAATGTAAATGAAGAAATGAAGGAATTATGACAACAACGGAGATTTTATTTGAGAAGCTGATGGAGATGGAGGGCTGCCGTCTGGAGGCGTACAAGGACGCTGCAGGCGTGCCCACCATCGGGTACGGACACACAAAGAACGTCCGTATGGGTGACAGGATTAGCGAGTATTGGGCCAAGGAGATGTTGCGCGAGGACATCGAGGAGGCTGAATGGCTGGTGAAGGAGCTGGGCGTTGTCAAGACCGAAGGACAGCTGGATGCGCTGGTGTCGTTTGTGTTCAACCTGGGCATCGGGCGACTGAAGAAGTCGACGCTGCTGAAGGTAATCCGCAAAGGGGGCTCGATGCAGCAGATCAAGAAGGAGTTCAAACGGTGGGTGTATGCTGACGGAAAGGTGTTGCCCGGACTGGTGAAGCGTCGTGAATGGGAAGCGAAACGATTTTTCGAGTAAACACGAATTACCATTAATTGTCCATTAATTTTCCATGATTAATTATATGGCTAATTATACGGGAATTATATGTTAACATCAAAATTTTAAATTTTTGAGTATGAAGAAAATAGAATGAAGAAAAAGGAAAAGACGGTGACGCTACAGGCTATGGTGGCAGTCACGGAGATGGAGAACGGAATGCGGTATGTGCAGGTGCTGCCTGACAACCCGCGGGTAGGAATGGTGGTGCCTTTCGTGGCCAACGGTCGTGGACAGATGCTGTCGAACGGTACCTTCGACTTCGTGCAGCGCAAGCGCCTGCGCAAAAAGCCGGAATTCAAGGGCGAGCACATTACACTGTCGTTCGGACAGGACGGTACGGACCGCATCATCTTCACGCTGCCTAACGGCCAGCGCGAGGAGCTGAGGACGCTGTTGATGGAGGATGTGTTGAGACTGACATCGTATCTGGAGAAGCAGGGATGGTAAATCTGGTATTCATCAACGGGAGCGGGCACAAGGAGGCTCGCCCCGTTACTAACCGCGAGGAGTATCTGGCGCTGAGGAATGGTGGTGAGCAACGCGCCATCGTGGCGGCGGTACGTGCCGGCGACGAACGACAGAAGTCACGACTGGTGCAAATGAACTATTCGTGTCTGCCCAACAACGACGGGACGTTGAAGGGAACGAAGCGTATAGGCAATACTGTAGGCATGGACATCGACCACATCAAGCCGGAGGACATGCAACCGCTTCGCGAGCGCATCATACAGAAGAAGGACGAGCTGGGACTGCTGATGCTGGAGCTGAGCGCCCGTGCGCAGGGCTACCATCTGGTGTTCAAAAGACATCCGGAACTGTCGCAGGAGGAGAACCTGAAGTGGGCCAGCGGTTTGCTTGGCGTCGAGTACGACAAGGGTGCCAAGGACATCACCCGCGTGTTCTTTACGACGACGGGGAGCGCGGGAGACCTGATCTATTTGGATGACGCGGTGTTTGAGAACACGGAGATTATTTCGAACACGGATTCAACGGATGGAACGGATAAGACGAACACGAATCTTACGAATCTAACGAATAAAGAAAACACGGCGCAGCATTCGTGTGATTCGAGCGATTCGTGTTCAGAAAAAAATCTGCCTTCGTGTTCAGTACCTGTCGACGAGCGCATGCGCTTTATTGCACAGGGCGTGATGAAGGAGAAGGGCTTGATGGAGAGCGATTTCCTGGACGAGGGCGGTCGGCACACGACGGTGAAGGTGTTTCTGACCGGTGCCACGCAGCTGTTGACGAAGCCGGAGATGAACGGCGTGCTGAGCGAGCTGATGCCCGACCACTGGCAGGACCAGAACATCCAGCAGCTGGTGAGCGACTTCTACCAGAACTACACCAATCCGAACCAGCGACTGCTGAAGTACCAGGAGCAGCTGTTTGCCCAAAGCCGGAGACTTAGCAAAATGAGAAATGAGAAAGGAGAAATGAGAAATGATGATGAGACCTCAGACCTCCAATCCCAAGCCGTGGAGGAGGACGACAGCGACTACTACAGGCGTCTGCCGAAGATGCCGCAGGGCGTGAAGGACTCGATAGATGCCGTCGGTCCGCAGTTGGCCATGCCCGCCATGATAGCTGTCTCGCCGGTCATCGGCATGCTGGCAACGGGTGTCAGGCTGGACGTCCACGGCGTGAAGAATACGCTGAACCTGATAGCCTACGTGGCGGGCGACTTTGCCAGCGGCAAGGGTTCGATAGACCCGCTGATAGAGGCATGGACTGGTGAGCTGAAGGCCTTGGAGAAGGTGTATCAGCAGCAGGAGGACGAGTGGCGCGCCAAGAAGCGGGCGGCAAAGAACAAGAAGGATCAGCCCGAGGAGCCGAAGCTGCCCATACGTCTGTTGACGCTGAACAACACGGTGGCCAATCTGGCCGAGCGTCTGGCGAATACCGACGGCAAGCATGCCTTCTCGTTCACTCCCGAGGCCGACACGGTGGCACAGAAGTGGAAGTCGGCCATCAACGACTTCTCGGTGATGCTGCGACAGAGCTACGACGGCAGTCCGTACGACCGTGAGGCTCGGTCGGCAGAGGCGGTGAACGTGCATATCGGCCATCTGCTGTGGAACGTGACGATGTGTGGCACACCCGACGCCCTGTACCGCGTGGTGTCGAACTACACCGACGGTTTCCAGAGCCGTATTGCCGTAGCCCGCACGCCCGACAACACGTTTGCGAAGCTGGAAGAAAAACCTTACGTGCTGACCGACCGCCAGCAGGAGCGCATCCGACAGGTGGCCCATCTGCTGCCGCTGATGCAGGGCGACGTAGTGTTGCCGAAGCTGGAGGCAAAAGGTCGCGAGTGGGTGGAACAGGTGCGCGTGGAGTCGATGAAGAGCGACGACAAGGTGCGAGCCCGACAGCGTTTCCGCGTCTGTGTGACGGCACAGCGCATGACGTGCTGCATACTGCTCTGCCGCGTGGCCGAACAGCTGATAGCGAAGCATGGCTTTAGCGGTGCCGAGAAGGAGCTGAAACAGCACCCCGACGTGTGGAAGACGATGCTGCTGAAGATGCAGACGCCGCAGCTGTTGGACGTGTACGACGTCGTAGCCGACTATCTGATGGACTGTGCGCTCTACTTCTTCCGCGAACGCATCGAGGCAGCCTTTGCCAGTCGCGACTATGTCAGACCGTCAGAGCGCCGTCGTATGGGTAAGAACGACTCCATCTACGAACGTCTGGACATCGACTTCGGCTTCGAAGGCGCCCTGCAGCACACCATTGGCGTCAAGGGCAGCGGCGTCACGCGCAACCAAGTTCACCAGATGCTGAAGAACTGGAAGAATCAAGGTATGATTGTGCAGACGGAAGCAGGACGATTCCGGAAAATTCAATCCTGCGCCGTGTGATGGTCATGAGTTGTCATTGTCATGATTGTCATTAAGCATTTCGGATTAAGGACATAAAGAAGAGGGTAGGCCAGACCATTGGCTTACCCTCATTCTGTATGCTCGGCATGAGCAATGTCTAGGAATCGTTTATGTAAAGTTGTAAACGGGTTAGAACAGGAATGTCTTTCGAGCCTGTAGGTATAGACACCCGTCTACTCGTCACCTCCAACAGTCTGTTCTGTTTCGGTGGTATAGTCGTTCAGCTTGTAGCTGCCAGCCTGGAGCAATGGTCTGTGGGGAAGATGGATAATGCGCTCAATCCTTGGTGCTTGATATGTTTTCTTCATTGTGTCATCGATTAAGGGTTATTCAAATATCTTGTTGCCTTCACCGTCACGTAGTCCGGTACCCATAGCAATCTTTATGGGGTAGCATTTGCCTTTGTCGAGCGTGTACCCGAAGGGGATATAGGCATCGCCCCTGAATGTCTTGGCACCAGTGATGTTACAGGTTATCTTGATGTAGCAGTTGCTGGGTGTACCGGATTTATCCCATCCTGTCAGCTTTTGCGGAATAAGGAAGAGGCAGTCGTTGCTTTCATCACTTGGCAACCGTTTCGGGGCCTCAGTAACCGACATGTCCATAGCGGTGCTGAGCGTGTAGTTGGCAGGCGTGCCCAGATTAGCCCAGGTAGCACTGGTAAAGTAGTATTTGCCGACGCTGTAGACGTTGCACAGCTGCACCTTGCTGACATGGATGGTGTAATCTGCCAAATTTGATGTCTTAGCAATGGAGAATTGCAAAGCTGCACAGGCATGGTCAAATGTCAGGTCCACACGTCCGCTTTTTGTACTCTGACTGGTGGTGTTGGTAGCCACCAGCAAGTCGTGCTGCGAATAGGCATCCCCGCTCACTGTGAAGTGAATGTAGGGATTGGCAGATTGGTCGTACTCGCCATTGGTATAGGCACAGAACAGCACATCTTCTTCTGCTGTTGCACCTATTGGCCAATAGCCGGGTGACACACTCCACGTCGTGCTACCCTTCGTGACCTCATAGCTGGTGTTTTTACCCTTCATGTAAAAGGGGCTTGTCACTGCTGTGGCAATGGCTGATCGGGTTTGTGCATCGTCAGGATTCGTCATGGGGTTTCCCGCCACTTCCACGCTAATGGGCAGTCTTTTGTCCGGCGTCTTGTCGCCATCGTCTTTCGAGCAGGCCAGTAAAAGACATGCCGTGGTCATCGTTACAAAAAGAATCTTTATTTTCATTTTTTTATTATTAATTATACATTAAATCGTCATGAGGAAACTGATGTGCTGCGATCCGACGGTAATTGTGCTGTCAGCGGTATAGGTGCCGCCTTTGTCGGTGCTATAGTAGCGTACCTGCATCGTCTCGCCTTCTTCGCGTGCATAGACGGTGAAAGGTGTGCCCACCTGTCCTACGCCGCGACACTCGTCGCCCACGAAGACAGCCACCTGGTCGTTGGCCATGACCGTCGCCAGGGAGTTCTGGCGCAGCGTCACCGTCAATTGTCGTTGTACAGGATATTTCGAGCTGCCGCTGAGCAGGGACGGCACAAAGTCGGTGTCGAAGCCTACGGTACGATCTGGCACGAAGACGTCAACGTTCTGCAGGGTAAACAGCTGTTTCTGCTGTGCGCTGTAATAGCTCAGGGTAAGCGGTGACTGCATGTCGGCCCTGTTGCCATAGACCCTCAGCATAAAGTAGGCTCCATTATCCTTTGTGCTGTTGCGTTGACTGGTCAGTGCACGGCACTCGCCACCTATGAACACAGCTATGCGGTCGTCATCCGATGATGTTGCTGCCAGTTCGTCCTGTAGAGTCACCTGCATAAACATGTCGTACTCATATTTCGTATAGTCGGGCATGGGCCATGCCGGTTGCTCGTCGCTGCCTGTCATATTGACGTGCCAGTCAGGTTTCTGTCCGGCTATGAACTTTGCACTGCTGTTGCTGTCGCTGTCGTCTGACGAGCAGCCCCACGCCATGGTGAGGGCTGCCGTCAGTATCATCATCTTTATTGTTTTCATCTGTCTCAAACTTTAATTATACAATAACCGTTAACCATTAACCATTTATTTGATGACTTGTTTCTTGCCGTTAAGGATATACACGCCACTCTGTGTCGGTGCTTTCTGCAGCTTGATACCCTCCAGGGTGTACCAGCCCTGCTGCGGCAACTGCTCTGCTGCCACGAAGCTAATCTGCGTGGGCACTGACGGCGTACCCATGATGGCGTTTGGCTTGTAGGTCATCACTTCGCCTGTGGTGGCAATGATGTTACCGCCACGTTCGATGGCAAACGACAGCGGTGTCTCCTGTTCTCCCTCAATGCTGAGGTAGAACAGCTTTTCGCTATTCGCCATGAGCTCTTCACTTCCTACGGCCTCGCCGTTGGCATAGGCCACCAGGCGGTCACCCTCTTCGAGGGTTATACCCACAACCTCGCCAATCACATTCATCGTGGTGGCAAAACGTGAGGCTGCACGCCGTGGTGCCAGTGTGGCACTGCCGCCAATGGTTGTCCCGGGTTCCACGTACGGATAGCAGAACTTCACTTGGTCACTTCCCTTACGATAGAGCATATAGCCCTCGCCAGGTTTCATGTAGCGCAGCGAACCAATCCATTCACGGGTGCCGTTGGCGCCTTCGGTGAAGATGGCAAATTCGTGCTGGTTCTTGATGATGTCGCCGTCCTCTGCATCGCTCCAGTAGTCAGCCAGCGCCGTGTTCACCGGCAGGTTAGTCATGGGCGTATAGCCTATGCCGTTCCAGCCCTTCTTCACGGTGATGGTACGCATATCATCCTTGCCTTTCAGGGCCGAACCGATCACCTCGACATCAGTGTCCTTATGCACCTTGATGCGGTAGAGCAGTGAGGTGAAATGTATTTGGTTGGTGATATCTTCGGGCTTGATGGCTCCATTATAACTAATGTCCCATTTGGAATCTTTGTAAGAACAATAGAAGTAGTCCGTGGCAATGATGTCACCTTTTTCCCATTTGAATTTGGGTGTCCAACCATCCGTGTCTACTTTATTATAACTATCGTCGTACACATTGAACGATACCCAGTTCCAGCCTTTCTCAAGGTGAATGTTCTGTATGTAGGTGTCTTCTGCCGTCATGATGACAGGATTCTTGGCGGTGCCTATGATGGCGTCTGGGGTGAATTCGATATTCTCCGGATCCGTTTTCAGCATCATGGTCTTACCCGTGTTGTGGTGCCACAGACGGAAGGAGAGTGGTATCGAACTGTCCGTTTTATTTGAATTGGAAATGCTGTCATAGACCGTCAGATATACCAGTGCCTGTCCCTTTTCCTTGTCGTAGTCAATGTGGGCTATGCCTCGGCAGTCGTTGTTATTATCAAAGGCTGCCACGATGTCGCGGGAGTCTGTGACAATGGCGTCGGCCATCTTCACCACACCGGTGATGCTCATCGACTTCTCCTTGAGTTTCGGGTTGACAGTCCATTGCGGCTCTTCACCCTCGACAGTGAAGTAGAGTGTCAGCGGTTCGGCCAGTCCGTTCTCGTCAGTCAGGTAGATAATCTCGTCATAGCTGCCCACGTTCAGGTTGGGACTGATGGTCAGCACTACCACGTCTTCAGCCTGCGGCTCAATGATGTCGTTGAACTTGCTAGCGCTTATCCATCGTGGCAGGTTCTCGATGGTGTAGGTATGCTGACGGCCCATCGTGTTCTGTATGCGCAGCTCTATCTCCTGCTTCTCGCCACTCATCCACTGTCGGCGTATGGTCTTTTCGCCCCATCTTAGCGGGTTGCGGTCTACGAAGAAGGTGGCCGTGTAGGGCGATGCCATGTAGTTGCCGTTCATGTCGGGTATGTCTGTAACGGTGATGTACAGGTTACGCTTGTTGATGCGGCTGTCGTGCTCGTTGATGTTCACCATCAGCTGATTGTCGCGTCCCACGAAGTCGAAGTTCAGGTTCTTCAGTTCCTTGAACAGTTGCACGGGTGCGCCGACACTCTTGTCCACGCGGTCCAGCAGCTTTGCTTCGTTCTCATAGAACACGGTGTCACGTTCTTCCGTCATGTTGCCGTCCATGTCCGTGTGAATCACCTTGTTCAGAACGCATGGCTGCAATACAATCTGGTTCTGCAGGTCACGCTCTTGCAGGCTGAAGCTCAGGTAGGTGATGAGTCCCTTCTCGGTGCCCAACGGTGCCTTCATGCTGTAGCGCTTGATGAGACTGTAGGGCAGGGCCTGTGCGAAGAGTCCCACCTCGTCCACGTAGCCTGTCAGCGGGTTCGCCTGGTGTAGTACGTCGTCTTTCAGCCATACCTTGTTGCCCAGGAAGAAGTTGTCGCCCGTCATGCCACCCAGACTGTCGGTGCGGAAGCTTTGGCGCAACACGCGGTCCACGTAGATGTTGGCGGTATTGTGGGCACGGTCCACGGTCATGGCATAGTGGTGCCAGCTGTCATCACAGAAACCATTGCCTAAGTTGTACTCCTGACCGTTGGTGCGATATTTCAGTGAAGTATCTTCGAATCCTATGAAGAAGCTGTTGCGGGCGTTCGTTTCCTGATTGGTGCCTGCGCCGTTGCTGATGAGCGTTCCGCCCTGCTTCGTCTTAAACCAGAACATCAGTGTGTAGTCGGCCTCAGCAGTACGGTTAAAGTACTTGTTCTTCAGCTTCAGGCCACCCATCTCAACGCCGTCCACATCGGTGGTCTGCTTGCCGTCCAGGTGTAGCGACATGCCTCGTGGCAGGGCCCATGTGGCACCGTTCAGCGTCAGGTGTGCGCCCTGTGCCTTGTCCTCTGCATGGTTGCCGTCACCGTCGTCCATGGGATAGTAGTCCACCAGTCCCATCTCGTAGCCCGTCAGCTTTCTCATGCCGTAGTTGGCAAAGAGCGTAGCATCCATGGCGCGGTTCCATACACGACTCTCAAGCATGCGGCCGTGGTAGTACTTGCGTTCGTTGCTGTTCGCCGTAGTAGCACCGAAGATGAGGGTGCCGTTGCCGTCGTAGGTGACATTCTCAAACTGTTCTAACAGCTCGTTATTGTAGAGTCGCAGTTGCTGCTTGTCGTTATCCAGTACCAAGGCCACGTGTTGGAAGCCTCCCGTGCCGATCTTTTTTTTGCTGGTGTATGTTTGGTCAGATTCTGACGTCTTCACGACGGCTTTCAGCTTGCGGTCTGCCGTGAGCCACAGTTCCAGACGGCTGCCCTCGCTGTCAATGGTGCCATGTGCGAAGAGCGGCATGTCCTGGTTTGTTGTGTCGGGTTGGATAAGCATCTCCACGCTGATATTCTTGTCGGTGAAGTTTCGCTTGGCCTCGCTCTCGGCATAGCCCGTACCGCTGAACAGGAGCGACGTCTCCTCCTGGATGTTCGTCTCATTGGTCTCGCCCATCACCTCGAAGTTTGTGATGCCGCTCAGGTAGTTGTGCTCAATGGCCTCCGAGAAGTTGAAGGTGATGTCGTCGCCGGCCCCTAAGATGCCGTTCTTGGGCTCTGGCTGTCCGAACAGTCGTGGACGGCGGGTGTCCTTGATACCTGTGAGCACCTTCGACGCTGATGTCAGATATTCGCTGCCGTTGCGTACGAAGAGCACAGCCCGCAGGTCGTAGGCCTTCTCCATCTCCACGCCGTCGCCATAGAAGCGTGCGGTGATGAATCCGTTCTCAGGAATCATGTCCTTGGTGCCGCTGGCCTCATCGTACAGGGCCTTGTCGGCATAGTAGGCGCAGAGGTTGGTCCAGTAGTCGTCGCCACGAGTCGCCTCCTTATACTGGAACTCGATGTGGTCGAAGTTCTTCTGGTTCTTGTCGAAGCCGCTGATGATGACCGGCATGTAGTAACCGCGTGTGTCCGTGGCGGCATCGGTGTTCATGATCCATTTGTCGCCCGGGTTCGAGATGGCCACGCTGCCTGCCGTATGCAGGAAGTGTACGCTGAACTGTGCCTCCTGGAAAGTGTGGGAGTCGCCGAGCGAACGGATTCCGATGCGCAGGTTCTCGTAGTCGAAGTCCTCGCTGGCATACACCTCCAGCGTCTTCTCCGTCACCTCGCCGGGCACCACCTTCACCGTACGCATGTCGCCTGTCAGCGGCATGCCGTCGAGCATCAGCTTGGCTCCCTGGGCGTTCGACTTCTCGTCCATATACAGACCGAAGTAGTTGTAGGCCGCCTCAGGCTGCTCACTCTCGTTGGCTAAGTATATCTTGAAGCGGGCCGGCTCGCCGTAGGGCACGCCGCTCACGCTCTGCTTGTCCATCTTGATGATGGGGTTCTCAATACGCTTGGTAGCCTGGTCGAGCACCGTACCTGGCTGATAGACCAGGGTTCTGCGCTCACCCTCGTAGGGGCGGCAGGTGGCGCCGCCATGGGTGCGATACACAAAGCTGCGGGCATACTGCCAATTTTTGGGGTCGAGGTGGCGGTCCAGATACTCATAGTCGTAGTCCACCTGCTTCAGGAAGTTTTCATTTGTGAACACATCCATCAACTGCTGGGTGGTCCTATTATCGTCTTGTTTAATATATTTCTCATCGGCGAAGGTCTTGACACGATAGACATCAAAGTCTATATGGCTCTTCGGGTCCAGACTGATGCTAAAGCCTTCGCGGCGGTTAAATTGTTGCGACTGTGTATTGTTAGGTTTTACATTATACTCGTAAACAGGAGTAAATGATAGTTTCCATGTTACACCTGGTAATCTATATTCTGCATTACTTGCATTATTATTACTATTATTATTATTTCCATTTTTCCAATAGCCTCCTCTCATATTATCCGTTCTAAGTGAAGTTCCAAAAATTATATCACCCAACGCGTTACCAAAAAAGTCTGCGAACCATCCTCGCGCCTGATCCCCATCTGAGTTACCATACCAATTATCCTTAGTGGCCGAAATTGAAAGAGGATTTTGGAAATACGTGCTCCAGCTATAGGCACTGGTAAAGTCCTCGGCATAGCTGGTGGTGGTACCACCGTCCACATCGAAGTTTTTCACCAGTTCAGTGGCATTCAGCTTCTCCTCCTCGTTTTTGGAAATAAAGCCCAGCCAGGTGAGAATAGCCTGACAATACTTGTGCAGCTGATCTTCCTGATTTTCTTGCCCATCGGGACAAATCATCTGGTAATAACCTTCTTTTTGAACTTGTTCTGCAGAGAGTGGGAGTGTCTGGTTTATCAACCTGTAGACAGCCTTTCCTTGTTTGTTTGCTGCTGCTTTGGCTTCTGCCTCCGAACCAGTAAACAGCATGGACTGACACTGCTCCACCAGTTCGGGAATAAGCTGCTTCAGGATGTACTGCTGCGAGTGGTGGAACATGGAGTTGACGGTCTGACCATAGGCCACAATCTCATCGCGCACCAGATGAACTGTGCCACCAGTATCGTCCTGACCACGGGCTATCTCCACCATGCGGCCGGCTGCTAACTCACCCTTCAGCTGGTTGAACATGCTGTCGGGCAGAGCACGGATGGCTACGGCGGGTCTTACAAAGGTGTTGGTTTCCATGCCGATATACACGTCGGCATCGGCACCTACCATTGTCGGTGAACTGCTGGTAGCGATATCCTCGGTGGTGGTAATGGTGTACGAGAAGGCACGCTGGCCAGTGCCAGACCATTCGATATCAATGCTAAAGGGAATTTCAAATCCAAAAGCACAGTTGGTACCAGTATAGCTTACAAGTGCAGCAACACCTGTATGCATGTTAAAACCTGTTCCCAAGGAGGCGTTAAGGTCAAATCCAGCTGCCCATTTCAGATCCATCGTGTAGGCATATTTCAGCGTAGAGCCCTTGCTGATTTTGGCTGATGACGTGCTGCCGGGCGGGTCGCGCAGAATGTCGACAAGTTGTGGGGTATAGATGCTCAGAATGTCCTGTGCGCCGTTTTTGTAGTATGCATTCAAAACATACGCCCGCAGCGGCTCGGCCTCGAAGGTGGTGCCGTCCATCTCTAACGTGAAGCTGACGGTGCGCAGGGCCTGCTCACCAGTAAGCATATAGGGCGTCTGTGCGGCACGCAGTGTGTAGATGGCCTGACCTTGGTCGTCCAGCGTTACCTCCTCGCGATGGGTGGCGCTGACCATCTGGTTCTGTACGGTGACTGTTCCGCCGGAAAGGTACACCACATCCTTTCGGTCAGATTGGCGATTGTTGTTCCAGTAGTAGGTCTCTTGTGCCGAGAGCTGCAGCGGATAGCCGCGGTCAATGTTGAACACGGGGTGCCCAAAGGCATAGCAGGTGGCACCGTCCTTCTGGTAGGCCAGCGGCACTGTTGCCTTATTGCCAGCCAGATTGGTTGCTATATAGTTCTTCTCGCCGAAGTAGTCGAAGGTGTCCATAGCTCTCTGTTTGTAGGTCAACTCCACAGGGGCATGGTAGATGCGGTTGTACTGGGCATGATAGACCTCTATCGGATTTGAAATGTTATTGCCGTGGAAGTCTATAAAGTTACCTTCGGTTGTTATTTCATGCTGAACGAGTGAGTCCGTCAGGTCTATCACGTCGCCCGTCTTACCCTCTTGGAACAGGGTGGCATAGCCCTCGGCCGTAATCTGCGTAATCTTCCAGGCCACAGGCGGCAACAGCACACGGTATTCGCCAGTTTCGGCATCGGGCCATATCTCAATGCGGTGGCGGGTGGTGTGCATGCGGGTCTTGTGGTTGGCCTGCTGGCCGTTCTGATGCTTGAACTCCTCATGACGCTCGGTCAGCGAACGTTGGGTGGCGTCGTAGACCAGCCACGAGGTGTGGTCGCCCTCCAGCTCCATCACTATCTTCAGACTGTCGCCCAGGTTGTTGCGCGACAGCGAGTTGTCCAAAGGCAGGTCGCCCTGCTCTTTGCCGCCTGCCACACGTCCGATGAGCGTGACGCGCGTCAGGTCGTAGAAGTAGAGGCCAGCCACGTCTTGCGTGATGTTGGCTGTGTAGGTGGCTTTGTCGCCATAGATGTGACCATCCTTTACGGCCTGGATGGTATGCTGGCCCTGTAGCGTCCAGAAGGAGAACTTACCTTCATAGTCGGTCTCTACAGCACTTCTTGACGTGCGCACCGTGTTACCGTCTATCGTGAAGTTGACACCCTTGACGGGAATGCTGGTACCGTCGTACATCACATAGCCCGAGATGCGGTAGCCCTTGGTGACGGTGAACACCATGTCGTTGATGTCGTTGCCGCCAGCCTTGGCCGTGAAAGTGGCAGGGAGACCACCGGCGCAGTCGTCGCGCAGGTCAGTGCTGGGGATGCCGATGACCGATACGGTGTACGTGCCTGTTGAGCCTCCGTAGTATTCCAGGCTGTCCACCCTAAAGTAGCCGCTCTCGTTGGTCTGGGTGGTCTTCTCGTCGGAACCGCCTGCCTCGGCAGGAGCTACGACAACGGTGATATTGGGGATGCCCGTGCCGTCGGCAAAGCGCACGTAGCCCTCCACACGACCCCAGTGTTCGCAACCTTTCTGTTTCAGGGTATCGGTGTAGGTGTATACCATCGTCTCGCAGTTGGTCACCGAGCGGACATAATAGTCGTAGTCTTTGATGGGCGATACGGTCTTGTCCTCATACAGCATGTCGGTGAGGTTGGTGGCAATCTGCTCAAAGTTCTTTTCGCCAGAAATACGACGGTACACCTCGAAGTAATCTACGGGTTTCGTGTCCTCTTTCAGCTTCCATTTTAGTATTACCGAGCTATGCTGGGTCTCGGCCGTCAGGCTCTGCTTATTAATACTGCCTATTGAGTTTTTGTCGTAGTATTGAGGGTCGGCATCTTCTACCACTAATGCGGACTGGAGCCACGGCGATGTCTTGGCGTCGAGGCGTAAAGCGAACTTATAATTCACACAGGAACGGGGCAGCGTGAATTCAATGCTGCGTCCTTGGCGTTGTTCGTCGGTTACGGTCTGCGTCAGGCTGTCTTTCGGCTCAGTCTCATTCTGATTATATAAATAGGTGACGAGCGACAGCTGCCCGCGACTGTCCCAGATGCCGCCGTTATCTTTCCACGTAATTGTAACCTTGCGGCTTGTAGAGTCGGTTAGTGATGATGTCAGATTCTGCGGAACGAAACCCTTAACATCATTGATGTTTACCGTAACGGTTTGTACCGTCGGGTTCTTGTCCCATCCCCATAGGACTGTGGCAGCGCGGCGTATGCGATACTCGATGGAGGCTATAGAGTCAACGGAAGTAATGGCTTCATCGTCAAAGAATTCGTAGGTGCTTAGCGTATCGTTGAAAATGACCATATTAACGTCCTCATAGTCTGTCTTGCCTGGCAGCTTGCGCTGAATCTGGAACATATCGCCTGACAGCAGGTCGCTGTAATCCAGATGATTGACCTTCCACGTCAGCTTGATAGAATCGTTCTGAACGCTGGCATTGAGGTTTTCCGGCTTATGAATCATGGGTAATTTCCCTGGAATAGTTTTCTTGTATGGGCCTTCTACCTTGTTGGGGCTGTTTACTGGTGCGTTGTAAACGGTTGAGAGCACTATATAGGGTTTATAAGTGAGGTCCTCGTAGGGTTGGAAAGCTGAAATCTTGGGCATAATGACATAGCTGGGTTCAGCAGCAACCGTATCAATTATTGTATTTCCATTTTTGTCAAGCAGCTGAAGACGGTTGATGGTATTGCTGCTTGAAATAGGAATCATCATTTTACCCTCGTCGCCCGCCTCCGTACAGATAATGGGGTCGTAAGTGTCTAACGTTATATCGTTGCCGAGTGTGAATTCACAAAAAGATTTATTATAAGTCTCATATTTATTATTGTAAGTACAAAATATACTGCCATCAAAGTAGAATTTCACAGTCTTACCTACCATAGCTACCGGATAGTACCAATTGAATTCTGCGAAAGTTGTCTCAGTCATTGCCTGACTCTCCATGACAGGGGATGCTGATTCTACATGGGTAAGCGTCCCATTCTTACTCAAAAAACATAGAGAATTAGCGAAATAGTACTTATAATAAGAATGATTACCACCCTCGCTTCCGTTTGACCAAACAGAAAGAAAATCAAACATCTCTGGGCTTGATTTACCATCAGGAGTGTATTCAATTTTGATGTTAGGTCTGGGATTATCATGATTTAGTTGGATGGACTTGAACAGATCCTTATTATTGTTATCTTGGTAATGGCAACATATCGCCACCTTAATAGTCATCACACCTGGTGAAGAATTGTTGAATGTAATGGCTTTCTGCATGTTTCCATCAGCATACAAATCTTCCGCATGCGCCTGTGGCGTACAGATAAATAGTGCAATGGCGACCAAGAGTAAACCGGTGCACCAATGACATAACCGTTGTGTTTGAAATTTAGTACTCATAATTTTATTGTTTTTAATTTGACGTGTGCAAAGTTAGGAGGAATATCTGGAAGTACAATGGAAAAGGCTGTAGCAATATTGAAAAACGATGTTGCAAATATGAAACAGTCATAAAGTCAGTGAGTTACATTTGGTTGAACGGATGCAATAAAATCGGTGGGAGAGCTGCCAATGAACTTCACAAAGTTGCGATAGGCCGTATGGCGGCTGCGGAAACCGACGTCAAAATAGAGTTGTTTATGGTCTTGCGCAGGGTTGAGCCGCAACTGGGCGGCCATATACCGGATGCGCTTCTCGTTCATATAGTCGTTGAAGGTCATGCCCGTGTGCTCCTTGATGCAGCGGGCCACATAGATGCGGTTGGTGCCTACGGCAGTACTCACGGTCTCGACGGTGGTATTGGGATTGCGCCATGCCTCCCACTGGTCCATGACCTGGCAGATCACAGGCCAGAAGTCGGTAGCATCGACAGGGGCATTGACGGCGACAGGGGACGACGGGGACGTTGCGCGCTGGACAGCACGCGAAGAGGGTAGCACGCGCAGATGTATCTCGTAGTAGGTAAAATAGAGAATGGAAAGGGTGCACCACAGCAGATGAAGCGACATAAAGACGTGCTGGTTGGTAAAGACGTGGCCGAAATAGAGGATGCTGGTGACTTGGGCCAAGAACGCGGCACGGCGTACCCAACGGTAGTCGGCACTGGACTTGCGCCAGTTGTAGGGAATGACAAGCAGCAGCACGGAATAGAAAGCAATGAAGGCAATGCCGACCAGACGCAGCACTACGTTCCACTCCGTCAGATGCAGGCCCAAATCGGACCACGTGCGCATCTCCTGGAAGGGCAGGCCGCAGAGGAAGGGCAGCGTCACGAGGATGGACGGCAACCAGAGCAGCAGCATCCAACGGCCGCGCAGTTGGCGGGGATGCATGACCTCGATGGGGTAGTGCAAGAACAACGTGATGGAATAGAGGCCGCCCAAGGTGCGGATGGGACCGAGGAGTGCCCACGGCGGGAATATCCTGTAATGGAAGAAGACACATAAAAGCAGGGTTCCGCACATGGCAGCCATCAGAAAATCGATGATGGACAGGTAGGTGCGCGAACGGTCGGGTGCATCGCCGCGACGCCGCCACAGCCGCCAGCCACATATCAGGCTGACTGCCATGCATACGCTGGTTATGCTGATTTCCAATTCCGAATAGTACATCAGTTTACGGCACTTACTAACGGTGTGCGTTCTTTAGGGTACAAAGTTACTAAAAGTTTTCGAAAATTCCACACGATTGGTTGAAATTACTAGAAACAAATCGACAAACAGACCTTATTTATCCCCGATTCGGACGTATGCCTGTACACCCCGCCGTACCCTGAAAAAACGTTGAAACAATTATTCCTTAGTCTATTTTTTATATTGCAGGGCCTGAAAATTTTCAGGCCCTGCAATATAAATTTGTTGTGCAAGTCGTTAGAACAGGAATGCCTTTTCAAGCCAGTAGGTAAAGATACCTGCTAGATAGCCTACAAGGACAATCCATGTCATCTTCTTCATATACCAACCGAAGGTAATCTTCTCTAAGCCCATCACCACGACGCCAGCAGCAGAGCCGATAATCAGCATTGAGCCGCCCACGCCGGCACAGTAGGCCAGCAGTTGCCAGAAGATGCCGTCGACCGCCAAGTCACCAGCAGTCTGAACGGGATACATAC
>Ga0265298_10003222_pt1 | contig 21813 bp, 15 predicted proteins | sample AusTroGonzalo_MG_3_FD_193486 | JGI IMG/M metagenome (GOLD analysis project Ga0265298, IMG submission 193486) | Bovine rumen microbial communities from tropical cattle in Woodstock, Queensland, Australia - Gonzalo_01 | ecosystem: Host-associated > Mammals > Digestive system > Stomach > Rumen ...
CCTCCACACTCCAGTCATTGATGGTTTCCAGCACTGCCTGCATCTGGCGCATCTGGTCTGCCGAGCCTTCGTTCCAATTCTTGCGGATAAATTTGTCGTTCTCCCTGTCAAAGTCAGTGGGGGCAACGAAGAAGAATTTGGTCAAAGGCCAGAGGTCGCTGGGGAAGGAGATGTTACGCTTTCTGGTATTGCCCTGCTTGTCTGTCACTTCGATGACCTTCGTCTTCATCATACGCACCACTTCAGCTTCCTGCTCTGCAGTGGCTATAATTCCATTCTCCTTCAGCACCTTGTCGAAGGCCGGGCACCAATCGGTGTCGGGACGCTGCAGGAGGTACTGCCGGTTGAACCATTCCGCTTTCATAAAATCAAACTTGGCACCATTCTTCGAGCACTTGGAGATGTCGAACAGGCCGACCATCTCGTCCAGCGTCATCAGTTCCTGGTCGTTACCAGGGCTCCAGCCCAAAAGCGCCAGGAAGTTGATGACGGCTTCGGGCAAGTATCCCTGTTCACGATAACCTGAGCTGATTTCGCCCGTCTTGGGGTCATGCCATTCCAGGGGGAATACAGGGAATCCCAACTTATCACCGTCGCGCTTGGAAAGCTTTCCATTGCCAACGGGCTTCAGCAACAGTGGCAAGTGGGCAAACTGCGGCATAGTGTCCTGCCAGCCAAAAGCCTCGTACAGCAGCACATGAAGCGGTGCGGAAGGCAGCCACTCCTCGCCACGGATGACGTGCGAGATTTCCATCAAATGGTCATCGACGATATTGGCCAGATGGTAAGTGGGCAACTGGTCGGCACTCTTATAGAGCACCTTGTCGTCGAGGATATCGCTCTGTACGCGTACCTCGCCACGAATCAGGTCATTGACCAGCACTTCGCGGCCCGGCTCAATCTTGAAACGTACCACATACTGCTGACCGTCGGCAATCAGCTGCTCAACGTCCTCCTTCGGCAACGTCAGCGAGTTACGCATCATGCCACGTGTCTTGGCATCATACTGGAAATTCTGGATTTCTGCACGCTTGGCCTCCAGCTCTTCCGGGGTATCAAAGGCAATATAGGCCTCATCGTCATCAAGCAGTTGCTGAACGTACTTCTTATAGATATCACGGCGCTCGCTCTGACGGTAGGGACCCTTGTCACCACCAAAGCTGACGCCCTCGTCAAACTGGATACCCAGCCACTTGAAACTCTCAATGATATATTCTTCGGCACCGGGCACGAAACGGCTTGAGTCGGTGTCCTCAATACGGAACACCAAGTCACCGCCGTGCTGACGGGCAAACAGGTAATTATACAATGCGGTACGTACACCGCCAATGTGCAGCGCACCCGTTGGACTGGGTGCAAAACGCACTCTAACTCTTCTTTCTGACATACTAAAAAGCGTATTTCTTGATAATTTTGTGCAAAAGTACGACATTTTTTTGATATTTGGCGTTTTTTTTCGTATTTTCGCGCACTGATAATGTATATTATTTTATAATGACGCAAGAAAATGAGCAAAATCAAGTTCAGTGAAGATATCACATGGCATGACCTTCTGGTGCGTATTGCGCTGGTTGTCATCAGTGTGCTGCTCCTTGTATGGGCCATGCCGCGCGACAGCCAGATGACGTTCAAGGCAGAACAAGGGAAACCTTGGCGATATGCCGACTTTACGGCACCGTTTGACTTTCCCATCTATAAGTCAGACGCCACCATCAATGCTGAGCGCGACAGTATCATGCGGGAATATGAGCCCTACTACGAACTCAACAAAGAGACTGAGGGACAGATGGTCAGCAAGTTCACACAGGACTATGCGCAAGGAATACCCGGACTGACGCCCGACTTCATCAGCATCATTGCCAACCGATTGCACAAGTTCTATGACCAGGGCATCATGAATGCCGAACAATTCGAGGAACTGCACAAGGATACCATGCACATGATACGCATCGTCAGCGGCAAGCAGGCTGTCAGCGAGCGCATCACCAACATTTATTCGCCAAAGTCTGCCTACGAGCAACTATTTCAGGACCCGTTGCTTAGCCAGCACCGGGCTTTGCTGCAACGCTGCAACCTGAACACCTATATCACGCCAAACCTCATCTACGACAAGACACGCAGTGAATCAAGCCTGCGCGACCTGCAGGAAAGTATTCCGCTGGCCATTGGTGTGGCACAACGGGGACAGAAGATTGTAGATCGTGGACAGATCGTTGACGAAAAAACCTATCGTATTATCGAATCGTTCCTCAAGGAGATCGAACGCCGACAGACAGACCAGTCACGATTCAACAGCAAGACGCTGGGCGAGGCTCTGTTGATCCTGTTACTAATTGGCTGTTTCACCATCTACCTCAGCCTGTTCCGAAAGGACTACTTCGAGCGCTGGCGCTCCATTGCCATGCTCTACTCCATGATTGTGGGTTTTGCTGCTCTGGCACTGACCATGGTGAGCCACAGCATACTGCACATCTATATCCTGCCGTTTGCCATGGTACCTATCTTCGTGCGCGTCTTCATGGACTCACGCACAGCCTTCATGGCACATATCACCACCATACTCATTGTGGCCTGTGCATTACAACACCCACTTGACTTTATTATCATTGAGGCCGTGGCAGGTTTTATAGCCATCTTCTCCCTGCGTGAACTCAGCAGCCGCTCACAGCTGTTCAAGACGGCCATCCTGGTGACGTTAGGCGGCATGGCAACCAATCTGGGCCTCGACTGGATGTTCGGCAGCGATCTGAATGTGGTGGATTTCAGCGAATACAACTATCTGGCAGTTAACGGTGCCATGCTATTCTGCTCGTACCCCCTACTCTACCTCATCGAGAAACTGTTCGGCTTCACATCAAATATCACGCTCATCGAACTTTCGGACATGAGCAAGGACGTACTACGGCGCATGAGTGAGGTGGCTCCCGGCACCTTCCAGCACTCCATTCAGGTAGGTAACCTCGCTGCCGAGATAGCCAACAAGATTGGTGCCAAAGCACAGTTGGTACGAACAGGTGCCCTGTACCACGACATCGGAAAGATACAGAACCCTATCTATTTCACCGAAAATCAGACAGGCGTTAATCCACACGAGAACCTGTCGTATGTTGACAGTGCACAGGTTATCATCAGCCACGTCACTGACGGACTGAAACTGGCAGATAAATACAACCTGCCCGACGTTATCAAGGATTTCATTGCCACCCACCACGGACAAGGCAAGGCTAAGTTTTTCTACGTGAAATACAAGAACGAGCATCCCAACGAGGATATTGACGATCTGCTCTTCACCTATCCAGGTCCTAATCCCTTTACACGCGAACAGGCCATCCTGATGATGGCGGATGCTGTAGAGGCCGCCTCGCGCTCCCTGCCCGACTATACCGAGCAGAGCATCCGTGACCTCGTCAACCGCATTCTCGACTCACAGGTAACCGAAGGCTACTTCCGTGAATGCCCCATCACGTTCCGCGACATCCAGTATGCCAAGACCGTGCTCATAGAGAAGCTCAAGACCATCTACCACACACGTATCAGCTACCCGGAATTAAAAAGTTGAGAGTTAAGAGTTTAGAGTTGTATTTTTAAAATTGCAAATAACATGAAGAAAATTATTTCTTTATTATTTATCATTTTTTATTTTTCATTTAGCGTAGCATACGCCGCACCCGCATGGCCGTTCCCCATCTGTGTCAAGCAACCTGACGGCACGTTCCGAACTGTATTGCTACATGGTGATGAACACCATCAGTGGACAACCACACTCGACGGCATCGTACTTAGCGAGTCGTCAGAACCCTCCCCATTGGCAATGCGTGCCCCCACCGTTACCGGAGCCAGCTACTTTCCCCACAACGGGTCACCACGTGTTCTGGTCGTTCTGGCAGCTTATCCTGATTGTGAATTTACCCTGCCAGACCCTCAAAAGTCATTTAACCAATGCTTCAACGGCACCAGTCCGCTGAAGGACTTCGGTCATGGAGAGAACCGTAACATCTGCAGCGTGGCAGAATACTTCGCAACGGTTAGCTTCGGAAATTTCGCCCCGCAGTTTGATGTGGTGGGCCCTGTCATGCTACCCGAGAACATGGCAACGTACGGCAGCAACAACAATCTGACAAAACTATGTGAAGATGCCTGCAAAAAACTATTGGAAGACCAGCCGGAATTCGATTTCACTCCTTACGACAACAACAGCGATGGTAAAGTAGATCTGGTCTATATCGTCCATGCCGGTTATGGTGAGAACATGGGTGGTGAAGCAGAGACCATGTGGGCACGATGCGGCACGGTCAACGTTGCCGTCAGAAATACCACCGTTGTACTCAGCGGCTGCCATAGCGAGCTGGCTTTCAACGAGGCGACTACCGAAAATTCCTTTGACGGCATACCCCAGATAAACGGAACGGGCGTACTCATCCATGAGTTCTCACACGGCATGGGACTGCCTGACATTTATTCCACCACAAACTCAGCACAAAAAACAAACAACCAAAGCATGCAACGCTTCGATGTGATGGATGTAGGCTGTTACAATGGGAACAGCTGGGCACCCGCCACCTACAATGCCTGGGAACAGGAAGCCATGGGATGGCTCACCATTGAGGAGCTGGGTGACTACGTAACAAGTCTCACTCTCACACCCATCATTGATGGCGGCACAGCATACAAGATACAGAACCCGTTAGACGAAAATGAATACATCATTCTGGAGAACATACAAAAAAGGGGTATCAACCGAGGAGCCTACAGCCATGGGCTACTGGCCTATCACTTTGCCTATGCGAAGTCAGATATCAACATGAATGATGCGCCCAACAACGTAGTTGGTAGTCCCCGCGTTGCCGTCATTCCTGCCGGCGGACTACTCATATCCAGCTATCTGGTTAATCACGGCTATACACAAGAAGACTTTACCAATGCCCACAAGAAAGCCACCTTCCCTGGCACCCTAAACATCACGTCCCTTACTGATGAGTCAGGACTTCCCAACTTCAAATTCTACACCACTGACAGCAACGGACTAGTGGGCCATAGCCTCTACAATATCACAGAGGACACCTATTTCGGTACTGTTACCTTCAGTTATGACATGATAGAAACAGAGACTGTCATGGAAGAGACGACAATTGACTTTGCGGGTTTCACGGAAGAAACGAACCTCGAGAACACAACCATTGACAATGTTTACTATAATCTTGACAGAGACAATGGGGACGGCTACAATGTTGTCGAAGGATGCCTTGTCATCAACACCACGACTGATATGGGCAACATCATAAACGCCAAGCCGGGAAGCCCAGACATCAAGAGCAAATTTGCCGGCATCATTCTTAAGGTAGATGGAAGCGGAAACCTGAAGATTGACTGTCAGACACTGGGTAACAGTCTCCTGAACGTAAGGATTGGAGACTTAGAGGCCGAAACCATCGTCCAGAACGAACAAGGTATTGTAACAATAGAATACAACGTAAAGAAGCCGACCTACGTATATCTGTATACAACAGCCTCTTCATCATCTGCTCCCAACCGCGCCTCAGCGGCAGAGAATGCCGTAAAGATTTATTTATTGGAGCTCATCCCAGGAGCGACCGGCATTGAAAGCTTGTCAATGGACGACATCAGGCCACAGGCTACTGGCTGGTATTCGCTGGATGGCCGCAGACTGAGCAAGGAGCCGACACAGAAGGGCATCTATATCTGTAAAGGAAAGAAAGTCATTATTAAGTAATAAGATTAACGACCTCACAGAGGCATTATAATGCAACAAAGATATTCCAGCCGTCGGATTTTCAAATCGGACGGCTGGATTTTTTGCAAGAACATAGGTTTTACAACATTTTCAACGGCTGAAAATATTGACAACAATAAACAAAAGAGGTGGCACATCTGCCACCTCTTTATTTCTTAACATCCTTATTCTGTTTGCGGTTCAAGTTTAATGTAAAAGAGATTGACTGATTTATCCTTTGTCAATTCATAAGTGCCAGCAGGAAGTGTCTGCGAATAAGTACTACCACTACCCGTAATCTTTGTACCGTTAATCTTAATACTTGCCGTCTCGCTGTCTGCGAAATACAACGTCATCTTATACGAACTAGACAAAGTAAACTTAACAGAAGTAGAAGTTTCCATCTTCAGACACCAAGTATATTCCGTTCCGTCAACAGTAGTAGAACCCTTGCTGTTGGAATAGTTACCTGTAATGGTAAAGAAGCCTGCCGCTGATGACACTGCTCCACCACTTGCAAATGAGCAGGTTATTGTACCCTCTGGTGTTTCTGGCTCATTACCACCACCGGGCTCATCGCCACCACCAGGTTCATCACCACCGCCTTGTGCATTCTCGTCACCGAAGATACCAACGAGTGAAGACTTATAGTTGTCAAGCAGGCCACCTAGTGTAGCATCGTATTCTGAGTCTGTATCATCGTTACCCACATTGTCAGGGAACGAGTAGGTGAAGTCGCCATGATTCAGACGTCCAGCACCATAATATCCCATCACAACAGCTGGCACATCACCTGCTGCATCTGGTGTGTAGGCATAGATGAGTTGCGGGTTGGTGTCGAAATTATTGTACGTCGTACCACCTACCTTGGTCTTTTCCGTAGCAGGAACCGTCTCATCACGCGTAGCCGTCTCGAAGGCATCGTAACCCGTAGATGCTGGGACACTCTGCGTATAATAGCTGAAGTGAGCAGTCTCACGGTCAAAGTAGTTGCCAAAGGCCTTGATCATACCACCATCCTCTCCAGAGAATGTGCCACTGCCCAAAGCGTCGGTACCCTGTAAACTGGAGAGAATAGGTTTCTTAGTCTTCAGGAAATAGTTGTTCTCCACGAAGACACTGCTTCCTGACGTAGCACCCACGCCATACTTACCTACATTATCGAAGAAGTTGTTATAGACATGTACAGTCATCGTGCGTACACGCGGATGGCGTGAGTCGCTATGATCGAACCAGTTGTGGTGGTAGCTGATGTAGTTGGGACCGCTCTCGCTCTTCATACCAAACATATTGGTCTTGCCGGTGTCCCAGTAGCGGCAATAGCTGACTGTGACATACTTTGAGTCACTCTTCACATCAACAGCACCGTCTCCCTTGGCATGGTCACCGCTACCATGCTTGCCATAGAACACATCGATGTGGTGAACCCAAATGTTTGAATTATTGGTGTCCATTGATATGCCATCGTCCATACAACGCATGCTGGCAAAGTTGCGGAACTCTACGCTCTTGGTATTACGCACCAGGAAGCCGAAGCCATAGAGTGTGGCATCGTCGCCAATGCCTTCGAAAGTCATATTCATCACAGCGTCAGCATTCTTTCCCTTTACCTGCAATCCCTCCTCGGAACTGCTAATGGCATCAAGGTCTTCTTTACTGACTTTACCGATAAAGCGGAAGGTAATTGGTGTGGTGTCATAGCCTTTCTGGTAGGCATCGATGATGGCTTGAATACCAGTAAATTCTTCTACATTAGTATCCTTTGAGCCTGTCTTGACCGTGGTTTTGATGGTCTTTGCCGTATTCTTCGTTACATAAAACACTTTTGCGCCATTCTTTAACGTACCATCATCGTTGTAGGCACCCACACCACTATAGTTAAAGTGAGCATAGCCTGCACGGTCGTAGTTCTTCACCACCATATCAGTTGCCTCGTTGGCAGCATCTGTCATTTCGCTATCTGCATTCACAGGAACCACCTTCAGAACATAATCGTCACCTGCCCTCAAGCCCACGATGTCGGCACGACCGTAAGAATCGTAGTTACGTACCAATTGCTCATCAATCTTAATATAGTCAGCATACTGTCCACCCTTCACATATACGTTATACGTTGTTGCGCCTTCGAAAAGAGCGAACCTCACATAGGCAGACTCCAGCCAGCCTTTAGCCTCCAGAATCTGCACCTTTCCTGCAGTATTATTATAGTTTCCTTCCTCGCCATCATCAACGGGTATTCCCTTGGTAAAGTTAATGTCTGCCACCTTATTGGCAAAAGTATAACTGTCGGCGCCCTTTACTATTTTGACGTTCGTACCGTCAATGTCAATGCTGCTCAAGCTTTCCGTGTTATAGTAGCGCTTACTGCCGTCGCTCAGGGTCAGCACCGCCTGATTCTTCAGGGTGCTCTGTGCTACCGATAGGTCATCGCCTGCAGGCTGCACCGGGTCTTCTCCAGGATTAGACACCTCAATACTATACACATAAAGGCCACCTGTTGACTGTAGGGTAATTGAACCGTCTTCAAGAACTGTACCAACATTGGTTGTACTAGATGTTGATTCTTCAAAGCCTGAAATGACCGTAATATTGGTAGCAGTAATCTTTCGAGCCACGCTACTGCTGGATGACTGACACTTGATGGTCAGCACTTGTCCAGCCTTAACGCTGGGAATAGTGACTTTTGCCAACTTATTGTTAAGTGTCAGACTAGCTTTCTTTGTGTCAATTCGCACGTAATCTGTAGCACCCATGGTGAATTTCATGCCCTTTGTGAACTCAAGTTCTACATTATTAGCCATCAGTGCTTCATTTGTTATTATCGCCTTGCTCGTCCAACGTTTATTGGTTGAATCATAAGTCCAATTATCAGTATCAGCATTCAAGTTGGCCTGATCAGCAGCACTTACCGAACTAAAGTTCCACGTCTGCGCCTGTACACTGTTCGATATTCCGAGCAGCACGACTATCATGACAAAAATAAAAGTCATTTTTCTCATACTCATTCCCTCCCCGTTACTTTACGATGACCTTCTTTCCGTTCACAATATATACACCAGCAGACACACCATCAAGGCTCTCGCCCATGTACTGGCCACGCAGGTTATACACGCGTCGAGCATTAAGCATTGAGAGTTGAGCGTTAATAGACTCCAAGTAGGTAGCTGAGAGTTCAAAAGCGATTTCAACATCTTCATCCATGTCAGCGGTCTGCGTGGTGTTATCACTGAAGTGCAGGATGACATCATCGCCACTAAAAGTAATTTGTTTTACGCTCTTATTGACTGTCGTACCAGCAATAGTTACCGTCTGGTTCCCATCATCCGCCATTGCCCCAAGGCATAACAGTAAAAGACCGAGAAAAAGTAGTTGTCTTTTCATTGTTTGTTTTGATTTGATTAGTTCATTGATTTATGCTGCAAAATTACACATTAATACATGATATACATATCAATAAAAGATACTTTTTGACGTAAACGATTACATAACAATATTGCACAAAATGCACATTTTGTGCACAAATGCGCAACTTTTTACTTAATATATGTTAACGTAGTACGCACAGATTCTTATAATTTGTGCAATAAACATACCTTTGCAGCCGATTTAAAAAAAATTAAAGAATAAGAATAAAAAAAGCAATAAATCATAACCATTAAATAAGCATTAAGCATAAGGTATGAAAAAGAGTTTCTTATCATTCATTGTTTTCACGATGACTTCGGTGAGCGCCATGGCTGGCGGCATCCTCACCAACACCAACCAAAGTGTTTTATTCCTGAAGAATCCTGCGCGTGATGCAGCTATCGGTCTTGATGGCGTGTATTCGAACCCTGCTGGTGTAGTATTCATGCCCGAAGGCTTCCACATCGCCTTCAACTGGCAGTATGCACATCAGACACGTACCATTACCAGTATAAATCCAGTATTTGCACTGGGTCGTAAAAATGGTGGCAGTGACACCAAGATTTTTGAGGGTGTGGCCGATGCCCCCATCATCCCGTCACTACAGGCTGCCTACAATACGGGCAACTGGAGTATGCAGTTCAATTTCTCTGTTCCTGGAGGTGGTGGACAATGCGAGTTCTCCGATGGACTGGGCTCTTTCGAGAGTGTGGTAGGAAATATTGCCAACATGCTACAACCGCTTGGCGCACAGGGTTATGACATGAACGGTTTTATGCGTGGAAGACAGTACTACTACGGCATCCAGCTGGGTGCTGCCTATAAAGTAAAACCCAACTTCTCTGTATATGGCGGTTTGCGTCTGCTATACGGCGATGCCACATACAAGGCAAAAATCAGTAATATTGAGGTAAAGACAGCTGGCGGATACGTCGATTTCAGTGACTTCATGATGTCCGCCACAGGAACGGTAGAGAACAACCTCTCCCTCGTGAATACGGCCATTGGACAGTATGAAGCAGCCGGTGCCCCTGTACCGGAAGACATTCTGGCCAAAAAAGCACAGTTGGAAAACACGCAAGCGAGTCTCAACAAACTGCAGAAATATGCACAGGGTGTAAACCTGCTTTGTAACCAGACGAGTCTGGGCATAGCTCCGATTATTGGTGTTGACTATAAGTTCGGGCAGTTCAACGTTGCAGCCAAGTATGAGTTCAAGACACAAATTCGCATGAAGAACGAATCGACGGTTAACGAGGCAAGCGAGATTGCTGCCGTCAACAAGTTCCGCGACACTGAAGAGGTGAATGAGGATGCCCCTGCCCTGCTAACGGTGGGTCTGCAATGGAAGCCTGTTGAAAGCGTCAGCCTCAACGCTGGATATCATCACTACTACGACAAGGATGCCAGCTGGTATAACAACACACAAGATTTGCTTGACGGTGGCACGAATGAGTATCTGGCCGGTGTGGAGTGGGACATCAATGACCGCCTAAACGTTTCGGCTGGTGGACAGCTTACCCGTTACCAGCTCACTGACGCTTACATGAACGACATGTCGTTCGTAGTCAACAGCTACAGCCTCGGCTTTGGTTTCAGCTATAAGGCAACGGAAAAAATCACGCTGACAGCTGCCTATTTCCAGACGAACTACGAGAACTATGACCGCGTGACCTCAACAGAGCCCCGCGTCAGCGACTCGTTCACACGTACAAACCGTGTACTCGGTCTGGGTGTGCAGGTAGATTTCTAGATTATTGCGGATCTACATCATAATAGATCTGCACCGAGGCATAGCGTTTATCCGTGAGCATCTGCCGCTGAGCCATGAGCAGATACTCACGGACTTTTTTCATATCAATGCCATTCTCCAGTTTCAACACCATCTTACGGATGTTCTGCTGTTTTACCCTAGCCACGGCAGGACGGTCGGGGCCTAAGAGGCGCATGCCGAACCACTGGCGCAGTCGTGAGCCCAGTTCGGCAGCCGCAGTGCTGACAATCTGGTCGTTCTTATGTTTCAAATAAATATTAATGAGACGACAGAAAGGCGGATAATGGAACTCGCTTCGCTCACTGAGCAACTCATGGAAGAATGTCTTAAAATCATTACGTACTACTTGATGGATAAGTGGCAAGTCCGGCTGCTTGGTCTGGAGGATAACCAAACCGCGTTTCCCTTTTCGCCCTGCCCTACCACTGACCTGTGCCATCATCATAAAGGCATGTTCGTAAGCGCGGAAGTCAGGATAGCTCAGCATTGTGTCAGCATTGAGGATGCCAACTACCGAGACGTGGTCAAAGTCGAGGCCCTTGCTCACCATCTGTGTGCCTATGAGGATGTCCGTACGTCCAGCTGAGAAGTCATTAATGATGCGTTCGCTGGCGTTACGCGTACGGGTGGTGTCAAGGTCCATGCGGGCTACACGGGCCTCGGGGAAAACCTCGCGGATAGAATCTTCTATTTTCTCTGTACCGTAGCCACGAGACTGCAACTCCTTGGAACCACAGCTAGGACACTCCTCAGGGATATTGTAAGTAGCACCGCAATAGTGACACGTCAGTTGGTTCATGCTACGGTGCAGCGTCAGACTGACGTCACAATGTTGGCAACGCGGCACCCAGCCGCACTGACGACATTCCACCATCGGGGCAAAGCCACGACGGTTCTGGAACAGAATGGCCTGCTCGCCACGCTCAAGGGCTTCGCGTACTCGCGTTAACAAGAGAGGAGAGAAAGGGCCACGCATCTGTTTGCGGTGCTGCAGGTCCTTAACATCAACCACCTTGATATCCGGCAGCTCGACACCCTGATAGCGTTCCGACAGCATCACCAGTCCGTACTTCCCCGTCTGTGCATTGTAATAGCTCTCCATGGAGGGGGTAGCAGTACCCAACAGGACCTTCAGTCCATTGTCCATATTCTCTTCCTTCTCTCCTCTTTCTTCTTTCCTCATTTGCGTGAGCATCACGGCCACATCCCTTGCATGATAACGAGGCACGGGATCCTGCTGCTTATAGCTCGTTTCATGCTCCTCATCAACGATAACGAGGCCAAGACGCTGGAAGGGAAGGAAAACGGAGGAACGGACACCAAGGATGACATCATAGGGATTCTGAGAGAGTTGCTTCTGCCAAATTTCCACACGTTCGGAGTCGCTGTACTTTGAATGATATATACCCAGACGGTTGCCGAACACCCGACGCAGACGGTTCATCATCTGTACACTAAGTGCAATCTCAGGAAGCAGATAGAGCACCTGCTGATGACGGTCGAGTGCTTGTTGAATCAGGTGAATGTATATTTCGGTCTTACCACTACCGGTCACACCATGAAGCAATACCACCTTCTTCTTCAGGAACTGAAATTGTATCTGGTTGAAGGCTTCCTGTTGGACGGCATTCAGCGGTTTTATATTCTCAGGATGCGGTTCACCACCGTAGTTCAGACGTCCCACCTCTCGCTCGTAGGTCACCAGTATGCCGCGTTTCACCAGTGCATTGACCGTAGTCAACGAGCAGTGACAAGTGTTCATCAGTTCCTCACGGGTCACCTCTTCGCCATTCTTCGTCATATTCAGAAAGGCTGTCAGCGTCTCTTGCTGTGCTGGCGCCCTGTGCAACATGTCGAGGGCGATGCGTTTTGCCTGCTCACTGCCGAACTGTGATGACGGACCAACATAGAGTTCCGTTCGGGGCTTATAGCCGTCCTCCGCTTTCAGACCTGAGGGCATGGCTGCCTTATACACTTCACCAATGGGGCACATGTAGTAGTAGCTGAGCCATTGCCACAGTTTCAACTGCTGCGGCAACAACAGCGGGCCATCGTCAACAACATCGATAATCTCTTTCACGTCAAAGCCTTGCGGTTGCTCATCATGCAGACGGGAGACTATACCCACGTAGGTCTTCGACCGTCCGAAGGGTACGGTTACACGCACACCCACCTGCACCCTGTCCTGTAATGCTGCAGGCACGGCGTAGGTAAACTGTCCATCAAGGGGCACTGGCAATATGACGTCAATAAAGTTCATCTGGGGTACAAAGATAAACAAAAAAAGTGAAGCAAGCGTGTGCTTGCTTCACTTTTTTCTTGTCTTATGTAAGATTTACTCAATGTCTCTGCCTGCGAACAGACACACGTGCTGTTCCAGTCGATGAAGATGATGAAGTACTTTCGGAAGAACGTGATACACGCTGACGACGTGTACGAGCCTTCTTCTTTTTTGCTTCCTTGGCTGGTTTAACAGCCTCTGCACTCACAGATGCCGAATCTGACACAGCAGCAGTGTCAGCTGCTGACAGCGTTGATCCGAAGAGTCCGTTCTCGAAAGCGGTCAATTCCTGTTCAATGCGCTCCTGTTCCTTCGCCATGGCCGAGTCGGTCGGGCAATACTGTGCCAACGTACGGCCCAGCATATTGTTCGTCTTGTATATCTTACCGCTATACTTGGTCAGCGTGAAATAGTCGCTCATCGACATGGTAGCGGCATTGTTCAGACTGCTCGTCATGATTGTCTGACGACTGAGGAAGGGTTCCAAGTCACTGTACTTCACCCAGAAGAGCGGGTACTTGGCAGCCTCGCCACCGAAGTCGCTGTCTTCACGCACCATGACAGGACAAAGAGCCAGCACCTTACGGTGGAATGTAGAGTTACCCTGATCGTAATAGGCACACTCTTTCAAGTAGTAGAGACGAACCTCCGATGACGGAATATCACTGTTGTCAACACGCAACTTACCGCCATCGCCCTCTTCGTAGAAGATGCTATGGTCAGACAAGAGCGTTTTGAAGCTTACCTTGGCGGAGTCATTAAACACCTCGTTACCATCCAGACGATATTCATAAGCAGGAATATAGCCATTCTGAACCAGCTTAAACATGTAGGTGAACAGGTTCATTTCATGGCCTACAGGCTCCACGGGGTAATACAATCCACCATTAGCATCCTGTGTCAAATCTATCTCGCGGTAGATGTCACGACGCCATACCACATCCTCTGGCATATCGAGTGCCGTGGGGAACATCAGGCGGGCACGCTGGGTCAGCTGTCCCTGACGGTTCTGCTGCTGTGTCGTTGCCGTTGTGTTAGGCTTCTTCCGACGGTTAGCAGGCTGGGCAAACGTTGTCAAAGGTAAAAAGGTAAAAAGGTAAAGAAGTAAAATACCTTTTATCATCACCTTTCCATCTAACACATTCATTATCTTCTGTTTCATATCTTTACTTTTTACTTTTCCACTTTTTTACTTCACTATAACCTCCATCGATGCGGGTAGCGTACGCTGGATACCGTCAGGACCAACGGCCGTCACACGTGAGATGTAGAAGCGCTTGCTGCGCGACAGCTTTCGGAACGTGTCCTTCTGGCGGGCAGAGAAGCGTGAGCCTTCGCTCTGCATCGGCACGGCATTACCCATGTTATCAAAGAATACCGTCTCAAACGACTGTACCTTGAAGGCAATGTCGAGGATGCCGTCATCAATGGCAGCTCCGATGCCCTCGGCACCCATGAGCTGTGCTTTCGACAGGCCACCGCCACGGAATCGTGAACTGTTACCATCTGCATCAGCAGTCGTGATATAGGCTGTCGGATCAGGCAACTTACGTACATGGAACGTGAACTGACCCATCTGCTGGGCACGGCCAGTATTGGTTGAGGTGACGGTAATGGTCACGTCCTTACCAACTGCCGACGGACGAGCGATGTAATGTCCTGCACTCACAGGAGTCAACGTTCCGCCGGAGATACTGGCCTGAACCTTTGACAAAGGAACGCCAGGCACGCTGACGCTGATGGGGTTGTTATAACCGGCATACAGCACGTTCATGAGGTCGGCGCTGACCGTAGCACTCGGATCAACAACGGTATATTTCTGTTCAAAATCACGACGTATGCGGTCACCGTTACTGTTCATCACCTCCAGATAACCTGCCAAAGTGAAATCACCAGTACGTCCGCAGACGGTTTCGTAGATATTGTCCTTGAGGTTTAACTGACGCCCACCAATATAGATGGCAGGCGTCTGCGTGGTATCAACAGCTGCCATCACGATACGGGCAGAGAACTTGTCGCCACGAACGATGGTTTGTGAACTGGGAATGACAAAGGCATTCAGGGCATTCACACGCACATCCTTCAAGTCGACATTGCTAACCAACGTATGCAACACTTCACCCTCAGCATAGCGCACGTCACTTTGCAGTTTAGTAAGCAGGGTGACGGCAGCTGCTACGGGCATGTTCTCAAACATATACTGCTGCCAGTTCTTACCCATGGTCAGGGCATTCTTCGGCAGTTGGGTGGAGAGGTTGCTGGCAATAATCTGGCGCTGTACGGAATCCTCAATCATCGTCAGGATGCGATTACGATAGGAATCGATGGCACGTTTCAGCTGTTCGCCTTTGCCTCGACTCGGTGAGAGCATAATCTGAGTAGCTGCTTCAAGGTCTTCCTTGTTACGGAGGTTGTGCACGTCAGCGTCGCTACCGTCAGCCTCCTGGGCAATGGCCAGTTTCAACTCATCGGCCATCGTATAGAGCGAGTCGCTCATGCGCTTGACCTGCTGCGCCTTCTCAAACCACTCCTTCACCTTGGCAGGGTTGGCTTTCATCTGCTCCTCGAAGTCAGAGTAGATGGCATTGTTCTGCAGCGCGGAATTGTCGGTCGTACGATGCAGGCTTTCCTCCACGAGTGAGAAGCCGTTGAGCACCTCCGTTGAGACATTCAGCGCGAGCATGGCCATGAGGACGACGTACATCAGATTAATCATCTTCTGGCGCGGGTTCAGGGGTCGCTTCTTGATTGCCATTATTCTGCTTTCATCTTCATGGTCATTGCCTCAATCATGCGGGCATAAATATTGTTCAGCTGCTCAATCTGCTGAGCCATCTTCTTCGTTTGCTCATTGATTTCGTCGATGGTACCAATCTGCGAGCTGGCACTCTTCAACTGCATCTCATAAACCTTGCAGATGCCTGTCAGCGTGCGGTTCAGGTTCTCCATCTCCTCGGAGTCAGTCGTCAGGCGCTTGCTCTGCTCGGAAACGCGCTCCAGCACCTCTGTGAGGTTCTTCAGTTCCTCTACATAGGCATTGGTAGCCTCGGTCATGTCGGGCGTCAACGGCGGGATAGAAGCCGGAACAGCAGTTGCGGGAACCTCGGAAATGCCTGTATGCTCAGAAGTCTCAGGGATATCAGCACGTTCAGAGGGCTCTGAGTGTCCGTGACCACCGCCACCAATAACACCGCCACCACCAATGATAATGGTCTGTCCACCACCGCCACTGACAGTGCTGCCACCGCTAACGACACCCTCACCAATAGTACCGCTACCACCACCGACGATAACGCTTCCGCCGCCGATGATGCCGCCACCACTAACAGCGGCTGCTGCAGGTGCAGCAACACCAGACTGGTTGGCAACCTCAATGCCCTCAGGCTGGTCGTCACCTTCTGCAGCCAGATGCGTAGGCAACTCCATACCGTCGGCCGTCTTGTCAAACGGGCGGTCAAAGGCTGACAGGAAGAACACGACCACCTCGGTACCCATACCCAAATAAAGCATGAGGTTGGCTCCCGGCAGGTGGGTCAGTTTAAACAAAGTACCAAGAATAACGACCGCCGCACCCCAGCTATAGGCATAATTGAGGAACGTCTGTCCAGGTACGCTGTCCATCCACTTCTGCAAGCGATAGACCATATTGATTTTACTGTATTTTGTCATCTCTGTTTACAGTTTTCAGTTTACTTCCTTTTGCTTTTCTTTACCTTGATTTTCTCACTAGACGTATTAGCCAGACTGCGTACACAGCGGAAACCGATGTATGAACGGGGCTGGTTCTGATACTCATAGCTACGCCATGCCGAACGGATATAGGAGGCAGGGTCCTTCCAAGAACCGCCACGCACACTCTTCTTTTTCAGCCGATAGGGGTCTTCCTTGGCAGCATTGTATTTCAACTGCGGGTTGATGTCATTCATCGAGGTCACACCAGCTTCGGTATATACCGTACTGGTCCATTCTGCCACGTTACCAGCCATGTCATACAAGCCATTGGAATTTGCCTGATAAATACCTGTCTTGCTCGTAATCAGGTTTCCGTCCTGCGTATAGTCACCAGTAGCAGGCTTGAAGTTGGCAAAGAAACAGCCATTGCCATTTGCCACATCCTCATTCTCCCAAGGAAACTCGTTCTGGTCCTTGCCACGGGCGGCATACTCCCATTCGGCCTCAGTCGGCAGGCGGTAACGCTGCACGAAACGGGCCTGTGGCCCCAATCCTTTCAGCAGATACTCCGTACGCCATGCGCAGAAGGCGTTAGCCTGTTCCCACGTCACGCCAACGACAGGATAGTCGTTATAGGCGGCATTTGTGAAATAATAACGCATGTAGGTCTCGTTCTCCGCATTGGGGAAGTCGTTGACCCAACAAGTGGTATCGGGATAGATATTAACAATGTAAGTATTCAGGAAATCCCACTCACCAGTGTATTGGCGATTGATGGTCTCACGGACGATTTTACCCTCGTCATCAATGTAGGCTGTATCCTTCGATATCCATATCTCCTCATTCGGATTGGGCACGATATCAGTATTCAGGATGCGCTCCTCGGGGTTAGTACGATACTTACGCTTGGCAGCCTCCACGTAGTCGTAAATCTCGTAGCGGTAGTTCAGCTGACGCCAGTCGAGCATTTTCTCACCAGTCACAGGGTGAATGGTATAGAGACTCTCAAAGGCGCGCTCCTCGTCCTCATTGGGTTTACGGGGCAAAGGCTTTTTCCAATTCAGGTGCGGCTTCACGGGTTCGCCGTACTTGTCCTCCTCTATTTTGTAGGTCTCGTCGCCACCGTATGCAGGATCGGCCAGACGCTCACGCAGGATGGAGTCACGTACATAAGTCACAAACTGACGGTACTGGGAGTTGGTCACCTCCATCTCGTCCATCCAGAATCCTTCTACCGAGATGTCACGCAACGGTGTCTGGCGTCCCCAAAGCGAATCCTGCTCCTCAATACCCATTTTCAAATGTCCACGCTTAATCAGCGTCATACCATAAGGAGTAGGCTCTGAGAAGGCACGGCCACTAACGCCCGTCACCTCACCACCATTAGCCATCATCGACCGGCTACCAAAACAACCAGTCAGTAAAAGCAAAGAGGCAAAAAGGTAAAAAGGCAAAAAATATCTTGCCAGCCTTTTCACGTTTCTATTCATCATGTTCTGTTTCATATTTCACATGTCACTTATTACTTCATTCACCTATAACTTATCACAACAGTCTCACGCTCTGGTGCTTATTACGTCCCTTCTTGCCGAAGTCGAGTTCCTGCTGATAACCCACAAACAACTCATGGCTTCCGTTACCCAAGCTGAGCCCGTTGGTATATATTTCATAACTGTAGCCAAGACTGATGCCATGGAACAGTCCACCAAGCAACACAGTCACTGAGTTTGTCGGACTGTATGACGCACCGAGGTAGAACATCCTCTTCTCGTACTGGTATTTCACCCGGGCACCGACATCCACCCTCCATGCCAGGCCATCGGTACGTCCCAACACAGAAGGATGTATTGTAAAGAACGGATTTCTCAGCCGAATATTGTATCCGCCTGTCAAATAATACGTACGATCTATCTGTAATTCGTTTTTCTCACCAATTTCTATTAACGGTGCCGTCGCATGCAGGACAGACACTCCGGCATACCAGTTCCGATGCACATAATATATTCCGGCACCTAGGTCAAGTCCCACACCCGTTTGTTCGCCAGTCGAAAAAGCAGGGTCGTCAGGTTTGTCTAAGTCAAGTTCCGAACCATCCATGTTTTCACTCAGTGCTCCTGCCTGTACACCAATGCTCAAGACACCACCCAGCATCGGGCGTTTCAGGGAATACTGCAAGGCGATATGCTTATGCGAGAATACACCGATTTGGTCATTCATAAACATCGCTCCAACCCCATGATAGGTACCGAGTGCATAAAACGGAAGGTCGGCAGCAGCAAACATTGTCTTAGGAGCATTTTCAAAGCCAACCATCGTCATGGCGTACGCTCCCACTGCATTCAGGACCTTCTCCTTACCTGTTGCAGCAGGATTAAACGACGTTTCCATCGCCCAGTAGTGACTGAACGACGGGTCGTATTGCGCAGTGGCATCAAGCACGGAGAGCAATACAAATAGTATGATGACAATTGGTTTCTGCATCGTTGTTATAACGGCATAATTGATTATTTATTGCCATAGGCTCTTATTTTGCATATCTATTCTTGTATTTTGGTATTATTATGGGAAAAGACAAGGAATATTTGTGTAATTGAGTAATAATTCGTAACTATGCACACGCTCACAAACAAAATTAGACAGATGGAGTATTCAGCAAAAATATCACGAATCTTAAACGTCAGGACACGGAGTTTATCACTTTCACGGAATACCTCAGTCATCACAAAAACACAATAAGATGAAAATAGCGACAATACTGATTTCACGAGCCAATTCCTTGATACACAGCGCCATACTAAATGCATATACTGTAATTAGCTCTTATACCACCTCACCCCTCCGCATATCCACCGTACTCGGACTACTCTGTTCATTGTTCGCCTTCCTCTATATGGTGTACATTCTTTTCTGTACGCTCTTCTTCGGAGAGCCTGTGAGAGGTTATCCCACCATGATGGTGGTCATACTCTTCCTCGGTGGCGCACAGCTGCTATCGCTGGGAATCATAGGTGAATAACTGGGGCGAATCTTCCATGAAAGCAAACATCGCCCGGTATATTTCGTGGCTGAACATGAGGCGCCCCAAGGCAGCTGACTAGATAGTCTTTATTATCTTCTAACACGCAGAAAACCGTTTCCACAAGGCAGTTACTTGTTGAGAGACTGTGCCATGTACAGTGCCATTGTTTTCCTGACACTCTATCTGTTGCAGCAGTTCGGATTCAGTATGTAGCACGGAAACAGGTTCTTGGTATCGCTGTTGTTCGGAGCTGTTACTTGCGGCTATAGATAAAAAAGGAGCACAATGCGTATTGTGCTCCTTTTTTATTTAATACTCATCCTCGTTGAATAGGAAATCTTCTTTCGTTGGATAGTCGGGCCAGATGTCCTCTATACTTTCATACACATCACCCTCATCTTCTATCTCTTGTAAATTTTCCAATACTTCCAAGGGCGCTCCCGAACGAATTGCGTAATCTATTAACTCGTCTTTGGTTGCAGGCCATGGAGCATCTTCAAGTTTTGAAGCTAGTTCTAGTGTCCAATACATAGTCTTATAATTTTAGTCGTTTGTGAAATTTGGCGCAAAAGTAGTAAATTATTTCTTATTTACAAGCATTCTGCCATATTATTTCACTGCGACCAGCGTTAAAATTTATTTTTTTTGCTAAAGCAAACAGATAATCGCTCAATCTATTGACGAATTGTAGCACTTCATCGCCCACTTCAGCCACATCGGCCAAAGCCACAATACGCCGTTCTGCCCGACGACAGACCGTACGGCAGACATGGGCCTGAGCCGCTGCCGGTATCCCGCCTGAAAGGATGAAACCCTGCGTTTCCTGCAGTTCACCCATCAGCTGGTCGATGCGCTGTTCCAGCAACAACACAGCACCTTCTGGCATATGTGCAGAGGGATATAACTGCGTCTGGCTCTGATCTGTAGCCAGATGTGTACAAACGTTGAACAGAATATTCTGCATCTGTAAAACAAATGTGCGTTCCGTGTCGTTCTCATCCATCAATGCCACGAGCATACCCATATGGGCACTTAGCTCATCCACAGTACCATATGCCTCCAGTCGGACGTCACTCTTTTTGATTCTTACGCCTCCTACCAAACTCGTCACACCCTTGTCGCCATGGCGAGTATATACTTTTGTTATTTTCATATTCCTTTAAAAGTTAACAATATAATTCTGTTTATAACGATGTTTATTAAAGAACACTATTCCGCAATAATACAAGTCGAACGTTACACCCGTTCGCTCATCTTGTTGCACTTGCATCCAGAAATTCTTAGTTTCCTTGTCGCGCTTAATCCGCTCAACTATCAGCACAGAACGACTATCAACATTTTGCATCAGATGCTCATAAAACGTGCGATAGTCACCAGTCAGCGACATACGGCACAATTCTAGCGGCCTCTCAGCATCAACATCCCCAACGACCTTCGCCTGACGACATCCTGCTTGCATATATCGGGCATAGGCCGTCGTCTCTGCCCGATAGTCCGTGATATAAGATGGCTGTCGCCAGTTGGCCATACGGAAATACAGGCGACAGAGTTTCCGTGTCTTCTGGTCAATGTCTTTGACGTTACTTTCCAATTCGTCATAGGCATAGTACGGCCAATGCTCGTTTACTACATAACGAATAAACCGATAGTCATACGGTGATTGCACGCCAAAGCCACGGCTATGGCGCATTCTCCTCATCCAGACTATCATTCGTTTCAGCTTATACATAGTAATATTTCAAGCGCAAAGGTAATAATAAAAAAGCAAATTGTAAAGAAATACCACTATAAAAAACAAACGGAAACAAAAAAGAAGCCCTGACTCATTGCTGAATCAGGGCTTCGTCGTTTGAAAGGAGGCGGCTTCCTACTCTCCCGCATTGCATTGCAGTACCATCGGCGCAGGCAGGCTTAACTTCTCTGTTCGGAAT
>Ga0265298_10003223_pt1 | contig 21811 bp, 19 predicted proteins | sample AusTroGonzalo_MG_3_FD_193486 | JGI IMG/M metagenome (GOLD analysis project Ga0265298, IMG submission 193486) | Bovine rumen microbial communities from tropical cattle in Woodstock, Queensland, Australia - Gonzalo_01 | ecosystem: Host-associated > Mammals > Digestive system > Stomach > Rumen ...
CATGGGACGGGTGGGTGAAGATGGCGAAATTGAAGGTTTTTTCCGGTTTCAGGGTAATGGAAAAAACATCCGGCAGACTGCGGCAGTAAAAACAGACCGCGGGAAGGATCAGAATGAGATTCACCCCAATAAAGATGGCAGTCTGGATCATGAAACCTTTGGAAATACGTTTTGCCAGCGCCGGACCGGCAAACACGAGCAGCGCCAGCAGCAGTTCCAGCCCGAGTGCGATCAGAATGGATTTGACGGAATAATTGAGTTCCGGATGGCCGAACCGGCTGACAATATCCTTATCCGTGAAGAACCGTGCGTCCTGCCCGGTGGTTTCGATCAGGAGACCGCCGTCGAGATACCGCGGTTGCTTGATGTCTGCGATTTCCCTGATCCATTGACCGGCTTTGGAAAGATCGATCACCTGTTTCACGAACCCCGGCTTTTCGTAAGAGAGTTCCTTGATCAGGAAAACTTTTCCGGGGAGGGTGCCGAAGTCAAAGCGGTGGCCGTCGAAGGAGGTTTCCTTTTTCAGCTTGAAAACCAGCGTCGAAGGAGCCCAGTTGCCGGAATAATCCTCCCGGTGGTTGTCCTTGTAGTCGGCGGAAAAATGTTCGAAAGTCTGATTGATCCCATCGCCGCCGCACAGGGTCAGCCGGATGGCTTTTTCCCGGATATAGCAGTTGGAAACCAGCCAGCCCAGTATCAGCAGTGTACCGAGAATAAAAATTATGGATTTGAATTTGTTCATGACCCTTGCTCCTGAATTTATTGTTCTGTCTTTAAATTAACAATATACATCAGAAGAACTGATTTTTCAAGTTTAACGACAGAAAAAAACCGGAAAAGCGGGGGCAGCGGCGCTGGAGACGGCAATCGGTTACCGGTCAGGGTCTATTCTTCCGGCAAAACCATGCTTTCAACTTTTGCGATCGTTTCCCGGATGGTTTTTTTCGCTTTGGCAAATTCGAAATTGTCCAGGAAAGTCTGCCGGATGAGATTCGACATCTGGGGGAACGAAGACGCCTGGTCGATCATTTTCATCATGCAGGAAGCCAGGGCGTTTTCATCTTCCGCGGGGAAAACAAATCCGTTCTTTCCGTTTCGAATGAAATCCTTCTGTCCGACGGTATCGGAAAGGATGACGGGACAGCCGTGCATCATGGCGTCGAAGACCACCAATGGCATGGGATCCGTGCGGGAAGGACACAGGAGGACCTCCATATTGTCATAAAGGGCATGATAATCATCAGGATCTGTGACGGTGTCAAGGAAACGGATATTCTTTTCTCTGCCGGCGAGTTTTTTCAATTCGGAAGGCAGATCATCGGAAACGGAATCTCCGATCAGGGAGAGGGAAGCTTTTTTCCGATATTTTGGGGGGAGGCTCCGGAAGGCCCGGATCGCAATGTCCTGTCCTTTGCGAGTTTCCAGTTTGGCAACAAGGGCAAACCGGAAAAAAGACGGAACGGCGGATTTGGTTTTGTTTCCGCGGTCGACGATGGGGTAGGGGAGGAATTGGACGTTATCTGCATATTCACGGACCCGGCTCCGGGTAAACTCCGAAGTGGCAAAGACAAATGGCGCGAATCTGATTTGTTCGTGAAGGCATTCCGGCAGGAAATCGACGGAGTTGTTTTCATGGATCCAGAGAAGAGACGGGATCATCCTGGAATAATGCAGGAAAATGCCCGCCAGACAAAGGGTGTTGAATACACATACCTTGAATCCCGGATACGGAAACTCTGAGGACGTCTGCGAATTCATGTAAAAATGGGGATCGACGATCACGGGGATCCCGGAATCAAGACAGCGCTGCAGCAAAGGTCCGCCGAAAGGAGCAATGATGGCCGCATTCTGTTCGGGAGCGAAAATGGAGGCGATTTTCCAGGCGAGGACGGGAACTCCGGAGAAATCCAGCTGATGGACGGAGATCAGGACTTTATCGCATCGTTCCTGGAACCGTTTCCTGTCGAATCCGTCGGGGTAGAAATATTCAGCCTGCGGCAGATAAGCGGGAAAAACTTTTCTGCCTTCCATTTTTCCTGCCCGGAGATAATGGCACAATGGCGGTTCGCCGAGGGAGATGAGATCGGTATAGAAATCGGTATAATATTTGTCGCTGAAGAGATCGGAAGGAAGATTCTGTTTTTTCCAGCCGAAGAGGAGATAATGTTCCAGCGGAGAAAAACCGCGAAGTTCATTTCCATAGCGGGTGCGGTATTTTTCTGCATCGAAGAAAGGCGATTCCTTCAGCAGGTCATAATTGCGGGAATGGACCGGACGTCCTTCCTTTTTGCCGTAACGCAGATAATGGAGAAGCGGATCGGCATTCGCCGCCTGAATGTCCGGATTGGCCATGAAATATTGGGAAACGGAAAAGTCCGGAGACGGATCGAACCGTTTTTTCCATCCGAAGACGAGGTAATGACAGGCGGGATCCGCGCCGGAACACACTCTGGACGGCAGCTGACTCTGATAATATTCCGCATCGAACAATGACGACTGGAGCAGCAGAGCATGATCCTTTCCCGGCGGCAGCTGATTCAGACAGCAGGGGAGAAAGGTGTCTTTGATCCCCGTTTCCAGATAATAAACCAGCGGATTGATGTTGAGATACTCCGCGGCGGGGCAGGAATGAAGATAAAAACAGGTATCGAAATGGGCGGAAGGATTCCAGCCTTGCAGCCAGCCGGTTTTCAGGTAATGCCGGACGGGAGTCAGCGGGGAGGCCGCCGCTTCGGGATACTGCTTCAGATACCATTGTTCATCGAAATATGCGGTCAGGGAGACCAGTTTTTCCTGATATTGAAGAGGATCTGACTGATATTTCAGCTTCAGCTCCGTAACCGTGCGGGCCGAATCGGAATGGAGCAGCTGTAACGTCTCTCTGCGCAGCGCCTCTTCCTGGCCGTGCTGTTCCTTCAGGGCGGAAAATCGCGCAGCACATTCGGCGTCCGTGGGCGGGGTCTTTTCTGCCGGAATGTCTTTTGAAATGTTGTTTTCCGTTTTCATTGCCATATCCGGATAAGCCGTTTATTCTGATTCCGGCGGATCGTTTTTTTCGGACAGCTTCAGTCTTTGTTCCTCCGGGTTGCCGGGCGCATGAGTATCGGCGAGGAGCTGATAACTCTGCAGAAGAGACGAATGTTGGCTCTGAAGCGTTTCAAATTGCCCGTGAAGCTCCTGCTTTTCACTGGTGAGCATGTCGCATTGCTGTTTCAGGAGAGCATACTGCCCGTTGAGATTTTCAAGCTGCTGTTCCAGCGAGGAACATTTTTTCTGCTGGAGCTGGAGCTGGATGGTCATGCTTTCCAGCTGATTGGTCAAAGAAGCTTTTTCCTGTTTCAGTTCATCGATATTTTTCTCTTGAGTTTTTTCCGTCCCGGCAGCGGTTTCGGTGAGTGCGGAAATCTGACCGGACAGGAAATTGATCCTTGCCAGGAACTGTTTCCGCTGGAGCTCCAGATCCTGGATCTTCAGAGACAGTTCATTGTTTTTCGTTTCGGTCAGCCGGACTTGATTCAGGGTTTTGAGCAGTTCTTCCTTGCTGCTGATGAATCGGAGCCAGAGTTCGAAGTATTGTTCCCCTTGCCGGCCGGAAGGTTGCCGGGAGTATTGCTGTAACATTTCACGCAGCTGGGGAAGCTCATTCTGGAAGTCCGCCTGGAGTTTGTTGAATTGGATATTGGATTCATTCAGCAGGCTGCTCTGCCAGCCGAAACGTTCCTGAGCATCGCGCAAAGCCGCTGTTGTCCCAAGATACTGCTGGTAAAGCCCGGCATGACGCTTTTCCAGATCCGCATGCTGTCCACAGATCGCCCCATGGCGTTTTTCCAGGTCCTGATGGCGTTCGCAAAGAGCATTGTAATTCTTTTTCAGATCATTGAACTGCCTGTCCAGATCGGCGTATATCTGTTTCAATTCACCATACTGGCCAAAGAGCGAATCATAGCGTTTTACCAGTTCTTTATACTGCTGATACAGCCCGGCATGGCGCTTTTCCAGATCCGCATGCTGACTGCAGATCATGCCGTGACGCTTTTCCAGGTCAGCATGCTGTTCACAGATCGCTCCATGCCGTTTTTCCAGATCGGAGTGCTGAAGGATGAGTCCTTCATACTGTTTGGCCAGCAGGGAATATTCCTTTTCCCGGCGCATGACGGAATCCGGCTCCAGACGCAGAAGTTCTCCTGCCGTTTCCTGGCGTGCTTTCGGTTGATATTCCCGGAAAGTTTTGCGGAACTCTTTCAGATCCTTGAACCCGCGGATCTTCAGGAATTCATCCAGATGCCGTTTCCGGATTTCCAGTTCAGACGGCTTGGAAAGACGCCATTTCGTATATTCCGGGGAATCCGCCAGCGGCACCGGGACCAGATAATTCAGCAGAATGAAATTCAGTTTTGCGGTCAGGTTATCCGGGGAAACTGTTTTGTCTTTCAGGAGCCGCGAGGAAAGACATTGGAACGGACTTTCACTCAGGATCATTGCATTTTTACCCAGCAGCACCGCTTCCAGCGCCGCACTGGAGCTGATGCAGATCACCAGTCCGACCCGCTGCATAAAGCGGCAGCCCGACGGATCCGTATCATACAGTCCGGCGCAGAGTGTTCTGGCCTTCGGAGGCTGATGGATGATCACGTTTCCGTTCGGAAACAGATTTTCGGCAAATTGAACTGCTTCAGATACGGTGCAGGAGCGGGAATCGGAAATACAGCTGCCGTCCTCCTCCTGTCCGGCAACTCCGGCATCGGCATCCTGCGGCAGGACCGTAGCGCGGACATCGAATTTTTCCTGATCCGCACAAAAGAGGAACAGCAGTTCTTCGCGGGAAAGTTCCAGACCTTTCCATGCCTGTTTCGCGGCAGCGGCCAGCCGTGCCTCACATTCCGCAGAACCGCTGACTCCGGAAAGGTTCCAGTAAACGGTTCCCAGATAATCCGGCTGGCGGAGCGGTCCCTTTTCAATACGGACAAACGGTACTTTCAATTCTGCCGCAGCGGCAGTCATGGATACATCGTCTGCCGCAGCCAGGATAAATTCCAGCGGCTCTCGGGCTGCACAGGTCCTGAGAAAATTCCGATAGAACTTCACCAGCGGGGGATAGGGTTCGGACATGACTTTGCGCCAGGCTTGAAACACGGAACCGCCGCATTCCTCCGCCAGCTCATCCATGATTTTTTCCGGCACAAAAGTCCTGTTCGTGTTTTCATAGACTTTCCGGTCAAGAATTTTATACCCCCAGGACTGCTGGCCGGGATCAGTCGGAAAAAACGGAGCTTTCCGGATTTTCAGTTCCGCGGGGATCTGAAAATTCTTTTCATGTCCGCAGAACGCCACCCGGTCAAGCCGGTCCGCAAAGTCATATACAGTCTTGTAATAAAACCAGCTTTGAATGTCAAACGGAGAAACCTGAAAATATCTGCCAATGAAAGGACACAAACTGCAAACGATCATCTTTTATCTCTCCCTCGCAATTCAGAATCAATGATCTGACGCAACCCTTCTCAATTCCAGTTCAACTCGTCGATATCTCCATTGAACATCACGTCATTGATATTTTCCCCGTAGGAAAGACCATTCGGGAGATACGGCCGGATCGTCCGGATATCGCCGGCATCAAAAATCAGATCAGGGATCACGTTGACACTCTTTTTGACTGTGATCACGCTGATATTGTACCCGTGTTTTCTGACTGCCGCCTGGCTGCAGTCGAAAGCTGCCAGGATCAGATGATACAGGAGCAGTCCGGCATTCCAAAGCGAAACATGTCCGCCGACAATATCGTGCTTCAAGGGCGGCACGGTTATTGCAAGGACTCCGTTTTCACGCAGGACCTGATGGACTTTGAGCAGAAAACGATGCGTGTCCATCTGATGTTCCAGCACATGTGAACACCATACCGCATCGAACTGCAGGGAACCGAAATCATATTCCGTGAATTCTCCGATGATGATGTTCGAGCGGTCCTCACGGCGCATCAGATAGGGTGATTTGCCGTAATCCAGGGAGAATACCTGCTTTCCATTATCCTTGAAAATGTCCGAATGCAGACCTTGTCCGCAGCCGATATCCAGGACCGTATGAAAGTCATAATCGGTCAGCAGCTTGCGCAGACATTCATGCGCCAGCATCGTCTGATCGGAGACAAACGGGGGCATCTTGATCTCCGTATGAGGCGCAGCCGCTTTCCCCACCGGATAACCGGCTGGACAGTCATTCTGCATTTCAGCGGTATTCGGTTCCTGATCCATTATTGCTGCTTCGCTTTCTCCAACCTGAAAGTCACATTCGGGATGTTGATCCACCCCGTATTCAGGTTTTCCGCATTCGGATTCGGCACCACATTGATGACCGCCACAGAGAACATCCGCTTATAGAAATACGATGAAAGCGGATCCGGTTTCAGTCCCAGCGAAAAGATATACTGATTGGGATTCACCGGCATCTTGAACGTCCACGAGATCGTGTATTTTTCTCCGGCTTTCAATTCCGTGAAATAAAATCCGTAACAATCGGTGTTGATCCCGAACAAGGGCACATTGTCCTTGTTGGTGCACAGCAGACCCGCCGCCGCTCCCGAGGGAATGTCTTTCACCGCGATCATGGAAACCACTACCGTGATCTCGTCCCGGGGGAAGCATTGATGGATTTCCTTGCCTTCCGGAGTATAGAAATCCATGGAAGTGAATTCGACTTCGCCGGACCCGGAGACTTCCGCTGCATTTTTCTGGAAATCCGGATTGATCCGGAAACGGAATTTTTCCTGTTCCTCGGCAGACATGTTGCCTTTGTCTTCGATCTCAAAATGATCCCGCCGGGTGCTGGTGGTGTCATTCTGATACTTTTCCGCAATTTCCGCCGCCGACCCAATGGCTGCCACCGAACCGCCTTTCAGATAAATCGCCCGAGAACAGAAGCCCACCAGAGTCCCCATGTCATGGGTGACCAGCAGCACGGTCGCTCCGGCTTCCACCATCTGACCGATTTTCCTCAAGCACTTCTGCTGGAAGAAAATGTCGCCGACCGCCAACGCCTCGTCCACGATCAGAATATCCGGCTGAACCAGAACCTGCACTGCAAATGCCAGACGGATCTGCATACCGGAGGAATAGGTTTTCACCGGCTGGTTGATGAAATCCCCGATATCGGCAAAATCCAGGATCTCCTGATAACGACGGTCGATCTCTTCTGTGGTGAGTCCCAGGATGGCCGCATTCATATATACGTTTTCACGTCCCGTGAATTCCATATTGAAGCCGGACCCAAGTTCCAGCAAGGCGGCTATTTTACCATGGGTCTCAATCATCCCTTCGGTCGCCGACAACGTCCCCGTGATCAGCTGGAGCAAGGTCGATTTGCCTGCCCCGTTACGGCCGATAATGCCGATGCATTCTCCCCGGTTCACTTCGAAATTGATATTCCGCAAAGCCCAGAATTCCTTATAGAAATTCCAGCGGCCCGCACAAAGAGTCTGATATAACCGGTGGATCGGACGATCGTATATTTCAAAGCATTTCGAAAGTCCGGTTACGCGAAGCATAATTTCAGAGGACATCGGAAAATCCTTTCTTCGTTTTGTTGAACCAGGCAACTCCCAGCTGACAGACAATTATGGAAACCAGAAATGAAAGCCCCAGAAAATACCAATTCGGAAGCTGTCCATAAAGAAATACTTTTCTGGCTTCTTCGATCATGGTGGTCAACGGGTTTATCTGCAGTATCGGACGGTACTTCGCCGGCACCGCGGCTATCGGGTAAAAGATCGGAGTCATAAAAAATAATATCTGCAGAATGACTCCCACCACATACGGAATATCACGGACATATACCCCGAGAGAGGCTACAAAGTAGGAGACTCCCAGCGTAAACAGGAACAGTTCCACCAGGATCAGCGGCAGCAGGAGCATCGTGAAACTCAATTTTCCGAAAAAGAAAATGGTTCCGATAAACAGCAGCACGAACCAGATCATTCCCAGGAAAAACGATGCCACGGTCTGCGCCAGCGGCAATATTTCCAGCGGAAAAATCACCTTCTTGACAAAATTGCTGTTCGCTACCACAATGGAGCTGTTCATATTGATGCTTTCTGCAAACACAGTGAACATTGCCATGCCGCAGAACATGATCATTGGAAAGGCACTCCGGGAATTCGAGGTGTCCACACCCCACCGGATCGTGAATACAATACTGAATACAAATGTATACACACACAACATCAGCAGCGGCTGGGCAAAACTCCACAGAACACCGAGCATGGAGCCTCGATAACGGACGGCAATGTTACGGACAACCAGCTGTTTCAAAAGTGACCAATGACTGGCGATCGCCTTTGGCAGCAGGGTGAAGTCGAAAATAAACAACAGTCTTTTCAAAGTAAAACCTCTCCTTTCATTTCAGAAGTTTTCAAATTCATATTAATATACCTCATCTTTTTAAATTTACAAGTTTTTTTCTGTATTTTTCCGGCGGTCAGGGCTTATGGTGGAAAAGGCGGAACGTTTCAGTCTGACCGCCCTGCAGCTGCGGTCCTGTGCAGACCGGTTTCTTTACAATGCTTTTTCATAACAGGAAAAACGGCGGACAGTCGAAATCGAAACTGCGCCATTCGTTTTCTTCATAGAAGACTTTCATCAGGAACAGCCCGCAGGCCGGTGCGGTGTCCTTTGCCATGGACCGGTCTTTCGAAGCGAGCATTTCAGCCACCCGCTGCGGCGGCATCCGCCCGCGACCCACTTCCAGCAGCGCTCCCGTCATGCTCCTCACCATCTTATAAAGAAATCCATTGCCCACAAAACAGAGACACACCAGCGGACCGAACTTTTTCACCTCCAACCGGTACATCGTCCGGACATGGTCCTTTTCCGGCTCCAGTTCGATTGTGAAAGCCGAAAAATCATGCTCGCCTTCCAGGTATCCCATTGCTTCCCGGACGGCGTCCAGCTGCGTGAATTCCGGCTGATAATGGCTCCAGCGGGAAGTGAACGGATTCAGATCTCCCGTGTTCACCACATAAATATAAGCCTTTCCTTTGGCGGAAAAGCGTGCATTGAATTCAGGCGGAGCATAATCGACGCTCCTGATCCGGATATCCGGCGGCAGCAGCCTGTTCAGCGCTTTCCTGATCTTCCAGTCCGGGATATACGGACTTTCCGGCGCTTCGAACGATACTGCCATTCCCTGTGCGTGAACTCCGCTGTCCGTGCGGCTGCTTCCCTGGATCTTCACCCTTTCGGTATTGAAAAGCCGGGACAGTTTTGCCTCGACGACTTCCTGGACCGTGATGCCGTTGGGCTGGCGCTGCCAGCCGTGGTAGGCGGTGCCGTCGAAACTGATTTCCATGCGGAAATTGCGGATTGGACGTTCGTCTCTCATTCGATCGGCATTTCCAGCTGGTGATGCGCCAGTGCGGTATGGATCGCGCCGTGTTTGGTCAGTTCGCTGCGGTAGAGCGTGATCTCCGGAGCGAACGGCTCCGGCAGTTTCGGCATTTCATCCGCCCAGGTCTTGAGCCGCTTGAGGTCCAGGAACCGCGGCGGACGCTGGAACCTTGCCAGGGTGATATGCGCCTTGAATCTGCGTTCCTCCGCCGGCAGCCCAAGTATTTCCGATACAATGACATCCGTCTTTTCCTTGAGTTCCTCCATCGCGTGGGAACACTGCATGCGCAGATGCAGACTGGAAGCACGGCGTTCATTCGGATTGAAACCGTAGCCCAGCGTGGTGAACCTCACCATGCGCTGTCCGGCATAACCCTGCTCGAAAGCTGCGATCAGCGGATCGATCTTGTCCGATGCGGTGTCCCCGATGAAACGGATGGTCAGGTGCAGTTCTTTCGCGTCATACCACCGCCAGAACGGCAGTTCTTTTTCATATTGAACGATCGCCCGTCCCAGTTCGGACGGCACGTGCAGTGCTATGAACAGCCGCTGCGGTTCATTCTGTTGCTTTATTTTCATAGCTCATGGTTCCTTTGAGTGCGGTTGCGGAAGTCAAAAATAAGGTAGACATAGAGTGCTGTACAGAACAGGATCGCGCAGATCGGCGCCCCGATCGACCATCTCGGCGTCGGCAGAACGGTTTCTGCCGAAGAGACAAAAACAAACTGGCCGATCACGATCAGCACCCAGTCGGCTGTCAGTTCCCGATTTCTGTTCTGCTTTTTCAGGAATGAATTTTCCGCAAGCTTGACGATGCCGGTGAGTATGCAGAAACAGCCCAGCAGAACCGCTGCCGGGGCCTGAATGAAAAACAGCAGGATCAGCAGTACTCCGATGCCGGATTGACAGAGTATATGGAAAAGCTGCAGGGAAGGGCGTTCCGATGTGTAATGGCCGATCAGTCCCCCGATATTCCAGATCACCTGCATCACGCTCGTCACGGCAGCATAGATGCTCAGCTGGATCATCACCATTCCACGCGAAGTTGTTTCGGTCGCGCAGGATGAATTCGGCCAACTGCAGAGGAATAACACAGTCAGCAGCAGAACAGATATTTCCAATGTATAGGTAAATCTTTCCGGAATCAGATGTTCCGAATGCATATCGCTGAGCAGATGTGTGCGGACCAGCCCGGCCAGCAGTACGACTCCCAGTACGATCAGGATCTGCGGGATCAGTTTCGGCCCAGCCAGCCAGCTTCCCAGCAGTCCCCCCGCCGCCCAAACCAGGGCTGCACATTCTTCCTGGGCCAGGAAATGAACTTTTGTCTGGCGGAGCCTGGCTGTGAAAAGCAGTTTCTTACGGATCGCCATGCGGTTGTCGATCACCAGATACAGCAAATAGGTGCTCAGCGAGATGATCCAAGGACTGCAGATCGGCGGCATGATCCAGACGGTCATCAGGGAACTGAGAACCAGGATTATCAGCGAATTGTTCTTTACCTTCGGCAGCATCGGACGGATCATCTGCGAAACCAGCAGTTCCAGAAAAATATAGGTCGAAGCAATGCCCCAGACGGTCCGGTCGGAAATGTCCGGAAACAGCTGGCCGATCGCATAGATCAGACCGGCCAGCGCCAGTGCATACACCCCGCCGGTCAGATATTCCCGGAGCTGGCCCGCTGTCGGCAGAAAGAGACCTGCCAGCGGCACGATCACCAGCAGCGGCGTCCATTGGAACGTCAGCCACAGCAGATAGCCTTCCTGAAAAATCAGCATGCCTGCAAACAGCAGTCCCAGCAGAAAAATCCCGGCTGTCAGCCGATGGACCCCATCCGCTCTGACCGTCCAGTCATTCGGAAGCGGGAACGGCGGCCGGTCTTCCGCCGGATAGGCGAACCAGACGGCCCATGCAGCCAGAACGATCAGGCCCGTCCCGATCGCGGCAGCACAAGGACACCGGAAGAGCAGAAAGAGCGAAAACATATAAAACGGGAAGCCGCAGAACAGCAGAATATCCCGCCGGTGCGATCCCTTGCCCAGTTCCAGTCCTGCCAGCAGGATCGCAATCAGTGCCAGAACTGCGCCGATCAGATAATACTCCTGCGGCAGATCACAGAACAGACTCAGCTGCAGCCGTCTGGACAGATAGTTTTTTCCCAGCTCCGTATCCAGAGCTTGTCCCCAGATCAGCAGCTCCAGCGGCAGCAACGCTGAAAAAAACAACATATAAAATATACTTCTCAGATATGTCATCTCATCTACCTCGTTTCTTTCAGTTCCCACCTTGATCCGGTGAGCCTGTAAGATAGCATGGTTTTTCTGGTTTGTCAAGATTTTTATTCCGCACTTGTCAGGCGGTCATACCCGAATCCCCAGCAGCCTTTCGGCATTCCTCCAGAAGATCTTTTCGTTGTCTTCTTCCGAAAGTCCCATGGACAGGACCTCTTTGACTGCCTGTCTCTGCGTGTCGCCGGGATAATCGCTGGCGAACAGCACCCGGTTGGTTCCGTGTGCCTCCACCAGTCGGCGCGCCTTCTCCGGTCCGATGAACCGGATCGAACTGGACGTGTCCAGCCAGACATCCTGTCCCACCAGATATTCCATGGCTCGGTCCCATTCGGAATAACCGCCCAGATGCGCCGCGATCAGTTTCAGTTCCGGATATCTCTTATGCACGTTCAGCAGCCGTTCCGGCTTGGAATACTGTGTCCGTTTGTCGCCCGTGTGGAACAGCAGAGGCATCGTGTCTCCCACCGCTTCGTAGATCTTGTCCATGCACGGATCGTCGATATTGAACTGTTGAAAATCCGGATGGAATTTCAGCCCGTGCAGTCCCAGTTCGCGGATCCGGCGGATTTCTCCGGTACAATCCGGAAAATCCGGATGCAGGGTTCCGAACGCGATCAGCAGTTCCGGATATTCCTGCTGCAGCCGGCTCACAAAATTATTGATCGGGATCACCTGTGACGGCTTGGTCGCGGAAGAAAAGATCACGCTCCGGCTGATTCCTGCCTGCCGCAGATTCCGGAGCAGGTCGTCAAGTTCGCCCGTCCCGTTCCAGCGCGATCCGTAAAACGTTTCCAGCGCATCGATCACTTTCTCCGCCACCCCGGGCGGAAAGATATGGGAATGCATATCGATGATTTTCATGCCGGTCCCTCGTTCACCTGACTTTGAACACTGCCCCGTCGGACGATTCATAAATGGTCTTCCAGCCGAGACTTTTCAGGAAATCGACGAATTTTTCACGCTTGGCCAGCAGCACCGCATAATCGGCCCCCGTCCCCGCGGCAAACCGGCGCGGCGTCAGTTCCCGCTGATTCAGCAGCAGCTGTTCGATCCGCCGGGTGCGCCTGGGATCGGCCGCCACCGAAAACTCCGGATCCATCCCCCACAGAAACACCTGCTTGCGGTTGGCATGGAAGAGCGACGGAAAATCGCCCCAGCTGAGATTGACCACCAGTGCCTTTTCCGGCAGATTGCGTTCCATCCACTGGCCGATCCCCTTTGTTTCCGGTGTTATCCCTTCCGCATAACTGATGTTCATGGCCGCCGCCGCTCCCGCCGGCAGAAAGACCGCCAGCGTCAGGATCAGGCAGAATTTCTTCGGCCGGTCCGTCCCCGGCAGAAAGATTTTCTCGCGCAGCGCTTTGCTCCAGACCAGTGCCCCGAAAAGTCCCGTGAACGGACCCGCGTATTCGATCGTCCGCAGCACCAGGAAGGTCCCCGCCGTGAAAATCAGCGACAGCCCGCCGACGGCATAAAAATACGGCGGCAGGTTTTTCCAGCCCAGACGCGCGATCAGCCTGGCAAAAATCAGAAAATTGAAATAGGCGAAAATATACATCGGCAGCGCGTTCCGGTTCCAGATCACCCCGGGCGACATCATTTCCACCGGCGGCATCAGCGTGCCCATCCGTGCCCCTTCCGACAGCAGCGGCCCGAACAGCGCGTCGATCGTTTGGACTTTCCAGATGATGAACGAATTGGGAAATTGCGGATGGATCAGCAGCCCCAGAAAAACTCCGAGTACCGCACTCGCGGCCGGCAGCAGACTTTTCCAGCCGTGCGCCGGAAGATCCGCCAGTGCAAAAAACAATACCGGGATCACGATGAACTGCGGATTGGAATAACTCCACGTGTAGATCAGCGCAATCACCAGCGCCCAGCCCGTTTTCCAGCGCAGACTTCCCCGCGCCAGCAATCCGCACAACACCAGCATCAGGGTCAGGGAAAACACGTGCGGACGCAGCATCAGCATCCGGAACATCACGTTCGGCGCGGACATCAGCGCCATCATGGTCATCGGCAGATAAAGCGGCGGTGACACTCCGAACCGTTTCATCGCGAACAGCAGGGACAGGATCAGCACGGCGATGAAGACGAAGGCCGGAAAATGGAACGGCGCATGGAGCTCCGGCACAAAGAGCTTCTGGAGCCTCACCAGCCCACAGAGCATGAAATGATACAGCAGTTCCTTGTCGGCAAAATGATCCCGCCACACCGATAATTCCAGCGAGGGAAACTTTTTGGCCGTGAACACTGCCGGTCCCCGTTCCGCCATCGCAATATGGTAATACGCATCGTTCGCGGTTTCCCCGTCCGGCATCCCTTCCATCCGGACAAACACCAGCCACAGCATCGGTATGACGAATGCCAGGATCAGGAACATCCGTTCATGCTGCGAAGTGAGGAATCCGCCGTCGCCGTTCATGGAGCGGTCTTTCCCGCAGCCGGTTTTTTCGGCTGGCTGTAAGGCCGCGCGGTTTCTTTTTCGATCTGCGTCAATTTATCCAGCAGCTGTCTGGGTGTCGCACGGGTCATCCCGACGTGTTTCACCAGCATGGTGCCGAATTTCGGTTCCACTACCACGACTGCCGGAAAACGGTGGATCCCGTAACGGGCGGCCAGACGCTTGTTGCGGTCTTCCTTCTCCTGTCCCAGCCGCGTGTATTTCGGAAAATCCGCATTGTAGAGCACATACTTTTTCGAGGCCAATATCTGGAATTCCCGGGTATGGAACAGATCGCGGCTCAGGATCCGGCCGTCTTCGCACCAGTCCGATCCACTGAAAAAAATCAGGATTTTCTTGTTCTGTCTGATCGCCCGGTTTTTCGCTGACTGGTAGGAATCCGCCCATTCCGCGGCCCGGATCATCCCAGCCAATACGAACAGGATCAGGAAAAATACCCGTGCCTTCATAGTTTCTCCTCCTCTTTCCAGTCCCGGTAGGGATATTCCAGCAGGTGCGAATTATAAAAGCGGAATTCGCTGGTGACCTCGCGTCCGAGCCATTCCGGCCGTTCGAACGGTTCGTCCGGCGATCCCAGCTCGATCTCCGCCAGGATCAGTCCGGCATTCCGCCCCAGAAATTCATCGATCTCCCACACCCGGTTTCCTGCCGGAATGCGGTAACGGTATTTTTCGATCTGATCTTTCCCGCAGAAATCATTCAGAATATTTTTCGCATCCCCGACCGGAATCGGATATTCGAACTCTTTCCGCGAACACCCGCTGATCGGCCCCTTCAGTGTGAGAAATGCCCGGTCGTCGGCCAGCCGGACCCGGAAGGTCAGATTGGGATTGCCCTCAAAATGCGCATATGCCTGGCGCAGCAGACTGCAGGAAACCGCGCTCCGACGCCAGTTGTTGTTCCGGAGCAGGAACTTGCGTTCGATCTCCATCCCCATACGGTCACCCGTCAGGTCGTAAACGTTTCGACTGGAACGCGGACCAGCAGCAGGTCTTCCACTTCGTCTTTCAGGAAAACTGCGAATTTTTCGATCTTGTCCGCCTGGTCCACGATCTCGATCAGCACCGGACGTTCCAGATGAAAATTGAAGAATTCCGGAGCGACGATCGGTTCGTTGGCAAAGAATCCCCCCAGTCCGCGGAAGACCGAAGCTCCCGCCAGACCCATCTCACACGACTTCCGCACGATCCATTCGCCCACCGGCAGGCCGTCTTTGTAATCATTGTCCGCCGCATAGATTTTCAGCAGGACCGCCTGGTTTTCAAAAACCGTTCCCATTCTTCAGATCCCTTTCGCCTTACAGTGATTCGCGGTCCGCCGCCCATTTCACGATGTCTTTCAACACGCCCGGTTTTCCCGACATGATGTCTTCCGCAAATTTCTTGAAATAGGCTTCGAACGCAGTCTGGAAGATGTTCAGCGAAATGACCCGTTCTTCGAACCGGGTATTGACTTCCATCGATTCCGTTTCCGGCAGGGAAAGTCCCGAGAACGTGAAATTGTCCGCATCGAACGAGAAGGTCCATTTTTCCGCATCGCCGCGTGCCATCATGATTTTGGCCTTGCGCAGTTTTTTGCCGACCGCCAGTGCCGCTTTCGCTTCGGCGGACATCTGCGGACAGCCTTTTTTCACCGTGCTCTCCGAGGCGCCCGGCGTATCGTCGCCGTTGATGGCAAACGTCAGCGGGCCTTCGACGATCAGATTGAAATTGCCCAGGTCGCCCACTTTCAGCAGGCCACCGTGCATTTCGGAAAAATACCACAGCCAGGTCAGAAAATCGCGGCCCGGGGTCGGCTCTTCGCTCGGCCGCCCGTTGAATGACACATCCGGCAGATCGACTTCGCTTTTCTTGAAAAATTTCATCATCAGTTCCCGGATGTTCACCGGGATCGGTTCGATCTCCATGGCACGCAGAAATTCCGCCACAATCAGGTCGAACGCCTTGAGCGAGGATGAACCCACATACAGCAGATTGTTCGCCATATCCACCACCAGCGGGATCGCACTGATGGTCGGCGGCATTTTCATCAGGTTCCGTTCGATCGCGTCTTCCTTGATCCGTTTCTTTTCCTTTTTCGGCACCACGATCGTATCGTTCGCCTGCATGTAGGCCAGCTCTTCACGGCGGCAGATCGCGTTCAGCAGCTGCGATGGGATCTTCCGTTCCGCTTTCCGCAGATTGACATAAAGATGACCGCCGAAAACTGCGGTGTTCTCATTGATCTCATTTTCCAGCAGGTGGCGGCCGCTGACCCAGCCGATGGCGGGTTCGTCTTTCACGTCGTCGAGCTTGCCGGCGCTGTATTTCTGCAGCCGGGCCAGAAAATCTTTCGGCATTTTGCCGGTCAGGGTGCAGGGGATCAGGGCGGTGGTTCCACTTTCAAAAGCCATATTCTTCTACTCCTCAAATTCAGTGTTTCGGGTTTTTCTATGCTAATATAACCCGCGCGTGACTGCTTTGCAAGTTCCGCTCGGAAAAAATCTTGGCCTTTTCATGCCCCGTCAGGCAGCAGGCTCGGCTTGGTTTCAGGCCTTCTTTTCCCGCAGGTCTTTCGCGGTCGCGTCCGGGTCCACCCGGTATTCCTTGAGACACGCCCGCACCGTCGGGATCGTGAGCGGGATCATCAGGAACATCAGCATCGCCGCCGTCAGGAAAATACCCCGCACTCCGAAATAGAAGGCGATCCCGGCGCTCATGAAGGAGCACACGATGCCGCCTGCGGTATTGACGCTGCCGGACCAGCCGAAGAAAGTTCCTTTCAGCTCCGGCGGTGTGACCTTGGTCAGCATCACCTGCAGCACGGGCTGGAGTCCCCCCGCCGCCAGATAGGTGAAGAACCGAGCAATGATCAGGATCCAGATCCCCCCGAGGCAGCTGATATGGATCGAACCGATGGTGATATTGACCGGAATATCCTTTGCCAGCGCCTGGATCGCGGTCGCGATCCCGCTGAACAGCAGGATCGGGACCAGCAGTTTTCGCGGCGGCATCCGGTCGCAGAGATGTCCGATGAGAATGCCCGAGATCACGCCTCCCAGCGCGGCCGCCGCGCTGATGATCCCCGTGAAGAATGCCGCTCCGTCATCTCCATGCACCACGCGGACCTGTTCCGCCAGGAACGGCTGTTCGATCCGGCGCGAGATCCCCATCAGCAGGAACATCACCAGCAGCCAGATCACCGCCGGCGTCGCCAGATCGCGGAATTTGTATTTCGGTGCACTCTTTTTCCCTTTCGAGTCCGTCCGGACCGGGCGCACGAAATTTTCCCGGACGAAAATATGGACCAGCAGTCCGCTGATGAGATAGATGAAGCCGCAGGTCAGGAACGCGATTTTGTAATTGTCATGCGTGTAATGCACGATGAGGCCGCCCGCCAGGTAGCCCAGCATGTTCCCGCTCCAGGTGGAGGTGCTCAGGGTTCCCAGCACGAAACCGTGCTTGTCGCTCGGGGTGGTGCTGACCAGCAGGGTCTGGGCCGGATTGACCGTGCCCGAGAAGAACGAGCAGAAGAACCGGATCGTGATCAGCACCCACACGTTCGGCGCGAACGCCAGCAGCGGATAGAAGATCGCCGCTCCGTAACTGGCCCGCAGCAGCATGATCTTGCGTCCGAAACGGTCCGCCAGGATCCCCCAGACCGTCGTCGCTACACAGAGACTGATCATCCCTGCAAAATAATAGGCGGAAACAAACACTCCGCGGACGCTGTCGTCCGTGATATGCAGTGTATTGCGCATCAGCAGCGGGATGAACGGCATGCAGCACCCGAACCCCACCATCGCCAGAAACTGTGAAATTCCTATGAATACCAGATTTTTCTTCCAGTTGACCGCCAGTCTGGGAGTTTCTTCCATTTCCTCTGATTTCTCCTGTCTTTCAGTAATTCATAATCCGGTAATATATCCCGAAAAACGGAAAACTCAAATTCTTTTCGGATATTTCACCCGGATTATGATGTCCTGCGCGGCCGGATATTTCAGAAGATGCATTTCAGCCGAACAGGGCGATTTTTATCCCGATGCCGATCAGCACCAGACCGCCGATCAGCATGCAGCGTTCGGTTTTCAGCAGTTTTTCCGAAGTGCGTCCGGCGAGACAGCCCGCCGCGGAGATCAGGAAGGTGATCAGACCGATCAGCAGCACTTCCTTAAGAATGGACGTGCGGTTGAGGCAGGCGAAACCGACTCCGACCAGAAATGCGTCGATGCTGGTGGCCAATGCCAGCAGAAAGAGTTTCGGCAGGGTGAAAACCACTGCGTGTTCTTCCTTGCGGTCATAGATCATCTTGCCGCCGATGAACCCGAGCAGTCCCGCGGCGATATACCGGCCGGCTGTCCGGACCAAACCCGCCAGGCTGCATCCGAACCAACCGAGCAGGGGCATGAAAGCCTGAAAGGAACCGAAAAAGAGGGCAACGATGAGTATCCGCTTCCAGTTCAGCTTCTTTCCTTCGGCGGCGCCGAGCACGACCGACACCGCCAGCGCATCCATCGAGAGCGCGATTCCGATCAGGACGATTTCCAGCCAATGCATGGGGGATTGTTTTTCCTTCGGGGGAGGGGATGCGTATCACATGCCGGTGGGCAGATCGACGAATTCGACTTCGATGCCGAATTGTTTTCTGATGCAGTCCATAATCGCGAGCACGCCGGGCGTTTCGGTGCGGTAATGACCCATGGCCAGCACGGAGACTCCGGCTTCACGGGCGTAATGGCAGGCGCTGTGGCCCATTTCGCCGGTGATCAGACAATCGATGCCCTGTTCGAACGCTTCGCTGAAAGCTTCGGGAAACGCGCCGCCGCCGGAAATGATGCCGACTTTGGAGACCTTCGATTCCAGTTCGCCGAAGCAGAAGAAATCACCTTCGGACGCAAGTTTTTTGTCCAGCGTTCCGTAAATCTTTTCGAGCGTGGTTTCGCGCGGGAGCGTGCCGCTGAAACCGATGGATTTGCCGCAGTATTCGCCGAACGGCCGGATATCCTTCAGCTTCAGCATGCCGGAAAGCAGCGCATTATGGCCGATTTTCGGATGCGCGTCCAGCGGCAGATGCGCAGCGTAGAGCGAAATGGAATTGGCGGCGAGCATGGCGATGCGGCGGGCATCCAGCGAGACGATCCGCTTGAGCGAGGAGCCCCAGCTGATGCCGTGATGCACGAAAACGAAATCCGCATCGAGGTCGGCGGCGATGCTGAAGAGGGCATTGGAGCCGTCCACGCCGAACACGGCCTTGTTCACGGTTCGTCCGCCTTCGAACTGCAGGCCGTTGTTGGAGGCATCGTGCGGGAAGTCTTTTATTTTGAGCAGGTCATCGAGGTAAGCGGTCAGTTCTTTGAGTTCAGCCATTTTCAAAAATCTCCTTGTTCATGAAACGGTGATAAATGATTTTCCAGCGCAGATCGCTGTCTTTTTTCTCATTGAGGATTTCCCGGACTGCTTCCGGATCATCGGCGGCATCGGCGAGCGCATTGATCTCCGCCGCGACGCACCGGAACAGCACCGCCTGCGGACGGCCGGTATAAGGCCGCAGCGCAGCTTCCGCCCGGAAATAGCGCTTGCGCGCTCTGGCGTTGGCGATCAGCAGCCAGATCGGCCAGACGAATATCAGGATCCAGAACGGCAACACCGGAATGTCGGGCCGGTAAAAGGTCCGCAGGATCTGGATCACCAGCAGCAGAAACACCGGCAGCAGGAAAAAGAGCGCATCCTTTTCCGATTTGAAACAGTTGCCGCTGTAGCGCCGCAAAGCGCTGTGCGAGATGGCATACGCGAAATGTTCTTCGTATTCCATGTCCTCCAGCGGCGAGCGGGCCGCGTGACAGAGTTCATGCGAGGTCAGTTCCTCGCGGGAATAGATGAAGAAACGTTTTTTCTTTTCAAAGCTGCGGCGGATGATGAACAGGGCGGGAATGTCCTCCCAGGATCCGATCGAACAGCCGCCCCAGAGGAGGCCGAGGCCCTTGACAGGAAAAAAACCGGGCACCCAGCGGATCTCGAATCCGTAAGCCTGACGCGTGGTTTCCGCCGCCTCGTCGAGGATTTCCGGCGGGATCTCCGAATGGGAATCCACGACCAGCCCGTCATACGGTTCGATCACTTTTTCCCGTTGCAGCTGTTCCCTGAAACGGCTGATCTTGAGTTTTTCGGACTGCAGACGTGCCGCATAAGCGGCTTCGTCTTCCCCCGGCGCGGCCAGAAAACCCTGCGCGTCCAGTTCGGCGGCTTTCTCCACGCAGGGATGCTGCTGCAGATCGGCGATGAGTTCTTTCCAGTCCATTCCGGAAAAGACTCCCTGCTCAGTGGATGGCGAAACACTTGTGCTGGAGAGCGAAAGCCACGGCCCAGGCGATCGGGGCATTGGTCCAGCCGGTGTAAATGCTGTCGGCGCCGCCTTCGTAGCAGTTGCCGCCGCCCCAGGATTTGGCCTTCATGTCGTACATGCCGCGCCAGCAGCCGTGGAGCCACGGCTCCGGAGAGGTGTCCTGAATGTTGATCAGCAGTTCGAGGATCTTTTCGTATGCAGCGTTGTATTTTTCATCGATCTGCTGCATGTTCTGCATGCCGAGCACCGCCCAGTTGAGGGTGTAGATGGTATCGGCCAGATGGTCGCCGACCGGCGCTTCGTAGTGCCGCGCGGGCAGATTTCCGGTGGCAGGATCCATCACGGAGATCAGTTCATCGGCAAAGACGCGGGCCGTCTTGAGGCTCAGATTGTCTTTCATCACCGTATAGGCCGCCGTGGCCCCGAGCAGCGCGTAACCGTATTCGCTCGGGGTGAAGACATCGACGCGTTCCAGCAGGTATTTGTGATAGGAATCGATCACATTGCGGTAGGCTTTTTTCGGATGGATCCGCATGGCCTCGGCGAGCGCCTGGCAGACCAGCGAGCCCCAGTGCGGCAGCCGTGGATTGCCCTGCCACTTGAAATCACCTTCCGTGGCATTGGCGTCGGCGAAATAACGGGGGAAGGCATCGGCAAGCAGGTCGGCCAGTTTCAGACCCCATTCGCGGAGATGGAATTCCTTGTTCAGGTCGGGATAATGCACGGACATCTTCAGCATCAGGGTGGCCATCCAGGCATTGTCGTCGAAATAGATGACCAGGTTGTGCTTGATATGGCTCCAGTTCCAGGCGCCTTCGACCTTTTCCCCGCCGGTCCGCTGCAGCAGTCCGCTGCGGTTGAACAGGAACGCCAGAATATTGCGGGCGATGGAATGGACATGCTGGATTCCGAAAATCTCATGAATACGAAGGAAGAGGAACGCGGTCTGGAGATTGCAGTCGGCGCGGCGCTGTTCCACGATGCAGTAGCCGTCCTGCTCATGCGGTGTCCACGCCGGGAATGAATTCAGGGTTTTCTGCGCGGTTTTATTATGGTCAGTGAGCAGGACCCGTTCCGCCACGCCCCAAAGTCCGTTTTCGGGTATCATGACGCCGGATTCCTTGAACCACTTGCGGGTCATCTCAAGGCTTTTTCTCAATGCGGTTTTGCTAAGCATTACACTCTCCTTTTTTTCGAGTTATGTAAGCATTATAATTCCATTTCCGCAAAATGCAAGTGCGGAAATAAGGTTTTATGAGAAAAGGCACGATTTCCGCCGCGGGCGGTCCGTTATTTCTTGTCCTGCTGATCCTTGTCGATCTGATCAAGACGGGCTTTTTCCGCGATCGCCACATGGCCTTCGA
>Ga0265298_10003224_pt1 | contig 21811 bp, 14 predicted proteins | sample AusTroGonzalo_MG_3_FD_193486 | JGI IMG/M metagenome (GOLD analysis project Ga0265298, IMG submission 193486) | Bovine rumen microbial communities from tropical cattle in Woodstock, Queensland, Australia - Gonzalo_01 | ecosystem: Host-associated > Mammals > Digestive system > Stomach > Rumen ...
CAGTTTGGCATGACCTACCGTGCCAAACTGAAGGACGGCAAACTCGACGGCACCTTCTCGCAGAATGGCATAATGGTTCCACTCGTACTGACAAGAGGGGTGCTTGAAATGAAACGTCCGCAGATGCCCCAGTCTCCCTATCCCTACAAGACTGAGGAGGTGACTTTCAACAACGAGGCCGACGGCGCTACGCTGGCAGGAACACTCACCTGGCCAGTGGCCACCAAAACCTCTAAGGGCAACAAACGGCCAACCGTTGTCCTGCTCGTCTCGGGCAGTGGACAGCAGAACCGCGACGAGGAAGTGTTCAATCACAAGCCTTTCCTTGTCATTGCCGACTTTCTGGCCCGACAGGGTATTGCCACACTGCGCTACGACGACCGTGCCACAGGTAAATCTGTCGGTGGCGAAGTGAAGAATGCTACTACGGAGGACTTTATGCACGATGCTGATGCCGGGCTCAACTATCTGCGCAACCGCAGGGAATTTGGCAAGGTTGGTATCCTCGGCCATAGCGAGGGAGGTGCTATTGCCTTTATGTTAGGAGCAAAGAAGCAGACCGACTTTATCGTCTCGTTGGCAGGACCCGGCGTGAAGGGCGATACGCTACTGGCTGCCCAAGGGAACCGCATCTTGGCGTTTTCAGGAATGCCCGCCACCATAACCGTAGCGAAATATCGCCAGCAGGAGGCTGTCCAGCAGGTGCCGTGGATACAATGGTTTATCGACTACGACCCTTCAGCAGACATCAGTCAGACACACTGTCCGGTCTTCGCCCTCAACGGGACACTTGACTGTCAGGTCATCTCGTCACTGAATCTCAAGGCCATCAAACGCCTGCTGCCAAAGGATGATGACAGCCAGAATCTTGTGAAAGAATATCCCTCGCTCAACCACCTCTTCCAGCATGCTGTCACAGGGCTTCCTACAGAATATAGTCAGATAGAGGAAACCATATCAACAGAAGTACTGCAAGACGTGGCACAGTGGATAAACGGCCTAAAATAACGATAGCACAATGAAAAGGATACCATTAGCTTCCTTTCTGCTACTGATGACGGCATGGAGTCTCCCTACCGTTGCCATTCCTATCCTGCAAGGGGACGACGGGAAGGAGCTGCTTGACTGGGGTGATCAAGGCAATGGCACGTATATAAACCCCGTGTTGAACGCCGACTACAGCGACCCGGACGTTATCCGTGTAGGGAGTAAATACTATATGGTGGCCAGCGATTTTCATTGGTTAGGCATGCAAGTACTGGAGTCTGCAGACCTCGTCAACTGGCAGCTTATCAGTCAGGTGTACCGGCACATGGACTTCCCTGGTTGGGATGCCAATACTCACTATGCCGGTGGAGCATGGGCACCAGCTATCCGTTATCACGACGGACGCTTCTGGATCTATGTCTGCACTCCCGACGAGGGACTGCTCATGTCAACAGCAACCGATCCAAGAGGACCGTGGGAACCGCTATATTGTGTAAAAAGCATTGAAAAGTGGGAAGACCCCTGTCCCTTCTGGGATGACGACGGCCAGGCCTATTTAGGACGCAGCCGCCACCGTGCCGGTCCCATCATCGTCCATAAAATGTCGGCAGATGGCCGTCAGCTGCTTGACGACGGCGTAACAGTCTACACGGGACCGGTGGCTGAAGGCACCAAGTTTCTGAAGCGTAACGGTTATTATTACCTGATTATTCCAGAGGGCGGTGTCAGCACAGGCTGGCAGACGGTGCTCCGCTCCCGCAACATCTATGGTCCCTATGAGAAGAAGGTGGTGCTGGAACAGGGCATCACCGATGTGAATGGTCCACATCAAGGAGCATTGGTCGACACACCCGACGGTCAATGGTGGTTCCTGCATTTCCAGTCCACTACCCCAAACGGCCGCGTGCTGCACCTGCAGCCTGCCCGATGGAAAGACGACTGGCCCTTAATCGGTGTCGACATCGATGGAAACGGTATCGGCGAACCTGTCCGTGTATGGACGAAACCTTGCACCAGGACGAATTCATCGTTCACAGTTCATTGTTCAACGTCCTCCCTCCCAGCCACCTCCGATGACTTTAACACTACACAACTTGGGCTGCAGTGGCAATGGTGCCATAACCCTGTGGACAGCCACTGGAGCCTGACGGAACGTAAGGGCTTTTTGACATTCCACCCGCTGCAGGCAGACTCGCTGAAGCTATGCCGTAGTCTGCTGACGCAGAAGGTGATGGGTTACGAGAGCGAGGCCACACTCCTGCTGCAAGCCTCCCAGACATCAGGACTGCGTACGGGTCTTGCCTTTACGGGCAAGATTTTCTGTGGCATCGGTCTCTCCGACGAAGGTATCTATACCGAGGAGGGTGGTCGCTATAAACTGGTCAAAGCCTGTAAGACAAGCCGTGTCTGGGTGCGTGTCATTATTGATAGCCGTCGTAATCGACACCAGTTTCTCTATAGTCTCGATGGCAAGCACTACGTCGCAGTAGGCGAGACTTTCACCATGCGTGAAGGTTATTGGAAAGGCATCCGCGTCGGACTCTATGCCTATACCACCAACGACTCTCCTGCCACCGTCCATTTCGATGATTTCCAATACAAGATTACAAAATAATAACGAGGAATAAAAATGAAACAACGAATAGTTACTTTCGGAGAACTGCTTCTCCGCTTTTCTAAGTCAGGCCACCAACGACTCACACAGGGAGACACCTTCACCAGCAAATATGGGGGTAGCGAGGCCAACGTTGCCGTTTCGTTAGCAACATTAGGCGACGAAGTCACTTACATTACCCGTTTGCCTGACACTCCTGTAGGCCATGCTGGTGCCATGTGCTTGGCCGAATTAGGTGTCGATACGAGCCACGTTCTGTATGGCGGACAACGCATTGGCACTTACTACTTTGAGCCTGCTGCCGGCATGCGTGCGGCAAAGGTCATCTACGATCGTGCCAACTCGGCCTACTACGACCTGGCACCCGGCATGATTCCTTGGAAAGATATTCTGCAGCATGCCGACATCTTCCAGGTATCTGGCATCACCGCCGCCATTTCGCAGCAGGCTGCCGATGCCACCTTTGAGGCACTCGACATTGCCGATGAGTTGGGGGTTACTATCTCTTTTGACATCAACTACCGGAAGAACTTATGGCGCTATGGGGCAGATCCACGTGAGACACTCAGCCGCATGCTCTCACGCTGCGAGATGATGTTTGGCGATGCCATCGAATTTGAGTGGCTTTGCCAGCGTAGTCAGCCACCCTTCACAGCTATCGACTCACATTTCGAGATGCAAATGGATGAGTACCGTGAGTGGTTCGACCAGCTGCATGCAGCCTTCCCCCATGTCAGACACTGGCTCATGGGCATGCGCAACATGGTGTCATCGCGACATCACACGCTGACAGCACTGCTTTGGACAGACGGTGACCTGTTGCAGGCTCCCATCATAGACATTCCCGACGTGGTAGACCCCGTAGGTGTCGGCGATGCCTTCATGAGTGGTTTCCTACATTCTATCAGTGCCTTCCCCGATGACCGACAGATGCAACTGAACTATTCGTTGGCAGCAGCAGCCCTAAAGAACACCATTCCTGGCGACTTCAATCTGGCTACTGATGACGAAATCATGGATGTGGTCAACCAACGCCACAACCTATCGACATTGTACAAAACCTTTGAGTAAGGGCTACAGAAATGAACCTGTTTCGCTTAATTGTCGGACTCAATCAACTCCAAGGCACGCTTCACCATATCGCTCGACTCGTTGAAGATAGCAAAGTACTCATCCATATCCCATAAGTCACGGGCTACCAAGGCCTTCAACTGCAGGCGCATGTAGGAGAGGGTCTGAGCCAGTTCGGCATCGTCCTTAGGCTTGATGTTATGTTGCTCACCTTCTGACAAGATGCCGTCAACAACATGCTGTGGAATCTCGAAACGCTGTTTGAAATCGTCAAAGGTTGGATAATCTTTCTGCAACTGCTTACGGTATTGGTCAACATAATGCAGGTTGGCATTGATAATGTATGATTTGGCTGCCAATTCCCGATGGAATCGGGTATATTTCGTGGTGTCAAGGGGTACGAACTCGTCGGGCATAATACCGCCGCCGCCATAGACAACCCGATGTTCCTTCAGGGTATAATACTTTAATGAGTCGGCAAAATGAACACTGTCAGCACTCATCAGCTCACCACTCTTTAGCCTGTTGTAGACATCCATCTGATAGTCTTTGCCCTTTCCCTTCTCGTAAGGCTTTTGGATGCATCGCCCGGAAGGAGTATAGTAATGGGCGATGGTTAGCCGGATCATGGAACCGTCTGGCAAATCGATAGGACGCTGCACAAGACCCTTGCCATAGGTTCGGCGGCCTACCACCAGACCACGGTCATGATCCTGAATGGCTCCTGACACAATCTCTGCGGCTGAAGCGGTATAGCTATCCACCAACACAACGACCTTCCCTTTGGTGAACATGCCACCTCCTTGTGCATTGTATTCCGTCCGCTGAGTCTGACGACCGCTGGTATAAACGATAAGGTCGTCCTTGTTCAAGAACTCATCAGCTATCTGGACTGCCGCATGGAGATAGCCCCCGCCATTTTCCTGCAAGTCAAGAATCAGCGACTCCATACCCTGTTTCTTTAGCTTTTTCAGGCTCTCGCAAAATTCGTCGTGGGTAGTGGCACCGAAACTGCCAATGCGGATGTAGCCTATTTGGGGACGCAACATGTATGTAGCGTCTATTGACTTGACAGGAATCTTGTCACGGATGACGGTAAACGTCAGCTTGTCAGCAATGCCACGGCGTACAATGCCCAGAACAACTTTCGTGTCTTTCGGACCTCGCAGGCGGCGCATAATCTCTTCTTTCGACATCTTCACACCAGCAATGGCTGAGTCGTTGACCGTCACGATGCGGTCACCTGCCAAAATACCGACACGCTCTGACGGACCGCCACTAACGGGTTGTATGACAAGGAGGGTGTCCTCCACCATATTGAACTGTACGCCTATGCCTTCAAAATTGCCTTGTAACGGTTCGTTAGCCTCTTTTACCTGCTTAGCTGTCAAATAACTGCTGTGAGGGTCCAGTTTCTCCAGCATGCCACGGATGCCATCTTCTGCCAGCTTTTCTTCATCGACACTGTCCACATACAAGTTTGTGATGGCCATTTCGGCTATTTGTAACTTACGCATTGGCGAGTCCTCACCAAAGTTAATACGCATCTGGGCACTCGCCATCTGCAAGCAGCAAATCAATGCCGCCGTTGTCATTATTCTCCTCATGTTAGTCGTAATCTTCTTCGGGGCGGTCTTCTTCTATAACCAGATTATCAATAATGAAGTTCTGACGCTCCATAGTATTCTTGCCCATGTAATACTCTAATAGCTTTTGCACCTGGTCTTCCTTGTGTAACGTTACCTGTTCCAAACGGATGTCAGGACCGATGAAACCGGCAAATTCCTCGGGTGAAATCTCACCAAGACCCTTGAAACGGGTAATCTCAGGGTCTGGCCCCAAGTCTTGTATAGCTTTCATACGCTCATCGTCGCTGTAACAATAGCGTACCACGAAGTCTTGTTTCTTGGAACTCTGAGCATTAAGTTTTGAATTTTTCTCATCCTCGGCAGCCAACACCTTTTTATTCCGAATCTTTGTCCGTTTATTTCGGACACGGAACAAGGGTGTCTGTAATACATAGACATGCCCTTTCTTGACAAGTTCGGGGAAGAACTGCAGGAAGAAGGTGATGATGAGCAGACGGATATGCATACCGTCAACATCTGCATCAGTAGCCACTATTACCTTATTATATCTAAGGGTATCCAGTCCTTCCTCAATGTCAAGAGCTGCCTGCAATAGGTTGAACTCCTCGTTCTCGTAGACAATCTTCTTGGTCAGTCCGAACGAGTTCAACGGTTTACCGCGCAGCGAGAAGACAGCCTGCGTATTCACATCACGACTCTTGGTGATGCTACCGCTGGCAGAATCGCCCTCGGTGATGAAAATACAGCTCTCTTCCTTGCGTTCGTTCTTGACGTCGCTGAAGTGAATACGGCAGTCACGCAGCTTACGGTTGTGCAGGTTGGCTTTCTTGGCACGCTCACGGGCCAATTTTGTAATGCCGGCCATGGCTTTACGCTCACGTTCACTATCCTTGATTTTATTCTCAATGACTTCTGCCACATCATTGTGAATGTGCAGGTAGTTATCGACCTGCTGCTTGATAAAGTCGCCTACATATTTGTTGATGCTCTCACCGTCGGGAGCCATCTGTGTGGAACCGAGCTTGATTTTCGTCTGACTCTCAAAGATGGGTTCCTCCACGTTGATGGAGATGGCTGCCACAATACCTGTTCGGATATCGCCATACTCATATTTACCAAAGTAGTCACGGATGGTTCGGGCTATGTGTTCCTTGAAGGCACTCTGATGAGTACCGCCCTGTATGGTGTGCTGACCGTTGACAAACGAGTAATACTCTTCACCATACTGGTTGGCATGAGTGAAGGCAATCTCAATGTCATCACCTTTCAGATGAATGATGGGATAAAGTGCTTCGTTGGTCATGCGATCTTTCAACAGGTCTTCCAAGCCGTGGCGGCTCAGAATGCGACGGCCATTGTACATGATGGTCAGTCCCGTATTCAGATAAGTATAGTTGCGCAGCATATATTCCACGATTTCATCGTGGTAGGCGTAGTTTTTGAAAAGCGTATTATCGGGTTCGAAGAAAATGTAGGTGCCGTTCTCATCCTGGGTGGCTTCCGTGGTATCGCTGACCAACCGTCCACATTCGAAGACTGCCTTGCGAACCTTACCCTCACGATAGCTACGTACTTCGAAACGGCTACTTAAAGCATTGACAGCTTTCACACCGACACCGTTCAGACCGATGGACTTCTTGAATGCCTTGGAGTCAAACTTGCCACTGGTATTGAGGATACTTACCGAGTCAATGAGTTTTCCCTGGGGAATGCCACGTCCATAGTCACGCACAGAGACACGCAGGTTGTCCTCGATGTTTACCTCAATGCGGTCTCCAGCTTTCATCTTGAATTCATCGATGGAGTTATCGAAAACTTCTTTCAGCAACACATATATGCCATCATCCGGCTTGGAGCCGTCATCCAGCTTACCGATATACATGCCTGGACGCAGCCTGATATGTTCCAGTCCTGAAAGAGTACGGATGTTGTCATCACCGTATTCCACTAATTCAGGTTCCCCTCCTACAGGAAACTGAGGGACTGAACTGTCTATGGGATTTTTGAGTTCTTCTGCCATTTCCTTGATGTTCATGTGTGGGCTACAAAATTTTCTTGTAACAGCGACGACGCTTGTGCTGCTCGTTCTCAAAATACAGCCACTGACTTTGTACGGCAGTATTGGTTTCCATGTGGACATGCGTCTCACCCCACTTGAAACCGTACTTCTGGTAAACGGGTATAAGCGTATAGAACAACAGGGCATTGGCTCCCTTGCTGCGGTATTCGGGTAGCACACCAATGAGCAGGCAGTCCACGATATCAGTCTTCTTCAGGTATAATGCCCTGAAAATGTGCCACCATCCGAATGGCAAAAGTCGGCCCTTCCGGCACTTCTGCAACGCTTTGGTCAATGAAGGGATACTGATCCCCACACCGATGACATCATGACCAGGTGTGTTCCAGTCCTCAATGACACAAAGCATATCCATCGAGAAAAACTTGAAATACTGATGGACATATTCGTCTATTTGTCGTTGTGTCATCTGTGAATAGCCATACAAGTCCTTGAACGTTCGATTCACCACGTCAAGCACTTTCTGCCCATACTGCTCAGGACCGAACACCTGACTGCGCTTGAGTTTCGGACAATGCAAGTTGTAGCGTTTCTGCACCATCTGAGCCACCTTCGAAAACTTCTCTGGCATGTCACCTTTTGGCACAAAGGTTTTATACTCCACATAGTCATTATCTTTCTCATAACCATCCATCTGTTCCATCAGTTTCGGATAGTACTCGAAATTATAGATGGTGGCCATCGTACCTAACTGGTCGAAGCCATAGATGAGCATACCTTCAGGATCCATGTCAGTAAAGCCAAGGGGACCGATGATTTCCTTCATTCCCTTTTGGCGACCAAAGTTCTCGACGGCCGTCAGCAATGCGCGCATCACCTCTACATCGTCTATCAGGTCAAGCCATCCGAAACGTACCACAGGACGGTTCCACTGCTCGTTATAACGACGGTTGATGATGGCAGCCACACGACCAACTAACTTCCCATCCTTATAGGCCAGATAATACTCTGCCTCACAAAACTCAAAGGCGGCGTTCTTGTCTTTACTCAACGTTGCCAACTCGTCACTATACAGATTGGGAGCATCGTACTTGTTGCCTTTATACAACTCATAATGTAGTTCGATAAAAGCTTTCAGGTCCTTCTTGTCCGTTACTTTCTTAATCTCTATTGCCATAATGTCAAATGATGAATGAATGTGCAAAGATAAGAAAAAACGATGAAACAAACAAATATTTAACCTATTTTTCGGCAAAAGAAAAGCTGATGGAGACCGTTGGCCATCGTCGTTGCGAAGATATACGTACTGCCTCCATCTTTCAATTTCATCTTTTTACGTAGCTGTTCAGCAGTTAACGGAAAGTTGCGGACTGCAATATTAGCCGATTTCAACGGAGGTGAAAAATTAACTAAAGTTTTACTAAACTCTTTTTTATTTGCCGATGAAATGGCTGCTATTTGAAACTTTCGCCCAGGGAAATCATCGATTTCATCGAAGGAAAGGAACAAATGCGAGTTAGATGCCAATTGATGTACCGCATAACGTTGTTCCAACTCTGCAAAACACCCTGCTTTCATAATGGATGCATTTGGCTCGTAGAGAAAGCCTGGAGTGTCTTGCGATGAGGAAAAACCCGAGGGTGTGTTCGAAAGCGATGGAAAGTCAGTGCAGGGCACGTCAAATCGTTGCACTGTATGGTCGGGCAGTAGGTTGATACAGTGCAAGGAGCAATCGTTCAAAGCATCGTTTCTCTCCTCCAACACCAATAATAACTCCTTACACTCATTGTTCACACTCACAATGTGAACCTCACGGACGTATTTCAAGTCATGCATTGCCTTACGCCAGTCAAGCATTGGAGACAATTTAAGAATGACCCTGTCTGTTTTCTCCATGAGTATTGGCAGCAATTCCAATACGTTCGGTGTGCAGTCACCGATGCCGTAAGTTCGTCCCCCATATTCGTTACGACGGGCAGGGTCGAGGTAAATGATATCAACATGCTCCATCGTTGACAGAAAATCAGAGGCAGTGGCATTGTACACCGAGGCGTTACAGCCTAAAAGTCGTAGGTTTCCCTCAACGATGGTGCATAGTTCTTCATTCTGTTCTACATATACCCGCTGCTGGAAATCCTTCGACATCCAATAGAAGTCAACGCCATAACCACCTGTCAGATCTACAAATGTTCCCTTTTCCTTTTGAGAAAGACTTGTCTTATATCGAGCAGTCTGTTCACTGGAACATTGTTCCATGTTAAGATGAGGCGGATAAACGATGCCCTCTACAGCAGCCCATGATGGCAACTTCTTCTTTGCCGTCTGCCATCCCGCTATCTGCTGCAAGGCAAAGGGCAAGTCAATTTCCTCGCCCTTTGTCCCTTGCAACGCCACCTTCCGTACATCGTCGTTTTGGTGTCGGCGCACGAAGTCCCATGTTGCATCGTTAACCGTTTTCATGTATATTCTTTTTTCAGAGGTCTACCTGACAGCCAATACCCAGCACACGGTTGGTGCGGGTAAAGGTGTCACTGACACCTATTGTGGGATAGTCGTTACGGTGATACTTATCGTACACCGTTTGGAAATAGGCTGCCGTCAGCGTAATGTTTGGCTTCACCTTGTAGCTGAATCCGAGACCGAGGCTATAGCTGTTGACAACGAACGACATGTCATTCATGTACTTGTCGGTCAGCCCGTAGCGGGTCAGTTGTCCGCCTGCAGAAACATTCAGTTTGTCAGTAACATCCCATTCTGCACCGGCCAGAAATTCGTTGGTATCATGGTCCAGCAGGTCTTGGGTGTTATTGTACCAGTCTGCCTGCTTGTCAAAATAATGGTGCCAGCCCACATTCAGACGAACGTCGTCAATGGGATTCCATTGTGCACCAAGAGTCAGTAAGGCCGGTGCATCTTCGTTGACCTCCTCTCCATCACGGAACTTATTGACAGCAGCTATCTCGCTGGCTTCGTTGACGGTCGACTCGTTCTTCATACGAATCTGTGTTTTGAACTCGTATTTGGCAGCAAAATTAAAACGCCCGGTCTTATAGTCAACACCGATAACGGGTGCTATACCCAGACTGGTCTGATTGCAGAGCAGATTGACACCCTGGGCATATTTCTGCAATGATGTCAGGCTGGCCTTGGTGCCTTCTAACTGTTGCTGGGTAGATATCAGCTCATCCGGAACCTTCAAACCAGCAGCCTCATATTGGTTGATGCCCGCATTGACCTTATCTAAGTTGTTATTAATAGTGGTTGAAGCATACTGCAGGAAGTCTGCAAAGTCAACATAGCCCCCTTCTGTCTTCACCTGGATATTGCTAATCTTAGCTTTGTAGGTGGCATCCCCGTAGAGCAGGCGCAAGCCGCCATATACTGAGAGGTCGGAGTTGATCTTGTAGGCAGTACCCAGTTGGATGCCGTAGTAATACTGGCGTCCTTTCATGTAGCTGTCCATGTCGTAGCCTTGTGCACCCAGCGGCTGCAACATGCTGGCAATGTTGCCCACGACACTCTCGAAAGAACCAAGACCGTCGGCAAACTCACAAGAACCGCCACCACCGGGAACGGAAAAGTTGAACTGGATGCTCCAGTCGTCTACATTATAAGCTGCTTGTAACGAGGGGATGATGGGTGCATCGGCCACGCCTTCAAACTCCTTGGTGGTTTCACCTTTGTTCTTCCTACCCAATGCGAAAGCTGGATTAGTCGATGTAATGGTACGCGTCTGGTGGGCATACTGCCAGTTTAAAGCCACATGGAAACCTTCAGGCATGAATACAACACCAGCGGGATTGCTGTACACACCATCGAGACCAATGGCAGCATCGCGAGCAGGATTTTTCAGGAATAATACACTCTGGTTGGTGTTGGTGAGGATTCCGCCAGCCCAGGCGCTCACCGAAGTCATCGTGAAAACAATCACAGAAAAAACAATCTTCTTCACTTTTTAATGGTTTAATTTTAAAATTTTTCCTAAAATCGGCTGCAAAGGTAACAATATTGCACAAAATGAGGACAAAAGTGCAATGGATATTAAGGTTAGTTAACTAAAAACGGCACACTTTATGCACAAATGTGCCAAAGTGTGCATGATTCTGTGTGCGCAAACACCGTTTTTCGTTCTAATCGGTCGAAAGCCAAACGTTCCACTTATCCTGTTTACTTTTTCTCGCTTGGATAGCTGATGCGGGTATGGTAGACCGTTTTGAGCTTTTCGATGAGAACGGTCTTGGCATACTGGATATCACGGAAAGTAATGGGACATTCGCGGAAATAGCCCTCTGCCACTTGTGTGTCTACAATCTTTTCCACTAATCCCCGAATAGACTGTTCCGTATAGTCAGGCAACGAACGTGATGCTGCCTCCACCGAGTCAGCCATCATTAAAACAGCCTGTTCACGGGTGAACGGATTGGGGCCAGGATAGGTAAACAGCAGTTCATCTACCGATTCTTTCGGGTGCTCGTTCTTATAGCGGATAAAGAAGAACTTGGCCTTGCCCAGTCCGTGGTGTGTGGCAATAAAGTCTCGAATAACCTTGGGCAGGTTGTATTTGTCAGCCATTTTCAGTCCTTCCGTCACGTGGCTGATGATAATCTGTGCACTCTCAATGTCAGTCAGCATCTCATGTGGATCTATTCCTGACTGGTTCTCGGTAAAGTAAATGGGGTTGGAGAGCTTGCCGATGTCGTGGTAAAGGGCTCCTGTACGCACTAACTGTGCCTTGGCACCAATCTTGTTAGCAATCTCACCAGCAAGATTAGCCACTTGTATAGAGTGGTTAAAGGTACCAGGAGCCACCTCGCTTATGCGACGTAGCAGTTCGTTATTGGTATTCGAGAGTTCTATGAGCGTGATGTCGCTGGTGAATCCAAAGGCTTTCTCCAATAGATAGAGCAATGGATAGGCAAAGAGCAGGGCAATACCGTTTGCCAGCAGGTAATGGTAGTTATTATAGTCTATCTGTGTCAGCGCTGTGGCTCTTGTCCAATCGAAAGCCAGATTGACAGCCATAGCTGACAAAGTGATGATGATGGCCGACTTAAAGAGCTGCGAACGTTGTGACAACTCACGCAATGAGGTGATAGCCACCAATCCGGCTACTATCTCTACCACGGTGAACTCAAACGGGTGTTGCAGCATGATGGCACAAATCAGTATCATGACAACATGAGTCATGAAAGCTGTTCTGGAATCCATGAACACACGAATGAAGATGGGAACCATGGCGTATGGCAGGATATAGACATGGATGAAGGCGTTACGGACAAACAGGGCTGTCAACAGGGCAAAGATGATAATCAGCGCATAAAGCATAGTGATACTTCGCGGTTTTTCGAAATAATCCTTGCGATAAAGACTCAGATAGAGTGTAAAGCAAATCATGAGGATTGACACATACAAAATCTGCCCCAGAAGCGAGATCTGACTCTGTGTCTTGCTTTGGTTACGCTGCTCGTTTTCCTTGATGTATGACTCAATAATGCGGTAAGTGCGCTCGGTGACAATCTCACCTCTGTCCACAATCTTTTGTCCTTTCTGTACCAGTCCGCTGGCCAGCGGAATACTGCCCGTCAACTCGTTCTTGCTGGTCTCGCTACGCTCCTTATCGTATATCAGATTGGGCACGATATAGTTGTTCAAGTTGCACTTCTGCAAAACCTGCCGTTGAGCGTTCATCTTTTCGTCTTGGAACAGTTGCTCATAGGCGCTCTTGGCCGAATAAACCTCCATAATGGATACACTGCTGGCTTGTTTATTGTCGACAATGCGAATCATGCGCGATGTGTCGCTACGCAGTTCGGCATATTCCTTCGACTCCATGATGCCCTGTTGGTAGAGGCTGTGTAGCCTGTTGGAAATAATTCTGATATAATCCTCATCAACACCGGGAATGCCGTCGGCATAGTCGGTCGTAAACTTGCGCACCATCTGTCCTTCAGTCTCCCGCTGGTATTTATAATATGGTTCATACTCGCGCATGAGACTGTCACGTTCATGCTGGATAACCTCCTCCGACTTGTGGATGGGGAAGTCGAAAGGTGCTGTGAAGTCAGCATATTTCCAAGGTTTTCCCTGTTCCACATGAAAGTAACTGCTATTTTCGTGAGGCATCAGCCACACGACGATGCTCACCGTTGCAATGACCAGCGAGATACGGGTCAGGAGGTTGCGCCATCCTTCATTTTCCTTGATATTGAAAGTGCTCATTTGTCTCTGAAATATGGTCTATTTGTTTTTTACTGTGCGAAAATACGAAAAAAAGCGCATATTCTCAAAAAAAATGCGTAATTTTGCACAAATTATTGAAAAAAGACCTATAATTGCATGTCAGAAAGAAGAGTTAGGGTGCGTTTTGCACCCAGTCCCACAGGGGCATTGCACATTGGCGGCGTTCGCACCGCATTGTATAATTACCTGTTCGCCCGTCAGCATGGCGGTGATTTGGTGTTTCGTATTGAGGACACCGATTCTACCCGTTTTGTTCCTGGTGCAGAGGAGTATATCATCGAGAGTTTTAAGTGGTTAGGCATTCAGTTTGATGAGGGTGTCTCATTTGGTGGCGACAAAGGGCCTTACCGTCAGAGTGAGCGTCGTGACATCTATAAGAAATACGTTCAGCAGTTATTGGACAATGGTAAGGCTTACATTGCTTTCGACACACCTCAAGAACTGGAACAGAAACGTACAGAGGTGCAGAACTTCCAGTACGACTGCCATACCCGTAGTCAGATGCGCAATTCACTGACCCTTCCGAAAGAAGAAGTAGAACGACTGGTGACTTCCGGTCATCAGTACGTTGTCCGCTTCAAGGTGGAGCCTGACCTGGAGATCCTGGTCAACGACCTGATCCGTGGCGAGGTGCGTGTCAAAAGTGACATCGTCGACGACAAGGTGCTCTACAAGAGTGCCGATGAGTTGCCCACTTATCATTTAGCCAATATCGTCGATGACCACCTGATGGAGATTTCACATGTCATCCGAGGTGAGGAGTGGTTGCCTTCAGCACCACTTCACGTCATGCTGTATCAAGCCTTTGGCTGGGAGGATACCATGCCGCAGTTTGCCCATCTGCCATTGCTGCTGAAGCCCGATGGCAAGGGTAAGCTCTCGAAGCGTGACGGTGACCGTTTAGGCTTCCCCGTTTTTCCGCTGCGCTGGACAGACCCCAAGACCGGTGATGTCAGTCGTGGCTACCGCGAAGACGGCTACTTCCCCGAAGCCGTCATCAACTTCCTGGCCCTATTGGGTTGGAATCCCGGAGGTGAACAGGAGATTTTCTCCCTTGACGAACTGGTGCCTTTATTCGACATCTCAAAGTGTTCGAAAGCCGGTGCCAAGTTTGCCTATGAGAAGGCCATCTGGTTTAACCATGAGTATATCCTCAAGAAGAGCAATGAGGAAATAGCAACCCTCTTCGAGCCCATCGTTAAGGAGCATTGTCCCAATGAGACATCTGAGCGTGTTTTGGCAGTGACTCGCATGATGAAAGACCGTGTCAGTTTCGTCCATGAGTTGTGGCCCCTGTGCTCGTTCTTCTTTGTGGCACCCACGGAATATGACGAGAAAACAGTTAAGAAACGTTGGAAAGAAGACAGCGCGCATCAGCTTTCAGAGCTGATGACTGTACTGGAAGGCATTGACGACTTCTCTTTGGAAAACCAGGAGCGCATTGTCCATTCGTGGATTGAGCAAAAGGAGTATAAACTTGGCAACATTATGAACGCTTGGCGCCTGACACTCGTCGGCGAAGGTAAGGGGCCTGGTATGTTCGACATCTCCGCTTTCCTTGGTAAAGAGGAAACGCTCACCCGAATGAAGCGGGCCATCGAGGTGTTAGCCTGATAAAATCGTAAATTGTAAATCCTTAAATTATAAATTCCAAGGTGTATAACGTCATCATATTTCTCTACCTTTGTGGCGTAGCCATAACAAGCCTTTTTAACAAGAAGGTTCGTAAAATGTGGCGTGGTGAGCGCGATGCCATCCGTGTGTTGAAAGAGAAGGTAGACCCGAAGGCCAGCTATGTGTGGTTCCATGCGGCTTCGTTAGGCGAGTTCGAACAAGGTCGTCCGCTCATGGAACAACTGCGTCGTGAGCACCCCGAGTACAAGATACTGCTGACGTTCTTCTCACCTTCGGGCTACGAGGTACGCAAGAACTACGAAGGAGCTGACATCATCTGCTACCTGCCACTTGACACCATTGTCAACGCCCGCCGTTTTCTGCGAGCTGTACGTCCTGTCATGGCGTTCTTCATCAAGTATGAGTTCTGGTACAACTACCTGCATATCCTCAAACATCGCCAAGTTCCCGTTTACAGCGTCAGTAGCATTTTCCGTTCCGGCCAGATTTTTTTCCGTTGGTACGGTCGTCAGTACAGTCGTGTGCTGAAGTGCTTCACCCGTTTCTATGTCCAGAACGACACCAGCCGTGAACTGCTTTCCACCTTGGGTATTACCAATGTCACCGTGGTAGGCGACACCCGTTTCGACCGTGTACTACAGATCAAGGAGGCCGCCAAACAGTTGCCCATCGTAGAGACATTCTGCCAAGAGCTTACTGCTAACAGCCAAAAGCCAAAAGTATTTGTGGCTGGTTCTTCATGGCTGCCTGACGAGGACATCTTTATCCCCTTCTTCAACGAACATAAGAACTGGAAACTGGTCATTGCCCCACATGTCATCGGTGAAGACCACTTGCAGCAGATTGAAGCCAAGTTGCAAGGTCGCAAGGTCGTGCGCTATACACAATTAGCCAATAGCCAAGAGCCCTCGCAAAGCCACACTCTCACAGAGAGAATAGCCAATAGCCAAGATGCTGAGGCTTTGATCATCGATTGCTTTGGACTGCTCTCCAGCATCTACCGCTATGCTGATGTCACCTACGTTGGAGGTGGCTTTGGCGTAGGCATTCACAATACGCTGGAGGCTGCCGTATGGGACGTTCCCGTCATCTTCGGTCCCAATAACGAGCGCTTCCAAGAGGCTCAAGGACTCAAGGCCTGTGGCGGAGGCTTGGAGATTACGAATGCCGACGATTTCCGTCGCATCATGCAGCATTTCATCAGTGAGCCACAGGCTATTGTCGAAGCTGGCCGACAGGCCGGTGCTTTTGTCGAGCAGATGACAGGAGCAACTAAGAAAATCCTATCCGACATTAAATTATAAATCAATATGGCTTTGATTAAGAGTTATAAAGGTCTTAGCCCGAAATGGGGTAAAGACTGCTATTTCAGCGAGAATGCCACTATTGTGGGCGACGTCACCATGGGCGACGAGTGCTCTGTATGGTTCAATGCTGTGGTACGTGGCGATGTGGCACCCATTACCATCGGCAACTGTACCAACGTGCAGGACGGTTCCTGTGTCCATGTGACCTTTGATACAGGTCCCACGCACATTGGCAGCTACGTTACCATCGGCCACAACGTTACCGTCCATGCCTGTACCATCCACGACCATGCCCTTATCGGCATGGGAGCCACGCTACTCGACGGTTGTGAGGTAGGCGAGGGAGCCATCGTGGCGGCTGGTGCCTTGGTACTGCAGAACACAAAGATCGGTCCTCATGAGATCTGGGGTGGTGTCCCTGCCAAGTACATCAAGCCCACACGGCCCGGTCAGACTGACAATGCCGAGCACTACGTAGCCTATTCAAAATACTATCTGGAAGAGAATCCTAACAATCGTTATACAAATGAAGAAGAGTATCAAACTGTTTAGCATGTTGCTGGCATGCCTGGCAATGTTGCTGATGTCGTCATGTCTGGGCGACGATGATAATGACTCCAAGGAGAAAGAGTGGCAGGAATGGCTTGAAGACCTTCAGAAAGAAGTCGTTTCCTCCTATGGCAACTATTCTGGCTATGTGTATTTCCAACCCGATGTTACGGTCGAGAAGCTCGACTCCGTGGCTGCTACCTGGTCTGTTGTCAACGATAGCACCATCGATCTTCGCGGCGTGCCGGCCAGCCTGCTGGTAGACAAGATGCCAGAGCAGCTGTCGAGTCTGAAGGAAGCCATCGCTGCTAAGGGAACCGTCAATATAGAGGTGCAGACCATCTATAACCTATATTATATGTCGCCGGTGTATTTCTATGTCTATCCGAAACCTGTCAACTTGCTCGTCACGATTGACGGAGAGGAGAGGTCGGTAGTCATCAATTTCAAGACCTCAGGCACTGAGAGTTCGAGTTATGGACAGTATCTGATGTCCAACGGCAGAAGCCTAATCAAATTGTACCCTGAGAGTGTGGTAGTGAACAAGAACACCGTGGCACAGTTTAACAGTGCCAGTTGTGCTTTCCTGTACTGGTTGGGACAAAAGCTTTGAACGTTGAACGATGAACGATGAACGTTTTCCTTTTTATCCTTTTCCTTTTACTCTCAACTCCTGCAGGGGCACAGCCTGAAGTATATGAGTGGACGTCGCCCAGTAGGAATGCGTCGGAGTCGATGCCATGCGGTGGTGGTGACATCGGCATGAATGTTTGGTGTGAGGACGGCGATGTGCTGTTCTACCTGAGCCGTAGCGGCTGTTTCGACGAGAACAATACGCTGCTGAAGTTAGGACGTTTCCGTATCCATCTGTCGAAACCTCTGAACATGAAGTCTTTCCGTCAACAGTTGGTATTGAACGACGGCTACTGCCAGGTGACCGACGGCCAGAAGTGGGTGGTGATATGGGTCGACGTCAACAAGCCCGTTGTACACGTTGAAGTGTCGATAGAGAAGGAGAAGACTGACGTCGAAATGACATACGAGTCCTGGCGCACCCATGACCGCGTGCTCTCTAAACGTGAGTGCTTCCAGACCAGCTATAAGTTTGCGGCTCCCAAGGGACTTACCACACGACACGACAGCATAGTGGCCGACGTCGATGCCCTTACCTTCCTGCACAGGAACCCAGAAGAGACTATCTTCGACGCTACCGTCAGACAGCAACGCATGGATATCGTCAAGGACCGATTGTATAATCCCCTGAAACATCTGACCTTCGGCGGACGCGTGCGTGGCGAAGGCTTTGAGTTGAAGGGGAAAACGCAGGGACGATACGCCAGTACTGACTACAAGGGATGGATCTACGGTTCGCGCCGTCCTTTACAACGTCACGCACTTACCATCACCCTGGCCACCGTGCAAGGCTCCCTACCCGACTGGACTGCCGCTCTTCAGCAGACCGAGCGTCAGGTGAATGTCAGGCGCGACCGTCAGGTTTCCCGACAGTGGTGGCATCAGTTCTGGCAACGTAGCTACATAGAGACCACTCAGGGGGACAGTTCCCATGATGTGTCTTCACTGGTTCGCAACTACACGCTCTTTCGATACATGCTGGGCTGCAATGCCCGCGGCCAGTGGCCCACGAAGTTCAATGGCGGACTCTTTACCTTTGATCCCGAATATGTTCTCGAGGCTGATGAGTATCGGCTGACTCCCGACTTCCGCAACTGGGGCGGCGGCGTACATACCGCACAGAACCAGCGGCTCGTTTACTGGCCCATGCTGAAAAGCGGTGACTACGACCTGCTCATGCCACAGTTGGACTTCTACCTTCATATATATAAGAACGCAGAAGAGCGTTCCCGCCTCTATTGGGGGCATGAGGGTGCCTGTCTGACGGAGCAGGTAGAGAACTACGGCCTGCCCTGCTATCCTGAGTACGGCACTAAGCGTCCTGACGGCTTTGACCCCGGCATGGAACGTAACGCGTGGCTCGAATACGAGTGGGACACCTGCTTAGAGTTTTGCATGATGGCCATCGAGGCACACCGCTATGCAGGTATGGACATCACGAAATACCTGCCAATGATTCAGTCGTGCCTGACCTTCTTCGATGAACACTACCAGTATCTGGCTAACCAGCGAGGAGCCAAGAAGCTTGACGGAAACGGAAAGCTCGTTCTTTATCCCGGCAGTGGTGGCGAGACCTATAAGGGTGCCTACAACTCCACCTCCACCATTGCTGCCCTGCGCACCGTGGCAACAGCCATATGCGACTCAGCAGAACTGAGTCGACTCCCCGACCTCACCATCCGCGACAGTATGCTGCAGCCGGCCCTGCACTATGAGCGCATCCAGAACGTTGAGACCACCCAGCTCTATCCCGTCTTCCCGTGGCGTATGTATGGCGTAGGCCGTCCCGACCTTGACATCGCCCGCAACACCTATCAGAACGATACGCTTGCCCTCAAGTTCCGCTCCCATGTCGGATGGAAACAGGATGCTATCTGGGCTGCGTGTCTTGGACTCACGGACGAGGCAGCACGGCTCATCAGTCTGAAGTTGGCCGACGGACCACACCGCTTCCCAGCCTTCTGGGGACCTGGCTACGACTGGACACCTGACCACAACTGGGGTGGCAGTGGCATGATAGCCCTGCAGGAAATGCTGTTGCAGGAGGTTGACGGTCGGCTCTATCTCTTTCCCGCCTGGCCTCGCCAGTGGGATGTCCGTTTCCGCCTCCATGCCTCCCGTAACACTATCGTCGAGGCTGAACTGCGAGGTGGCAAGGTGGTCCTTCTCAAGGTCACTCCCGCTGAAAGGCGGAACGACGTATTACCTTTGAACTTTGAACTATGATCCTTACTTTTCTCTTCCTCCTGTTTTTCCAGACAGCTTACTCGCAGGAAACAGGTACGAGCAGTGACTGTCCGATGGTACGCAGTGTGCCCGAGCGCCTGCCCGACCTAAACATACCTCGTAGCGGACACACAATCTTCTATGCTGGCGGAGAACTGATAGTAGTCGGTGGTCATACCGCTCATTTCGTCCCCACACAGTCGGCTGAATACTTTGCTGATGGCAAGTGGCACCAGCTGCCGACAGCTTATAGTCACGACAACGGGTTTGCCGTAGTCATGCAAACGGATGAGGTCATCATCGGCGGCGGCCATCAGGAGCCATTAGGCGTTGGCCAGACCTACATGGTGGAACGCTACACCCCTGCGACACACTCGTTTGAGGGTTTCGGTAGTCTGGACCGGCGGCGTGTGCTGACCAATGGAACACAGTTAGGAGACGGGCGCGTCATCATATCCGGCAACAACTATGCCGACGATGCCATAGCATGTTACGACGGACGTAGTCAGGTGCAACACCTTAAGAACGTGAGGCAGGGACGTTCCATTCCCTATATTCTCCCAATAGCCCCAGACAATGCCATCATCATCGGCCCCCGTGACACTCATCAATGCATGCTCGATACCGTATGGGCTGACCACGTGAAGGGCGATGCCTTCCGCGTGCCGTTGTTAGAGCAGTGGAAGCTGTTGCCAACCGACCAGCCCTTTAGCAGTAAGGCATGCGCCATAGATGATCATACGTATTTGCTGACTGCTACCGATTCAATCGGACAGTTAGGCATCATTATGCTGCGTGACACCTGTTTCTCGCTGCTTCCTACAGCCTGTCCTGTTCCCAGGCAGGGACCGTTCGGACCAGTCTTCTACAAAGGACCTGTTGTCGTCGACAGGAAAAGCCAATACGGTTACGTCATGGCGGTCGATAGTCTCTACAACCGTCAGTATATACTGGCCATCAACTATGCCCATCAGCCAGCAGCGCTGACGCTCTACTATACTGACACGTTGGAGAATGCCACTATCACCATACCCATCATGACACCTGATGGCGACCTTATTCTGGCTGGTGGCATTCCTAACGACAACTACAAACCGCTTTCTGCCGTCTGGCTCTACCACTTCGGCACAGCCAAAAGCCAACAAGCCTCAGTCTCAAGCATGTCCCTATGGCTTTGGATACTCCTGGCAGTTGTCTCTATTGCTCTTCTCGCGTACCTCTTTATATATATATGCCACAGACATCAACAATCCCGTCAAATGGGAGAGCAGGCTAAAGCGGCTGATAACACCCTTTCCGACGAGGAACTCATGCAACGTATCTGCCAGTTGATAGAGTGTGATCAGCGGTATCTCACGTCTCCTCTCAAGCCGTCCGACATCTCCATCCTGTTAGGAGTTAGTGTTTCTGAGATGACCGACTGCATCAGCCGCCAGCGACATTGCACCTTTGCTCAGCTGATTGCTGAATACCGCGTCCGTCATGCCCAGCAACTCCTCATAGAGCAGCCCGATATCAAGCTGTCGGAGCTGATTGCCAGTTCGGGCTTCACCAGCGAATCCACTTTCTTCCGTACCTTCAAGGCCGTCACCGGCCTATCACCGAAAGAGTGGGTAGGTGAGAAAAATGACATTGCCTGACTTCTTTCTGTTACAGTAAAACCACTAAAAAAGGACTCCCATTCCGCCCAATTTACTCTCATTTCGCGGATTGGGAGTCGATTTTTGCATTTGGGAGTGCCAATAATCGTTTTTTTTGTTATATTTGCAGGGAAAATTATACAAACATCACCAAATAATTAAGACAATGAAACAAATTTATTTAACCCTTCTCCTCATCCTGTCCACGCTGTCTGCCTTTGCCGACGATGCACGGTTAGTCATTAGGCATATCAGTGGAGGCCAGACCGTGATGGAGCTGTCCACCAATCCCGTCATCACCT
>Ga0265298_10003225_pt1 | contig 21807 bp, 29 predicted proteins | sample AusTroGonzalo_MG_3_FD_193486 | JGI IMG/M metagenome (GOLD analysis project Ga0265298, IMG submission 193486) | Bovine rumen microbial communities from tropical cattle in Woodstock, Queensland, Australia - Gonzalo_01 | ecosystem: Host-associated > Mammals > Digestive system > Stomach > Rumen ...
ATTCAGTTAAATCAGTAGAAATCACTAGAGTCGGAGATAATTCAAAATTCTTCGGCTTTGGTGTTTCTCACAAATTAAGTTTAAAATTAGTTAACGTTTCTGATGAAGATGTTGAAACATTCTATGCGGATTATAGAGCTCATAGTCAAATTAAAGTAACATTTAATTGTGATACTTATCCAAATACTCAAACTTATACTTATAATGTATTTCCAACATTTTATGTAAGTGAAGTTCATAGAAACGAAAAAACAGGTGAATATTCAATTACTGCGTATGATAGATTACATAGAGCTGAAGAAGTTTCTATACAGGCCGCAGAATTATCTCCACCTTATACATTATTAGATGTAGCAAACGCAATAGCAAATCTAATGACAGGACATGATGCCGTTTTAGTAGGAAGCTTTGATTTAACTACTTCATATCAAGAAGGTGCAAACCTAGAAGGAAACGAAAGTATTAAATCAGTACTTGATGCTCTTGCGGAAGTTACTCAAACAATATATTACATTAATCATAATGATAGATTAGTAATAAAGACTTTAGATTACACAGGAAATCCTGTTTATACAATAAATAAAGATTTATATAATAAATTACAAACTGGTTTAAATAGAAAAATAGTTGGTATCGCATCTGTTACTCAATTAGGAGATAACTACATTTCAACTACAGGCCATATTGGTACAGTACAACAAGTTAGAGATAATCCATTCTGGGAATTAAGAACAGATATTGCAACACTTGTTGATGCGGCGGTTGCTAATGTAGGAGACTCAGTAATAGGACAATTTGAAGTCGATTGGCGCGGTAATCCCGCACTTGAAATCGGTGATAAGATTGCTGTTGTCGCAACAGATGATGAAACAACAACAGTATCATATGTATTAGATGACTCATTTAAGTTTACTGGCGGACTTATCTGTCAAACACAATGGGAATTTCAAGAAGATGATACTGAACCTGATGCAAATCCTACAAACTTAGGAGATGCTTTAAGACAAACTTACGCAAAAGTAGATAAAGTAAATAAAGATGTTGAAATAGTAGCTAGTGATATTAGTAGTTTAACTAATGAAATGGCTTCTATTAAATTAACAACAGATTCGGTTAACACAACAGTACAAAGTATCCAACAATCAACTCAAGATAGTTTGGATTCAATGAGTAATGATATTTCAACTTTAACAAATAAAGTAAATGCGGCAATTACCGCTGAAGATGTTACTATTGTGGTTGAAACAGCCCTTCAAGATGGTGTTAACGAAGTAACAACAACTACAGGTTTTAAATTTAATGATGAAGGTTTATCAATTAGTAAAACAGGTAGTGAAATGGAAACAGTAATTGATGAAGATGGAATGACAATTTATAGAAATAATACAGAAGTGTTAGACGCAAGTAATGAAGGCGTTACCGCATATAACCTTCACGCAAATACTTACTTAATTGTAGGTGATAATAGTCGTTTTGAAGATTATGATAGCGGTTCAAGAACTGGATGCTTCTGGATAGGAGGATAGGAATATGGCAGATGTATTAGTCCATACTGGATATGCGAATGGTGAAAGTAATAAACTAATTAAAGTTTATGTTACTTGGAGTTCATCACAAGATATTGCAAACAATAGAAGTACAATAACATGCGGAATGTATGTTACTACACCTAGTTCAACATATAGTATTGGGCCTTGGAGTGATGTAGCAGGTTCTTATGTAGGTACTACTTCTTTAACTTTTGATGGTGCAATTCCTAATTTTAAAGGAACAAGAACTTTAACAAGTGGAAAACAATTCACAGTTAATCATAACCCTGATGGAAGTGCTTCCGCTACCATTTATTGGAAATGGGGCGTAAATTCATCTTGGGGTGGATGTCAAAAGCCAAGTGGTAGTTTCAATATTACCTTACCTCAAATACCTAGACAAGCAAATCTAACTGCCGCACCTAACTTCAATGATGAAGAAAATCCAACAATCAGTTACTCAAATCCTGCTGGAAATAGCGTATCTTCTTTACAAGCTTGTATTTCGCTTACAGGCTCAACAGATGATATAGCTTATAGAGATGTTTCTAAAACAGGAACAAGTTATACTTTTAACTTAACAACAGCAGAAAGAAATTTATTAAGAAATAATTGTACTACTTCTAACAATAGAAACGTAACATTCTTTTTAAGAACAGTTATAGGCGGAAATACCTTCCATAGTACAATTACAAAGAGTTTGTCTATTGTTAATGCTACGCCAACTCTTAATCCAACAGTAACAGACTCAAACTCAACAACAGTCGCATTAACAGGAAGTAATAATAAATTAGTTAAATATTACTCAAATGCGGCATTTAGTTTTGGAGCTGCCGCACTTAAAGGAGCTTCAATTACAAGTTACAGTTTAACTAATGGTGCTAAATCATCAACTAGTTCTTCTGGAACTCTTAATGCTATTGAAAGTAATTCATTCGTCTTTAAAGTTACAGATTCAAGAGGAAATACAGCAACTCAAACTGTAACAAAGACAATGGCAAATTATATTAAATTAACTTTAAATCCTAAAATACGTATCACTGTTGATGGTGTTGCTCATTTAAATCTTGAAGGAAGTTATTTTAATGGTTCATTCGGAAGTCAAAACAACACTTTAACAGTTCAATATAGATATAAACCAGAAAATGGTAGCTATGGTAGTTGGGCAACAGCAACAGCTACTGTAAGTAATAATACTTATACCGCTTCGCCAACAATATCTGGTTTAAATTATCAAACTCGTTATATATTCCAAATAAAATCGCAAGATAAGTTAATGACAGTCCCTAGTGCGGATATCCCTGCTAGAGCACTTCCAGTCTTCGATTGGAGTGAAAACGACTTTAATTTCAATGTACCAGTAACATTTAGTGCTGGTTTCTCAGGATTAATCGATTTGATTTATCCTATTGGCTCAATATATATGAGTACAAATAATGTTTCACCTCAGACATTCTTAGGTGGAAGTTGGGATAGAATCCAAGATAAATTCTTATTAGCCGCAGGTTCATCTTACAGTGCGGGAAGCACAGGTGGAGCTGCTACTGTTAAATTAACAGCTAATCAATCAGGTTTAAGAAACCATAGCCATGGCGCAAGTGGTTCATATTCAGGTGCTAATTTCTATATCAGACATGGTAAATCAGCTGGTACAGACATAGTTGCAGCTGGAGCAAATACTTCAGTAGAAACAGGAGTTGGAGCAACTTGGGGTAATGGTATAAGTACACAAGATTATTCACATCAAATAGATAGAGTAAATATTGGAGGTAGTGTTGGAGTATCAGTTAATGACTCAGGTTCAGCTGAAGCTGCTGAAGCCCATAACAATATGCCACCTTACCTTACAGTTTACATGTGGAAGAGAACAGCTTAATTGATTTCAGGAGTGTTATATGATATCATTTTATATAGGAATTTGGGTGCTTTTATGTGTATATTATTTTTATACTAATAAAATGCGGAAATAAAATGCTCAAGTCCTAAAAAATAAAATACACAGGATTAAAAAAGCCCTATAAATAAAGGGATTGCCGCCTATGTGAAATTTAGAAAGTGAGCATATTATGAAAAATAACATGCTCAAAAACGCATAAAAATATAAATTACACATTGCCGTAAATACAGGGCTTTCTTTAATTCTATTGACAAAACAATGTAATTTATTTATACTTGAAAGTGTAAATATAAAATGCTCAACTTCTGTGTATTTTATTAGTATAAATTATGTTTTGGAAAGAAGGAAAAAAGAAATGAAATCAAAAATGACACGTAATGATGAAGCTTATTCTCTAACTACTGAAGAAGCTTTTGAAGAATTTATGCAAGAGAAAGTCGCAATGAATTTAGCGGCGCCTACACAAAAAACTTACAGATTTTCGGTAGAAAAATTTATGAATGAATTGCATTGCCGCGAAATGGAAGTAAGTAAAATTGAAAAAAGTTTCATTTATGAGTGGATTAATACAATGAAACTTGAAGGAGTTAAGCCAGTATCTATAAATGGCTATATAATGCGTTTAAAAGCTTTTTTAAAGTGGTGTATGGATGAGGAGAGAGAATATCTCAAACCATTTAAAATACAGACTCTGAAAGTCCAAGAGGAAGTTGTAAAACTATTCTCTGATGAAGATTTAGAGAAATTACTAGAAAAACCGCGAAGAAATGAGTCTTTCTCAACTTGGCGTTCATATACAATAGTTAATTGGGTACTCGCAACTGGAAATAGGGCGGCAACTATTTGCGATGTACAAATTGGCGACATTAATTTTGGTAAGAAAGAAATTACTTTAAGACATACTAAAAATAGAAAATCTCAAGTAATTCCGCTTTCTTCTTCTCTTGCCTCTGTTTTAAAGGAATATTTAAAGATGTGGCGTTCAGATGCTACTCTTGATGATTATTTATTCCCTAACATTGGTAATGAGAAAATGACTACTCGTTGTTTATCTGAGGCTTTTGTACGCTATTGTAAATCAAGAGGAACAGCTAGACAAAATATTCACGGATTAAGACACAACTTTGCAAAAGCGTGGGTTCAAAACAATGGAAATATGTTTGTTTTACAAAAAGTCTTAGGACATAGTTCTTTGGAAATGACAAGAAGATATGTTAAATTGTTTAGTGAAGATATTAAAGAAGATTATGATAAATATGCGGCATTGGATAGCATGAAAAGGAGTAGCAATAGAACTAAGAAGGTTAACAAAATAGAATTTTAATACAACAATAGGAGGTTGCGATATATGGGAGATATAACAATAGCCCAAATATACCAATTTATCCTAGCTTTAGCTGCTTTTATTGGCGCATCTACAGCAATTGCCGCTTTCTCTATAAAAGCGTTTAGAAAAACTATTCGTCCTTTTGTAGATGAAGCGTTAAAACCAATAGCAGATGATATAAAGAATATTAAGGAAGATATGTCCGCACAAAAGGAATCAATAGAAGAATTGCAAATATCGCAATATAAAGATTATATAGTTAACTTTATTAACGATGTCCGCAATGGTGAACCTGTAGATATTTCCCAAATTCAGAGATATTATGAAGCTAGAGATAATTATTATGCCGCAGGTTATAACAGTTATATTCATGCTGCTTGCGACTCAATAGAAGATGATTTAAAAGCAATATTAGAAGCTAAAAAATAAGCTTCTTCTTTTTTTTTGCCTTAAAATAGTGTATTATAGTCAATAGGAGGAAATATAATGGCTATATTAGAAGAATTATTAACTAAACTATATGAAGCTGTTGGCGGCGATGATGAAAAATATGAAGCTATTCTCAAGAGCAAAGGATTAGATGGATATGCAGCCGCCTTTGATGAAGTGATGGCGGGCGGGCTACCAGAAACCGCAATTACAGATTCATTTGTAGAAGAATTTAGTAAAGGCTTAAAAGAAATATTAAAAGAGATGGAAAAATAAAATTCCATCTCTTTTTTTATGCCTTATTAAGCAGATAGGATTTTTATCATAATTATTTACTATAAAGTATAACTTTCACGATAAAATCCTCGTTGATAGTAAAAAATCTTGGCTGAAATTTTAACAAATTTTTTTATAAAAAGTGGACAAAGTTAGTAAATTGTTACAAGCAAAAATTAATATATATATGACAAAGAAAGAAATAGTTTTCTTTGTTATACACAAATTTCATGTTTTTTCTTTTATATACATAAGAATAAACTAGTCCAAAACTAATCTTAACAGATTCCTTTCTTAATTTTAAGCGGGGTGAAATATCCCCGCCTTTACTTTTTACTTAAGAAAGTGCCACAAAAATTAGAGTTTTGGAAACAATTAACTACTTTAATAATGAGAGGAAGTAAATATACTTCCTTTTATTATAGATTGAAGTTTGGAGTAGCTACCAAACTTCTTAGGGGGCTTACCTTCCTTGCCTCCTTTGCTCAGAAGAAGGATGTCTATTGGAGTATCTATCGATAACTTTTAAACATATAATTTCACTCCTTAACTTCAATAGACATCCTGTATATTTTTTAGCATTTTAATACAAATTGGTTAAGTGAAAAACATTTTAGTTAAGTGTGTTCATACAAATTGGTTAAGTATCTGATACAAATTGGTTAATCTAATATACTAATATATATACTAATAAATATACTAATCCATCTGATTCGCCCTACGGGCAAATCATCTGGCTGGGTTATCTTCAAGAGAAAAGAGAAAGAAGGAAGAATCTGAGAATAAATAAAAAATAGGAGGTTTTACTTATGGTAAACGTAGGAATTAAAAACGGTTTTTGGGAAACTGTTTCAAAAGAATTAAACCCAATACAAATGAGAATATTAGTTTTAATGCTATCTCAACAAAAAGAATTTAAAATACATCAAACAGTGATTGCCGCAAAGCTAAATACTTCTGCTGTTGTTTGTTCAAGAGAAATGAAGAAATTAAAAGAACTTGGATATGTTAATCCTCCAGTTCATCCTAAAGATGAAAATGATGGTTGGAGATTACAAAGAAAAGCGACAATATGGAGAGCAGAAGCGGGAGCTGCCGCAGGATATCAATTATATGATGTTGATTTTATATGTAATCCGCAAATAAACAATTATGAATGGTTAATTGAGTCTTTTGTTAGAGCATATAGAAATATAGAAGGAGTATTAAAGAATACTAAATTTTTAAGTGAAAAATTACATATGGACGCAAGAACAATAAGGAAACATACTTCTGCTATTGAAGGAAGAATAGCGCAAGAAGAAAAAGAAGAAGAACCTGTTTTCATTCAATATTCACCTGCTCTTGGAATTAGAAGTGCGGAAATGTTAGAAAATGGTTTCTATTTTTAGAGTTTGTACCACGTCCGCATACTATATATATGAAAGGATAAAACCTTTCTTAATTTACTTAATTTCATACTTTCCTAAAGAGGCCTAAAAGCCTCTCTTTTTATTCTATTTACTTTTGTGGACAAAGAAGGAAAAAGAAGTTAAGTAAATTTTCAATATAGATAAGGAGGAGAGAAAGATGGCAAAAAAGATTATAAAATCAGCTCTAATTAAAGCAAGAGTTACTGAAGAATTAAAACAAAAAGTAGAAGAATATTGTGAATTACATGTTACTACCATTTCCGCTCTTATTAGAGATGCTATTGAAGCATATTTAGCATCAAAAAATTAGAGTATTAGTGGCCCACTCCTACTAATAATTGAGGGCAAAAAAAGTTGTAAAAATGTGGACAACTTTTGATAAAACCTCAGTTCAAATTTTCATATTTATATGAAGGAGGAAGTAGGAGATTATGGAATTTACATTTAATGAAAGTAGAAAACCAGGGGAATATGAATACAGACATACATTAAGAGAACACGGATATTTAGTTGAAGATGTCTCTGACAATCCTAACTATTGGTATAAGGATATAGACTGTATAAGTACTAACCCTGAAACAGGAAATATTGCAACACATGAAATCAAATGGGATAGCTTAATATCTCATACAGGAAATCTTTATATCGAGACTCGCAATCCGCGTAGCCGCAATGGGCAAGGTTGGTTTAACTTTTGTGAAGCTGACTTATTAGCATATGGAGATGCGAACAATAAGATATTTTATGTAATTAGAATTCCTGAATTAAGAGCATATGTTAATGCAAATAAAGAACAATTAAAACAAGTTAGAACATTTGATGGCAGCGAAGGGTACGCATTGCCGCTTAAAGATATAAAAAATATAGTAATACACGAGATACCTTGTGTATAGAGAGAGGAGAATAATATGTTAAGCGTTATTTTATTTATTATCTTTGCTATTGTTATAAGTATTTTAATGGTAGCAGGATTAACTTATTTAGTATGTTGGGGATTTGGATTTACATTCACATGGCCTTTGGCTATTGGAGTTTGGGCTTTAATTTGCCTATTGTCAACTATATTCAAGAAAGGAAGTAAATAATATGGAAATTAATGAAATTGACATTGCAAAATTATATGATGCTTTAATTGAGGAGCATTATAAAAGACAAAGAGAAAAAGCGATAAAGGATAGAAAAACTATATTAAATGCCGCAAGACAAGACTATTATGTTGCTCTTGATTTATTACATAATAATTGGATTACTGAAGAAGAGTTTGAAAGTATTATGGATGAATTCGTTAAAAAGGGCCAAGTAATTTAATAAAGAATAACAATTTTTAAATAAAAGTAAGGAGGCTTAGAAATGGGAAAAATTAATGGAAGTGGGGGTACTAAAGAGATTACCCTAGCCAACCAAGATGCCGCTTTAAGAATGATTAAAGCTAATCCCGCAATTAAGTTTGCCGAAATCGCAAGAAGATTAAAGCTAAGCTCTTCCGCTATTAGCAAATGGAAAAGTGAGGACATTTATGGTTGGAGCGCCCGCTATCAACAAGCACTTAAAGAAGCTTTTAGCGAATTAGAGGGGCCCGCAATTCAAACAATGGGAAAACTAATCGATGAAGGAAATTTTCAAGCATCAAAATATGTCCTAGATAATAAGAATTACGGAGCAACGCAAAAAATAGACGCAAATATCAATGGTGATATAACAATAAATGTATCAATAGAGGAATAAGGTATGAATATAAGTTTAAATTTAAAAAAAGACTTATTTGCGCCAAAGTTTTATCCTCTATTAACTGATTACTCTTGTAGATGGGAAGTGTACATGGGTAGTGCGGGAAGTGGTAAATCATATTTTATAACTCAAAAGATAATCTTAAGATGCCTTAAAGAGCCGATTAGAGTATTGGTTTGCCGCCGTTATGGAAGCACCATCCGCAACACAGCATTCTCTCTATTCAAAGATGTATTAGCTAAATGGAAACTTTCACCTTACATCAAGATTAGAGAAACAGACTTTAATATTAAGTTTCCAAATGGTAGTGAGATTATATTTAGCGGCCTTGATGAAGAAACTAAGTTACTTTCATTGAATAATATAGGTGTTATCTTCATTGAGGAAGCATTTGAAGTACCTCAACCTATTGTTGAACAATTGAATTTGCGTTTAAGAGGTGCTGTTGAAAATCAACAAATAATTTTAGCTTTTAACCCAATAAATAAAAGCAGTTGGTTATATGATTTTTGTAATCAACCGCCTGAAAGTTATAAATTTATACATTCTACATATAAAGACAATCCATTCTTAACACCTGAGTATATAGCAAGCTTAGAGGAATTATATAAACGTAATCCCGCAAAAGCACGTATATTCTGTGATGGCGAATGGGGAGTTAATCCAGAAGGTTTAGTTTTAACTAATTGGAAAGTTGAAGATTTCAATCCATTAGAGCTAGCTCAACAGGGTTTAGAACATAGAGCTGGAATAGACTTAGGTTGGATAGATAAAACAGCAATTATAGATACCTTATATGATAAAGCAAACAAAAGAATCTACATATTTAATGAGTTCTATAAAAGCGGATGTCAGCTTAGTGAAATAGCTGCCGCAATAAAAGAAATGAACTTAACAAAAGCAAAGATATATGTAGATAGTGCGGAACCTCGTTCAATACAGTATTTCCGCAATGAAGGTATTAATGCGGTTGGCGCAGAAAAAGGAAAAGATAGTGTAAAAGCTGGAATAATGTTTTTACAAGATAATGAAATCATAGTTTTGAGCTCTTGTAAGAACATAATCAATGAGTTAGAGAATTTTAGTTACATTCAAAGTAAATTAACTGGCGAATGGACTGAAGATACAACTCATGAATTTTCTCATGCTATTGACGCATGTAGATATGGGTATAGCGACATCTATACAAATAAGAAAGTTAAAACCCTAGATAAAGCAATTCTAGGATTATAAGGAGGAAGTAAGATATGGAATTAGTGCAATTTATTATTTATATTGACGTTTTTTTAGGAGGAGCTTTATTTGTTTTAGCTATTGATGTTATCAATGGTAAAAAAAGAAATAGAAAACTTGAAGAAATGTTAAAAGAATTAGAAAACAATAAGGAGGCTTAAAAATGTTTTGTATAAACGAAAACACAGAGCTTAATGCTGAACTTCTTTATAAAATGATTAATAAATTTAATTTAAATAATAAGCCTTATTTAGAAAAAATGAAGAAGTATTATGACGGCATTCAGGCTATTCTACAAAAGAATTATGCAGATGATACTAAACCATGCTGCCGCGCAGTAACTAATTATTGTAAGAATATTACTGATAGCTATTGCGGATATATCGCATCTCCAGGATTTATTTCATATAACAGTGAACAAGATATTGAAGATGTAATGGATATTTTAAGATACAATGACTATCAAGATGAAGATAGTGATTTCTTATTAAATGCTTTAATTTATGGTACAGCAGCTGAGCTAATGTATACAGATGAAGAAGCAAAAGTAAGATTTAGACTAATTAGTCCTTTACAATGTTTTGGAGTTTATGATGATAGTTTAAGTAACGATTTACTTTACTTTGTAAGATGGTATAAAGCTAACGATTGGGATGAAGGAGATTTATATAATGTTGATGTTTATGACGCAGATGTTGTTAAACATTACGAAATGCACGGATTCCAAGGCAGCTTAACATTCAAGAGTGAAGAACCTCATTATTTTGGACAATGTCCTGCTAATATTTTTAATCTACCTGATGAAAAGAGTATATTTGATTGCATTATTAGTTTACAAGATGCGGCAAATGAAATTTTAAGTGATGAAGTAGATGATTATAGCGCATTCTGTGATGCTTACTTAGTATTAAGTGGCGGAGATATTGATTCAGATGATATCGTTACAATGAAAGAAAAAAGAGTTCTATTATTACCAGATGGCGCAAAAGCAGAATGGTTAACTAAGAGCGCAAATGATACTCAAGTAGAAAATATCTTAAAGAGAATTCAAGATAGTATTTACCGCATTGCCGCATGTCCAGACTTTAGTTCTGAATCTTTTGTTGGCGGGGTATCAAGCGGAATCGCTATTAGATATAGATTAACTGGTATGGAAACCAGAGCAGCAAGCATTGCCGCAGATATGAAGAGAGCTCTACAAAGAAGAGTTGAAATTATATGCGGAATTGCTTCATTAAAATTAGGTGAAGAAATATTCAGAGATATTGATATTCAATTCACTAGAAATATACCTGAAGACAGTAGCTCATATGTTAACTTAGTTAACGGATTAAAAGGTACTGTATCAGACAAAACATTATTATCTCAAATTCCTTTTATAACAGATGTAAATGCTGAATTAGAGGCTGTTGAAGAACAAAAGCTAAACAATATTGATTTATATCAAGGTGCTTTTGCGGAAGCTTCTAAAGAAGAAGGAGAGATAGAAGATGGCGAACAAGAATAATTATTGGGTAGAGAGAGACGCTGAGGCATTAAATAAATTAACTGATAAGAGCATTGCCGCAACTAATAAACAAATACTTAAGTATTATCGCTCTTGTCAAAACCGCGTTATTAGAGAGTTTGAAATGCTTTATAACGAACTTTTAAGCCAGTTTAAAGCAGGAATTGAGCCAACTCCCGCAGACTTATATAGATTAGATAGATATTGGCAATTACAAGGCCAATTACAACATGAATTAGAGCAATTAGGAGATAAGACAAATAAATTATTATCTAAACGTTTTGTAGAGCAATATAAAGATGTATATAAGGCTGTATCATTACCTAGCGAACAAATATTTGCTACTATTGATGATAAAATGGTAACTCAAATGATAAATAAGGTTTGGTGCGCAGATGGTAGAGTATGGAATCAAAGAATCTGGCAAAACACAGCTAATTTACAAAACTCTCTTAACGAACAATTAATACATAGTGTAATTACTGGAGAAAAGACTTCCGCACTAAAGAAAAGTCTTATTAATGATTTCCAAGTTAGTTATTCTCAAGCAGACAGACTTGTAAGAACAGAAATGTCTCATTTACAAAATACTGCCGCACTTGAGAGATATAAAGATGCTGGAATCGCAGAATACGAAATATTAGCTGATGGAAGTTGCGATGATTGTAAGGAATATGATGGAAAAAGATTTCCTATAAGTGAACCTTCTCCTGTTCCATTTCATCCTAATTGTCGCTGTTGTGTTATCCCAGTAGTTAATATTAAAGGAGGTTCAAATAATGATAACAATTAAAGACAACAATATCAAAATGATTAAAGGAGATACTGCTTACATAAATATAAAACTAGAAGGCGGATATGTCTATAAAGAAGGAGATACTCTTACTTTAACTGTTAGACAAGACGTTTTTAGTCAAGATGTAGTGTTAACTAAAACTATTCCCGCAAATGGTAGTTTTACTTTTGTTCCTGAAGATACTAATGATATCGCGCCAGGAAGATATGTTTATGATGTTCAATTAGATACAATCTATGAAGAAGTATTCACTGTTGTCGTTCCTTCAGACTTTATTTTAAAGGAGGGAGTTACTCGTGAAGAATAATGAAATCGTAGGCGTATTAAGTGCGCAAGACTCAATAGTAGGAACAACTGCTATTACCGAATATCTTAAAGGAGATAAGGGTGATAAAGGAGACAGAGGCCCTCAAGGGGTTCCAGGCGAAGAAGGATTTAGTCCTGTTGTAAGCCTTACAAAAGAAGGACATGTCTCAACATTAAGTATTACTGATGAACAAGGTACTCAAACAGTAGAAATCCTTGATGGAGAAGCTGGCGGAGGCGGCGTTTGGGGATATATTGAAGGAACATTAAGTAATCAAACAGATTTACAAGATGCTCTTGATTTGAAAGCCGATAAAACAGATATTCCTACTGTACCAACTAAAACTTCTCAATTAACTAATGATAGCGGGTTTATTACTAAATCAGTTAACAACTTAGATAATTATACAAAGACATCTAGCTTAGCTACTGTTGCTACAACAGGAGATTATGATGATTTAACAGATAAACCTCATATTCCTACAACAACAGGAGAATTATTAAACAATTCAAATTTTGTTTCAGATGGAGTTTATGTTCATACAGATGAAAATTATACATCAACTGAAAAAACTAAATTATCAGGCATTGCCGCAGGAGCTGAAGTTAATGTTCAAGCAGACTGGAATGAGTCAGATAGCTCAAGTGATGCTTATATTTTAAATAAACCAACAATTCCAGATGTAAGTGGAAAGGTAAATACATCAGATATCGTAGATGATGTAATTAGTACAGATACTGATAAACCATTATCTGCAAATATGGGTAAAGCGTTACAAGATGAAATAGATAATCTAAAAGCAAGAGGTAGATTCTTAGCATTATGGAATTCCGCAACAGGTTTAGCAATGAGTAATCCTGAACATAGCCCATATGTTTATAAAACAGGAGATTATTTTGTAATTGGTGCTGTTGATTCAACAACTAACTATAAACCAAATGGAAGTTCTTATACTATTGGAGTAGCTTCTTCTACTGTTGAAACTGCGGCAGTAGCTGTTGATGATGTTTATTATTATGATGGCGCTAATTGGAGATTACAAGTTAATACTCAAAAGAGTGTAACATTCGCTTCAATAAGCGGACAACCTAGTGATAATAGTAATCTAGCTTCCGCATTAAATGCAAAAGAAGCAATTGTAAATAAAGTAACTAGCCTATCAAGTTCAAGTACAGATACTCAATATCCAAGCGCTAAATGCGTATATGACATGATTGGCGATGTAGAAAGTATTTTAACAAGACTTACTACTGGTTCGGGGGTGTAGTTTATGGCAATAGCTGATAAATTAACTAAGATAGAAACAGATTTAACAAGTGCTTACAATAAAATATCTCAAAAAGGTGGAACTGTTCCCGAAAATAAAAATACAAATAATTTAACTAATGCTATTGATAGTATTCCAGAACAATCTACATTCACATCTCAAGGATTTGCGAATGACTCTTGGGATACTATTATAGCTATTGCGGATGCGGGTTTAGCTGCTGATTATTATAACATTGGAGATGAAAAAACAATATCTTTAAGTGCTGTTACTGATACAACAGGCTGGGAAAAAGATATTACTGCTGGAACTATAACTGTTAAAATAGTTTCTTTTAATACGACAACTTTAAGTAATGGGAAAAAAGGACATATAACAATTATGGCAACAATAACAAGCACTTCTTCTAGCGCTTATGATTATGATTTATTCCGTCATACTTTACCATATGCTACTTACTCTTGGGCTGGAGCTGGAGCTCCTAAAGATTGGTTAAACAATACTTTTAAAGCATCATTACCTAAAAAATTGAGAGATAACCTAAAAACACAAAAACATTATTTCTGGAATAATTACTCTTTTCAAATAGTTTCAGAGAATAAACAAATTTATATTCCTAATCTATATAATTTAGGAATAGATAATCATAGTAGTTTTACAGGGGCAAATACAGATACTACAGGAGGAAGTTATAAATTACTTAGAGATGCAGATGTAGAAAAACCATTTACATATTTTACTCAATATCTTAAAAGATATAACACATCCGATGTTATGACAAATGAATATATAACAACAGCAGATACTTGTACTAATTGGAATTTTACATACACAAGATTAAGAGATATAGCTAATCAAAGTGGAAGTATCTATCAATATGGAAATAGTAGAACAGCTTTATTTCTACCAGTATTTGTAATTTAATAGGAGGTTATTATGAAACTTATAAAAACAAATTTATGTTATTCAATAGTTGGAGAAAAAGATGAGTTCTTTAAATATAAAGGATATCCAACTAACAAAATAAATTTCCCTTTAGATGCGGAAATTGAAGCTATTTTTGAAGAAATTAAAAAAGAAAATAAACCTAAAGTAGTTGCCGCACCTAAAAAAGAAGAAATAGTTAAAAATGAGGACAAGGAAATTTAATTTTCCCTGTCTAATTTTTACTATATATATGAGGAACAGAAAATGTTCTAAAGTCGTTTTATAGGGGTTAGACATTAAACAATAACTAAATAAATAAGAAAAAAGGGTTGCCGCATGGCAAAACTTAAAGGAGAGATTAACATGGAACAAATTAACGAAACAGCTGTTGAAAATACAGCAACTGAAGCTGTTGATACAACAGTTACAAATGGAGATGAAGTTAAAACTTACACTCAAGAAGAAGTATTAAAATTACTTCAAACTGAAAGTGATAGAAGGGTTACTGAAGCTCTTAAAAAACAAGAAAGAAAATATGAAAAACAACTTTCATTAGCAAAATTAGATGGAGATGAAAGGGAAAAGGCTGAAAAAGATAGCCGTATCGCTGAACTTGAAGAAATGGTAGCGCAAATGAATACTGAAAGAAACAAAAGTGAACTTAAATCAGTATTATCAAGTAGAGGATTAAGTGCTGAATTTGCAGATATCATTGTTATTAGCGAAGACTTAGAACAATCTCAATCAAATATCGATAAATTAGATAAATTATTTAAAGCCGCAGTTAAAGCTGAGGTTGAAAAAAGATTAGCAGGAAATGTACCTAAAGGAAATGGCGGAAATCCTGCGGAAATCACAAAAGAAGATGCTAGAAAAATGAGCATCAATGAAATGAATGAATTAGCTCAAAAAAATCCAGAGCTATTTGACAAATTATTTAATAATTAGGAGGAAATTTTTATGGCAAACACAGTTTATGCAAACAAAGTAGTTGAAGCAAAAGCAAAAGACTTATTAACTACTTCAATTAATACTAGAAGTTTAATGACTATTGATAACTCATTAACTCAAAACCCAGGAATGACTAAAACTATTAACGTTTATACTTATACAGGAGAAGCTGAAGAATTAGCAGCTGGTGTAGGAAACACTGCCGCTAAAAGAGGTTCAATTGCTTATCAAGGAACTGATTATACAGTTAAATTAGTTCAACAAGCATTCGATTATCAAGATGAAGATTTCATGAAAGATGAAACTATCGTTGATAATATGTTAAAAGGTGCTACTCAAGTTATGACTAATAAAATGACAGCTGATTTCTTAACTGAAGCTGCTAAAGCAACTAAAGAAGTAGAATTCGGATATGGACAAGCAATTAGCTATGACACAATCGTAGATGCTATCTCTGAATTATCATTAGAAGATGAATCTAAATTATTCATCATCATCCCTAATGCTTGGAAAGCTGACTTAAGAAAAGATGAAGATTATAAAACTGCTAGACAAGGTGAAGTAATCTATAACGGACAAGTTGGACAAATCGCTGGTATCCCAGTAATCGCTTCTAACGCATTATCTGATGAAGCTTACGTTATGACTGCTGAAGCTATCAAATTATTCATCAAAAAAGATGTAGAAGTTGAACAAGATAGAAATGCTGATACAAGAACTAACTCAGTATACTTAAGAGATGCTTATATCGTAGCTTTAGTTGACGCAACTAAGATTTGTAAAATTAACCAAGCAGCTCAATCAATCTAATTAACAGCTAAAAGGATATTCTCCTTTACAAAATAACAAAAGGAGGAAACATATGTTAGACGAAATTAAATTATTACTTGGAGAGAGCGCAGATAATTATTCTGACGCTCTTATCCAACTTATATTAAGACAATCTATTGCGGAAGTAGAAGACTATTGTAACCGTGAAGCGGATGCTGTTATGGAATATGCGGCAATGAGAATTACTGTAATTAAACTTAACAGAATTCATTCTGAAGGTGCTAGTTCACAATCATTTAGTGGAGTTAGTGAGAATTACATTGATGGATGGCCAGCAGATATCATAGCATCCTTAAATAAGAAAAGAAAAATAAGGGTATTTTAATTATGATTGCCGCAAACATGAGAAGTTATTCTTACTCTTGCTTAGATGTCGAAGACATCGATGATTATGGACAACCAACAGAAGCTAGTGCTGAAGGCACAATAAAAATGGCTATTTATCTAACTAATCAAAATATTGATACAGCCAATTCGCTTTATAGCGATGCTCAATATGTTGGCTTAACTTTAAACTCTGCTATTGATGATACTTATATTATCAATTATGGAGATGAAAAACTTAAAGTTCTTTATACAACTCCTTCAGGAAAATATTTTCAAGTATTTATGTCAAGAATTTAATATGGCAGATATAGAAGTAAAAGGTGCGGAAAAAATAGCAGCCTTATTAAAAAAGGTTGCTGATACCCGCACATATGAAGAAGGCATAAAGCAATCTGCTCTTGTAGTAGAGGCTGCCGCGAAGATAAATGCTCCTAAGGATACAGGAGCTTTAAGGAATTCTATTGTAAGTGAAGTTAGCACAGATGGCGGAAAAGTCATTGGAAGAGTTTACACTCCTCTTGAATATGCGCCATACATTGAATATGGAACTGGACTATTCGCAAGTAAAGGCGGAAGAAAGAATGTTCCTTGGTGTTACCAAGATGATGAAGGCCATTGGCATAGTACAAGTGGTATGAAACCACGTCCATTCATGAAACCCGCTTTAGATGACAATAGAAAACAAATAAAAGAAATAATGAGGAGTGTTATTCATGACAAATTATCATAAAGAATTAGTTGAAGCTCTCCAAACAATTCTACCAACATATTATGAATTAACTTTAACTTCGAAGCTAGATACTCCATGTATTTCATATATTGAGGTAAATAATGCCGCACAAGAAACAGGAGATACATTAGGATACAGCTTAATACAATACCAAATAAAAATATGGGGAAATAGAATTGGTGATATTCTTACTTACACTTCTCAAATTGACGATATACTTCGTCCTCTTGGATGGAAAAGAGTTAGTTCAAGAGAATTGTATGATGGAGAGAGCACAATGATACAAAAAATAATGACTTACCAAGCATTAAGTTTGGAAGAGTTCAATATAGAACAAGAACAAAATTAAAATTAGGAGGATATAAATATGGCAACAATTTCAAAAGGTATAACTTTAGCTTATAAAGCTGGTTCAGCTGAAAGCTATACTGATTTAACAAACCTTCAAGAAATCCCAGAATTAGGTGGAGATTCTGAAGCTATTGAAATCACAGTTTTAAGTGATGCCGCTCATAAATATACAAACGGTATCAAAAATTATGGCGATAGTTTAGATTTCGTATTCTTATACGATAAAACTCAATTCGCAGCATTACAAGGATTAACTGGTTCAGTTAATTGGAAAGTAAGTTTACCAGATGGCGCAAATGGAGCTTTAAGTACTACTTGTACATTCTCAGGAACTTCATCAGTTAAATTAGCTGGTGTTGGTGTAAACGCTGCTTTAACTTACACATTATCAATTAAACCTGATTCAGAAATGACTTGGGCTTAATACTCAATCGATTGGGGTATGGGGGAGAGGCGCTATAATCTCTCTCTTCCTTTCCCCCATATATATTTAAATTAGCATAAAAAAGGAGAGATAGATATGTTATATGTAGATTTTAAGGCGGGAGACAAAGATTATAAATTAAGACTTGCTACTCGCGATATTATTGCTCTTGAAAAGAGTATTGGGATGAACCCAATTAGTATATTCGGAGATGGAAGAACAATTCCTTCACTAACAGTTATGATAGCTGTATTACACGCATCATTACAAAAATTCCAACATGGAATTAGTTTAACAGATGCTTATGAAATTTTCGATGAATATTTAGCAGACGGACATACAATGACTGATTTTATTTCAGTAATAGTTGAAATCTATAAAGTTTCAGGTTTAATCGCAAATGATAACGAATCTGCTGAAGAAACAAACGGAAAAAACTAATAGAAGGAGATGAGCCTTCATCTCCGAATTTTTTTATAAATATATTTTCAAAATGGTTAAATGTGGCGCTAGACAATGGAATTACTGAATGGGAATTCTGGGATATGACGCCCGCAGAAATAAAGCGTGCTATTGAAAGCAAGCAAAGACAAAAGGAACAAGCTCAACAAGAGAAAGCTTCATTTGATTATATTCTTGCGGATTTAATTGGTAGAAGTGTTGCTCGTGTCTATTCTTCACAAAATAGATATCCTGAGATTAGTTCTGTTTATCCGACACTATTTAAAAGTGCGGAAATACAAGAGCAAAAACAACAAGCGAAAATGCAAGCCTCTGCCGAAAGATTTAGGCAATTTGCTCAAGCCTATAACAATAATTATAAAAAGGAGGCGAGCAGTAAATAATGAACGAAGAATTACAAATTATTATTAAAGCTGTAACTGATGATGTCTCAAAGAAACTAAAAGATGTTCAAGTTGAAATAGATAAGACTTCAAAAGAATCAAGTAAGTTAAGCAAAATTGGCGATGCTATGAAAGGTGTTGCTAAAGTTGCGGGAACAGCCTTTGTAGCTGCTGGAGCAGCGGCTGCCGCAGGTGTAGCTAAACTTACTAAAGATGCTATTGATAATTACGCAGAATATGAACAATTAGTTGGTGGAGTTGAAACATTATTTAAAAATAGTTCAGCAAAAGTTCAACAATATGCTGATGAAGCATATCAAACAGCGGGAATGTCCGCAAATGCTTATATGCAAACCGTTACAAGTTTCTCAGCCTCTTTACTCCAAAGTTTAGATGGAGATACTAATAAGGCTGCTGAGGCCGCAAATCAAGCCGTTATAGATATGGCAGATAATGCTAACAAGATGGGAACATCTGTTGAAAGTATCCAAAATGCTTATCAAGGCTTTGCAAAACAAAATTATACAATGCTTGATAACCTTAAATTAGGTTATGGTGGAACTAAGACTGAAATGGAAAGATTGCTTGCGGATGCTTCTAAGTTATCTGGAGTAAAATATGATATTTCAAACTTAAATGATGTCTATAGCGCAATTCATGTAGTTCAAACAGAATTAGGAATTACAGGAACAACAGCCAAAGAAGCATCTTCTACAATCCAAGGTTCAGCCGCATCAATGAAAGCCGCATGGAGTAATTTAATTACTGGCTTAGCTACTGACTCTGGAAACTTTGATAAGGTTATTAAAAATTTCGTAAAAACAGTAGGAACAACAGTAAAAAATATTCTACCTGTAATAAAAGAGGTAGCAACTAAAATACCTGCTCTTATTAAAGAGATTGTTCCTCAATTAGCGGAAATCGGTACTGAAATTATTTCTACACTTTTACCTATTGTAGCAGAAGTAGCAGTTCAATTGATTGCCGCAATAGTAGAAGTTTTACCAACAATTATAGAAGCTATCATAGGAACTATTCCAACATTAATTCAAGCTCTAGTAGATGCTTTACCTGTTGTTATAGATGGTATTATCCAAGTCGTATTGATGATAGCTGAACACTTCTCAGATATTATTACACCAATTATAGAAGCTTTACCTGATATTATCATGGCTATTGTAAATGGTTTAATTGATAACTTACCTGCTTTAATTAATGGAGTAATCCAATTAGTTTTAGGTGTAGTTGCCGCAACAGGCTTAATTATTAAAACATTACTTCCAATGATACCTGATATAATCGTTGCTATTGTAAAAGCAATTATAGAAAACATTCCAACAATTATTGCGGGATGTCTAGAAGTTGTAGTAGCAATTTTCGGTTTAGTTGGAGACTTAGTTGAAGGTATTATAGGATACTTTAAAAATGGTTGGAAACATATATCTGAAATGCTTGGAAAAGTTGGCGGATGGATTAATGATAATGTTATTAAACCTGTTTCTCAATTCTTCTCAGGACTATGGGATGGAATTAAAAAGATGTTCGCTAACGTAGGAAACTTCTTTAAAGAAAAATTTAATAGTGCGGTTACCGCAATTAAAAACGTAATGTCACCTATTGTAAACTTCTTCTCAGGTATCTGGGAAAAAATTAAAGGAATATTTAGTAAAGTAGGAGCAACAATAGGAAATGCTATTACAAATACTGTTAAAACAGCTGTAAATGGTGTTTTAAGCGTAGCTACTAAGATTATTAACGGATTCATTTCCGCAATCAATGTTGCTATTGGTGTAATTAATGCAATTCCTGGAGTTAATATCAAGAAACTTGATAAACTAGAAGTTCCTCAAATGGCTAAAGGTGGTATCGTAGATAGCGCTACATTAGCTGTTGTAGGTGAACAAGGTAAAGAAGCAATAGTTCCATTAGAAAATAATACTGAATGGATAGATAAATTAGCGGAAAAGATTAACAATAGAGACGCAGATGCTCCAGCAACACCTATTGTATTAAATGTAGATGGCAAAACATTTGCTCAAACAAGCATTGCCGCCATAAACGATTTAACTAAGCAAACAGGACGCTTAGGATTAACACTAATGTAGGAGGTAGAAAATGGCATATTTTAAAATAGGACAAACTGATTTATCCTCTTATACAAGTGGTTTAAAAATTACAACGACTACTAATTACTCCGCTCTAACTAATGCGGGCGGAGATACTGTAGTTGATTTTATAAATCAAAAGAGAAAGATATCAGTTAATATCATTGCTCTTGACGAAAATACAGCGTCAACAATATTAAGCGCTATAAATGGTTTTCAAGTAAGTATTAGTTTTAGAAATCCTGAAACTAAAGCTCTTGAAACAAATGTAGATTGTATAGTTCCTTCAACAGATGTTGAATATTATACAATTCAAACAAATAAAATAATGGTTAAGAATTTTTCTATAACCTTTACAGAATTATAAGGAGGTAGTTTATGTTAAATATCCCAACAATCAATAGTAAAGTCAGAGATGTTGGAGTTACTGTTGTTATAACAAATACAGAAACTGAAGATACAGCTACCTTTACTAAAAATGATTCAGTTAAATCAGTAGAAATCACTAGAGTCGGAGATAATTCAAAATTCTTCGGCTTTGGTGTTTCTCACAAATTAAGTTTAAAATTAGTTAACGTTTCTGATGAAGATGTTGAAACATTCTATGC
>Ga0265298_10003226_pt1 | contig 21806 bp, 47 predicted proteins | sample AusTroGonzalo_MG_3_FD_193486 | JGI IMG/M metagenome (GOLD analysis project Ga0265298, IMG submission 193486) | Bovine rumen microbial communities from tropical cattle in Woodstock, Queensland, Australia - Gonzalo_01 | ecosystem: Host-associated > Mammals > Digestive system > Stomach > Rumen ...
AGGTCGTTCACCGTCTGCTTTTTCTCACGCAGGATATCTGGATCAAAGCACTCCATCAGATCCTTGATCGCGTCCCGCAGCTCGTCCTCTCCCATGAAATCAATCGACTCAATCACGGACCGCTGATTGCGCTTGCCGTTCCAAACCTTAATCGACTTACCCTTGCAACCCATGAGAAAAGGCTCATACATGGATTGATACTTCGAGCCGCCCAGGACGATCTGATTCTTCACCCAAATAAGCTCCTGCTTGTAGGTCAAGCCGCCCTCCGACAAAGCGGTGATGAAAACGCCCTCGCCGAGTTCCTTGTAAAACACATAAATCGATGCGCCGTCCTTCATCACGCAATAGTAATTCCGATAAACAGCCGTCAAAAACTCTCTGAAATCCTCCGAGGACATCTTGTCGTTCATGATCCGTTTCGACTTCCGATCCCTTGTGTTACCCGCACCTTCGTAGGCCATGTTGTACGGTGGATCCGTAACTACCAAATCCACCCCCCCTAGTACATCAAGGAGTTTCTGCACGTCACCCAGGGCCGTGGAGTCTCCGCACATCACGCGGTGGTCGCCGAGCTGATAAATGTCCCCGCGTTTCGACTTCGGCTCCTCGGGCAGGACAACCTCATAATTGTCCTCGACAACTTCCTTGGGATCCTCGGACATATCAAAACCAAACAACTCCATGTCGATGTCAATGTCGCCCAACTCAATGCCGAGCAACTCCGCGTCCCACTCGGACTCGTTGGTCTTGTTATCAGCGAGTCTGAGCGCCTTAATCTGATCCTCGGTCAGATCGTCGGCACGGACCACAGGAACCTCGGTCATTTTCAGCTTCTTTGCAGCCAGGAGTCTTCCGTGGCCAATGACCAAAACATTGTTCTTGTCAACCACGAGCGGCTGTTGAAACCCGAACTCCTTGATGCTGTTCGCAATATGCTCGACCTGGCGAGCCGGGTGCTTTTTTGCGTTTTGCTTATAAGGAACGATGTCCTTAACGCTCATCTGTTTAATTTCCATCTGCGTCCTCTCCGAGTATAAATGGATATACTCTATTTAATCGTATCACACTTTTTCTGAAAACACAATATATTGTGGTGTAATTTTCTGTCAAACACAATATGTAGTGGTTTAGGGCTTGCCGTCGAACTCGGGATCGTCCAAAACGAGATTGTCCCCGCCGTCCCACCGAAACCGGCAGATGTTCTTCCCGCAGGTGATCCCCTCGGACCGCGCAAGGTTCCTGGCGCCCTTGGCGTTGTTAAGCGAATCGAACAACCACAGCATGCCCATCTCGCCCGCCGGATGCACCGCGACAAGGCCGTCCTGCTTCGCCATGAACTCGGCAGCCCGCCGCGATCTTTTCAAAAAGGGATTCACCATGCCGGTCGCCACGCTGTAAAGATATTTTTCAGATGCCATCGTCCTCGTCCTCCTCAATTCCCATGTTTGCCGTCATGCCGTGAATGCGGTCCATGAACTCGGGAAAACCGTCCACGAGCGGGATCAGCTCTTCCAAGGTGTTCGGCGTCCGCGATCCCGTGTGGATCTTCGCCGAGCCGTCCGCAGATTGAATGATCATGCTCGACCTGCCGTACAGGACACCCTTGCATCCATTCGGCGAGGTGTACTCAATCCTGGCCTGTTTTGCCATCGTCCGTCACCTCCCCCTCGCGCTCCTCGCATGTCTTTTTGTATTCGCAAACCAAGTAATGACGCTCGGCCTCGGCGCGGCTGATCCTGTGCTTGGTCATGTACTTCCGCAGGTATTCTTCATAATCCTTTTCATTCATTCTCGATCAATCCTCCTTCGCTGTCATCGTCTTCCCAATCATCAGCAGGATCCTCGTCCTGGTCCTTACGACCCTCGCGGTTCGCCAAGAACCTGTACTCATCGTCGGAAATTGCTCCGCACCGCCAATCGCTCCATGCGCTCATTCTCTCACCTCCTTATCACACTTCAACGGATCGCCGTCCTGCCTGCCGCCAAAATAGCAATCCTCGCAGCCCCTGTAGAAATGACACTCGCGGCAATTATTCACGACAGGATAATCCCTCTCGATGTACTCCTCGCGATTTGCTTTCGGGCAGGTGCCGTCGATGCAGGCCACGCCGCAATAATCTCTGCAACGCCTCATTCGCCCGCCTCCTTCCACGGCTCCGGCAACGGCATCCAGGCAATCACATCATCGTCGTAATTCTCGAAATAACAGCCCTCGACATCCCGACAGAATGTGTCAATACCAACGCCACCCAAATCTGTCGTGACGATCACTTCCTGTCCGTCCTCGGGCATCGGACAGTCAAACGCACATTCCGCGTTGATCAACAAGCCATCGCGCTCCTCGTCCGTCAACGGTCTCGTCTTGACCGGCGTCCACGCAGGCTTGCGCTCTGCCGTGACGGATGGCTCCGTCTTTAACATCTCCAAAATGGCACAAACAGCACCTTTGTAATCTTCCGACAATTCATCCCAAACTATCCCTCCGGCTGTCCTTAGGCGCTCGTCAAAATGCTTTCTGCTGATCAAATCGTCCATCATTCCACCTCCATCTTCGCGCCGCAATTCGGGCAGAAATTTGCATTACCTCTGCCTGCATTTACTCCATCAAAATTAAGAATATTTCCGCATACAGAACACTTGAAACTATTATAGGAAAATAGCCCACGCACCTTCGTACTGATCCACTTCCCCGTCTTTTTTACCGTGGCGGATGGTAAATTCTCAAGCATCGCTTTTGCTAAAGCCTTATCCCACTCCACTCCCCATGCACCTTTGTCAAGCGCATCAATCGCCGCCTGTCTGCTGATCATGTCCTCCTGTGTCATTCATTATCCTCGCTTTCCATTTTTGCTCCGCAATTAGGGCAATACGCATAAACCTCATTCGGCGCAATGTTCGCCGTCCAAGTGCTTGCGACAAAACCGCAGGCGTTGCACTCATAATCCTCGTGCGGGGAATCGTCGATGGGAACCCATGCAGCGGTCACAACCTCGGTCATCGGGCAATTATTATGCCTGTGAAATTTATTCAGCGAAAAAACATCTGAATGCAATATGCGACACCTGTAATCATCGCCGACAAGAGGACAGCAAAAACACCCCGCCGGAATCTCCATGCCATTAATCAGAACGCTCATTCCGCGTCACCTCCTGCAACTTTTTTTCGATCAAATCAATGCACTCAAAGTACGCGTCGCGGCGCCAAGGTCCGTCTTTGGAATATGTCTTTTTTTTCAAAACATCAAGAATATCATCCCAGGCCTTAAGGCTTCGGATCGCCATGTTATGTGCCTTGATGATCTCCGGCAGGCCCTCGTCCTTTATTTCCGCATCCTCCATACCCTTGCTGAAAAGCATCAAAATTATTTGCGCATCCTGGATCGTCATTCTTTATACCTCCCTCTGCTATTTTTCGCTCCGACAACAATGGCCATGATGATCACGCCAAAGATGCCGCCGAGCATAAACCCAACACAAAATGCTATAAATACACCCATCATTCGTCCTCCTCGTACTCTGCGCGGAAATCCCGCCACAGCCAATCGTCACAAATTTGCCCGTCCTCGTCCTCGCCTATAAAGCAAGCATTGTCAAGGTCACTCCACGCCAAAAACTTCAGCCGAACAAACGCCCCACACCATGAATGACCGACCAAAGCGTCGCCACGCTTCCAATCCGGCGCAAAGCCGCGTTCGCGGTCAGCCTCGCGCACCGTCATTGTTCTGCTTTCGTCCACTACGGGTCTCAACATTTTTATCACCTCCCATGTCATGCAAAATCACAACCCAAAACACGTACAGCCCCACGGCGCCCGCAAAGAAAATAGCGATCAAAATGCAGAGCGCCAACCAAACCCCAATCATGGCTCCAGGCCAAGGATCGTCATGCCCCTGGCCTGCGCATATTCGAACTCGCGCTTCGCGCCATTGGAATCCCGCCACCCTGGCATCATGTAAATCGCGTCGCACATATCCAACATACAAAAACACATCTTCATGTACTCCTCGTACGAGGTGTCCTCCGCAGGGAGCATCGAATTGACCTTTGCAGGATTGACGACAGGAATGTCGCCGTACTTCTGATACAAATGATGCTCGGCCTTGGCAAACCGAAACATGTAATCCTTGGTGCCGGTGATCTTGCCGGAAATATATACTTTCATGCCTGTACTCCTTTCTTCAACCAATACCGCCTGCGCTGATCCGCCCGCAGGCGCTCCGCGTTCGCGTCATAATATCGGCAGGAATAATCCCGCACCCTGCGCAAGCGCTCCTCATCCGACAGCCGGATGGTGGTCTGATCAACGATGACCGCCTTGAGCTTCCGCCACCGCGACCAATGACCATAGCAAACGCACCTGTTGACCGCCTGCGCCGTCATGCCGAGAAAATCCCCCACTGCCCTGGCGCCGATCAAATCGCAGGCGACCGGCAACTCCAAATCATCGTTCGTAACAATATTGTAAATATTTACTTTTGGCATCCTAATCCTCCTCGGGAAATCTGATCTTGGTCACGGCAATCGGGAACTCCTCAATCTCGCTCGCCCAAACAGGCTTGCAGCCTGCGCGACTAAACGCGAGCGGGAACCCGCCGATGCCGTCAAACAGGCTCGCCATCGTTGGCCTGTACGCTCCTAGGCACCCGAGCATCCGAACCGCCATCCACTCCCAAAATGGTAGCGCGATGCTGTTGCCGAGAGCTTTATACCTGGGAGTGTCGGCCTCCTTATGGCGCTTGCCATTGGAATCCACCCACTCGCCAATGTCCGTCCAGCCATCGGGAAATCCCTGCAGGCGCTCCTCTTCCGTCGGCGTCAATCTTCTGACAACCGAATTGCATACGGCACCTGGACCCTTGGCCGTCATGGATCCAATCAGCTCCTCGTCAACCGAAAAATTATACTGAGTGTTGACGCCCTGGTTGAACGACGCCCTGTCAAGGCCGTACGCCACGTCCAAAACCGCGTTGAAATTTTCCTTGTCCGGCATCCGCTGACCGCCGCCTGCATTGTTCTGCGTCAGCGTCGGCGCCACCTGCTCGCCGTCCCAATTGCACGGCTCAAACAATAATGCCGAATAATCCGTAACACGATTGTTGTGGTCACCCGTGATGGTCGGAACGGTCTGTCCATCGCCGTTGCCGCGAGCGTCATAGCAAACAGCCTGGTTATTAAAAGTAGACAGCGCACCTGTATGCTCGTCCTGTATTAAAATTCCCTTGCCCCCCCCTGGTTTTCCTGCTCGTTCTTGAAAGCTGATAGCCCGACTTGATACTTCAGCGCTTGGTCGAGCGCCTCCGGCAAAATCTTTTTTCTCTGTGCTGCTCTCCGCAGAATCCCCGAGCAGGCCCTTGCGCTCAAACAGTATTTCGGGAGCGGCGCTTCCTCCAAAATCCGCGACAAGCGCGATCCTCTTGCGGCGCTGGGGAACTCCCCAAAACTGCGCATCGTGTACGCGCCAAGCAATGGACCACCCATCTCCCATGATGCATCCTGCCGGTTTCCACCCCCCCCCTACTGATTTGAGGTTTAGGAATAACGGCGCCTGGGTCTGCAATCCTCGCAGTTTCCTCGAGGACGGCTCTGAAATCTTCTCCGCCATTTGAGCTGAATGCTCCTGGCACGTTTTCCCACACCATGAATCGAGGTCGAACAGGCTCATCTGCCCCTCGCATTCGTATTTGTCTCCTACACTCATCACGCATCTCCTTTATCAGCCTAATCTGCTCCATGAACAGCCCGCTCCGCTCGCCCTGCAGGCCTGCGCGGCGCCCCGCCACCGATAGGTCCTGGCAAGGACTCCCGCCGCAAACAATATCCACGACCGGCACCTCGGATCCATTCAGCTTAGTTATGTCGCCCAAATGTTTCATTCGATCAATCTCCTATCGTGTACTCGATGAAAAACTCCCCGCCGCGCTCCACGGCACGGATGCCATGCACGCCCTTGCAGCGCCACGACGCCGGACATTCCGCCAACATGGAACCCCTTGCGCTTCTCGGCGGCATCTGCACGAGCTTCGTGTACCGCGCCTCACTGATTTTTTTTCTCTGCACGATCATACTCATTCTTCTCCATATCCTCCTTAAAAATAGCAATGGCCATCAATATAGCCCGCGCAAATTTGTCAAAAGCCTTTCCGTGAGCTTTATACTTCTGTCCGATCTCTTCCTGCTCACGAATAAAATGCTCCCACAAGTAATCATTCAAAGGAATATACAAATACCGCATCTGCAGGTCCCGCAGATCTTTATTGAACTCTTCCAAAATAGATTTATAATCCATTCAACCCTCCTTTTTGTATCGCTCCGTGTCGCTATGTCACGAAACAAGCGTGACAGCCAGGACCCTTATAAAATAAGGCTTCACGGCATCTAAAAATGGCTTGTATCGCTGTATCGCTAATTTTAGACCCCTCATACGCGTGAGGAAAAAAAGTCCATATATCCACTTTTTTATTTTTTTATATATAGGCCTATGTTTTTGGCGATACAAGCGATACACGATACATTACACCTGTTACATAACAACTGTTACTTATGAAAAAGGCAGGTCCTTGATCAGCTCCTGGTCCACGATCATAAAGCCATTCTCGTCCACATCCTCACTCGGCATCCGCAGGAACACGCAACGCGGATTGCCGAAATCAAACCTGCAACTTTTTGTCGGAGATCCCTCCTTGTCGCCCTGGATGAGGTTCTTCTTCTGCGCCCACTGCAGGAACATCTTGCGTGAGAAATTCCCGCGCTCGGCGATCTTATTAAAAGCATTTGAGATGATGATCGCGTAGCCGTCTGCGATCTTCCCCCAACACTCGCCGCGATACACGCCATTGTCGTCGGGAACAAACTTGTTGACGTTCATGGCAATGTCCGACATGATGAACTCGTACGCACGCTCGTTTTCGCTGACATCGCCCTTATTCTTCAATGCAGCAACGCACTTATCGAGGTCGAGATAGATGCCGTCGCAGAAAATCTCGTCGGTGGCGATCTTATCCGCGGTCAGCAGGACCGACAATGGGATCACCTGCTTCTCCTCTTTTTCCTCACCGCGCTCGGCGGCCTTTTCGTTGATCTGCCGCAGGAAATCCTCCTGCATGGCCTTGATGACCGAGAGGTCCATGCCCTGGATGATCCGAACGAACGCTTCTCCGGCGTGCCCGTAATTCCTGTTGAGAATGGACACGACCCTGTTGCCGTTCGCGAAAATGGATCCATCGTCCATCTCGAAATCCAAAATCCTGTTGATGGCGCCGCCGCGCATGGTGTCGGTCGCCAAGGGCCGCTCGATGTTGGTCAGACAAATGTTCTGCCAAGAGGTCGGAGCGTTCATGCCAAGCCCGATGTTGGACCGATCCTTGCCCTTGCCGCCGCAGAGCATGTAGATGAGATCCGTAAAAGCCTCGGGATATTTTTCCTTGATCTTCGACAGGTCGTCAATCATGATGGGCAAATTATTGAGTACATTGTTGCGCACCTCAATCGCCACCTGCGTGCTGTTGGGATCCGTGATGTAGCGGTTCTCGCCTGGATTCGCCCAAATGCTCGTCGCGACCATGATCGCCACCGTCTTGCCCTTGCCCGTCTCGCCGTAAAGGTTTAGGATGAACGGCAGAACGTTGAGCGGCTTCAGCAGGATCGATGCAAAAGAGCCAGCCATGTAGAGCCGCGGCTCAAACCTGCCTTTTTTTCTGATCTCGAGGATCAGCTTCATCCACTCCTGGTAGCTCCCGCAGGGCTCAAGCGCCTCGTACAGATCCTTAAAACGATCTTTCGCGTCGAACTCGATTCCCTGGTCGAACGGCATGAACTTCTCCTCAATCCACCCGAACTTCGATGTGGACACGCCCCTGTCGATGACGGACATGTTGAGGTTCTCGAGGTCTGACAGATATCTCACCAAAAGCTTCGCGCTCTCCGAAGTGACCGACACGCCCTTGTCCGCCAACGCCACAATCTTGCTCGCGGATGCAATCGTCCCCTTGGGAACCGTGATCTCCCGCCACTTAAGGCCCTTGCAAAACGCGAGCCTCACAAGCTCCATGCCCGTCTCGTTGTTGGTCAGCGTCTTGGTGATCAAAATCGGATGATAGCAGGCGATGTGCCTGCCAAGCATGTCGTACCCGACCACCCCGCTCTGATCTGCCACCCAAGCACCGCAGGCAAGCTCGTGACCGTCATCGAAATAATCGAACTCGGTAAAGTGATCCTCCGGCGGCGCCTGGGCCGACATAGCCATGCGCTTGTCCTTGGCGATCTGCCGCTCCATTTTTTTATATGCGTTGACGATCATGTCGAACTTCCCTGCACACCGCAGAGCCATCGCCCTGTCCCGCAGCGCTATCAACAGCTTCGTCCGCAGGACCTCGTTCGTCTCATCGAAAACCTCATCCAAAACCTCATCCGACAGTAATTTTTTTTCGTTGTCAATTTTTGACACTTGCTCAACTGTCATGGTTTTTCCTCAATTCGTCGTTAATCTCTTCCAATTCCAAGTAGTCCCGCTCAAAACCATTGACCGCCCGACACCACGTGTCCGAAAACACTTCCATGTGATCTCGGAGCAACCTGTTCTGATGCAGGCTCCGCAGGACATCCTTTTTTCTTGCCAAGAGCCTGGACTCGCGCCTCTGACGGCTCTCTTTTTCTTTTTGCAGTTTGTACCGAAACCGCTCGCGCTCCTGGTCCGACTTCTCCTCGTAGACGCCGCCGAGCTTAATGAAAGCCTCTTTGAAAGAACATTTTTCCATCTGCTGAACAAAAGAGAAAATGTCGCCGTTTGCACCGCAGGCAAAGCAATGAAAATCCCGCGCATAGATCTTGCACGATGCCGTCTTCTCGGTGTGGAACGGACAGCAAATGAAACCCGCCCTGTTCTTGCGATATCCGTACATATTCAAGATGTCCTGCATGGAATACTGCCTTTTAATCTCGTCAACCGTCATTTGTCAAAATCTCCACTATCCTGCGCCCCGTTTCATTCTTCGAACAAAACTGAAACTCGACGCCATACTTCGCCTGGATCGTCGTCAGAATGTTGTAAAGCGTGCGGCCGGTCGTTGCCTTGGTCTCATATTCCACCCAAACGCCGCCGACCCGCTTGCGCTTATGCCGTCTCGGATTTTCCCAAAAGATGACATCCTCAAGGCAGGTGATGCTCGCGCCATGCTCCACCAAGAAAACAATCTTGATGCCCGCCTCCTGCGCCCGAACCATCTCCCTGCGGAACCGCTCGTGGTCCTGGGTGACGTTCGAACACAACTCGAGCAGGTTCTGCTTGCGGTCGACAACCAAACGCGGATTGTCGTAATTCATGTAATCGCCCACCCACAACTTCGAGATGGGATGAATTATCCCGCGCCTGTTAAATTCGTCCACGATCTGCTGAATGGCCCGCGCTTTTTCCCTGCTGTCAATTTGGATGATCATCTGCCAGCCTCCTAGTTAAAAGGCAACTCGTCTGCACCGATCTCGTCGGGGATGTTCATGAACCCGCCGTCAGCGCCCGCCTGGGTACCGCCGGACGCCGCCTGCCCGCCCTGGGCCGCGTTCTTGCTCTCCACGAACTCCACGTTCTCGGCAACCACCTCCGTGGTGTAAACCGTCTTGCCGTCCTTGTCGTTGTATTGACCCGTTTGGATTCTGCCCTGCAGGCCGATCTTGCTGCCTTTATGAAAATACTTTTCGACGAACTCCGCCGTCTTCCCAAAAGACTTACAAGTGACAAAATCAGCCGTCGGACCGCCCTCCGACTTGATCCTCCTGTCCACGGCGATGCGGAACCTGCTGACCGTCGACCCGCCGTCGGTGTATTTGATCTCGGGATCCGCAACAAGGCGTCCCACCAAAGAAACTACGTTCATTTTTTCTCCTCCTGCATTTTTTTAATGCCATCCATGTGGCTCATCATGTTGGAATACTGATTTCGCGTCGCGGCCTCTAGTCCAGCGATCTTGTATAGCTCGCAAACGAACGCCTCGTCAATTCCGTTTTGTTGGAACATCCCGCGCAACAGCTCGACCGACTTCGCGTCAATGATCGCCGTCTTCTGATCTTCGGCGCCTGGAGCCTGCTCGGGAGCGGGTGCCTGCTTCGCGTTGTCCCGTTTGGTCTGTTTGCCCTTAGGAGCCAAATCATGACTTTCCGCATCGGGATCCTGCATCTCCTCTGTTGGAATACAAAAAATCTGAAACAACGCATATTTGAAAGCAATCGACATTGCTTTGTTGGTGGCCTTGTCACCGCTATCCATTCCCTCGCCGATGACCACCGCCGTCACCGAAGAACCGTCCTCCGCATAGAACGTGAACTTGATCTTGCAGATGGAATAAATTAAAGGATTACCTTTGCCCGATACACGATCTTCCCTGGTCTGCTCCAACACCTCCGGCACCACAAAAATCTTGTTCTTTTCAAGAACCGGGTGTAGAGAATTCATAACATCGTCTATTCCACGAAATTTGAACTTCTGCTGTTCGTTCCATTTTGTTTTACCGATGGCTCCAACATCCGCCATCGCCTTGCTGATTGATTCGTAAATGTTCATTCAAAGCCCTCCTACTTGATTGACAGGTGCGCACCGCGCTCACCGTAGTGTGCCCAAGCGCACGCATCATTCTCATCCAAACCGTCCAAGAATTTGCGGATCGCGTCGTTGTCCGTCTGCGGAACCATGCGAACAAACTCCGCAGGAACCTCGCCGTCAATCACGAGTGGCTTCAGACCGCCATTCTTGGAGATCTTGAGCTTGAACAGGCCCGCGTCCATCTTCTCCTGGCCCGTCAGCTCCATCGCACGCTGCACCGCCTGCTTCATGCGCTTCGCGTTGTTTTCCGCGATGGCACGCTTCTGACTAAAGCGCTCCGCCTCTTTTTTGTAAGCCTCCGCGTCGGCTTCGAACTGCCGAATCACAAAACAATATTGCTCGGCCTTGTCGGAGATCTCGCCCATAAGGCCCTCCAAGGTGTCCTGGATCGCCTGTGCGTCTACTTCGGGATCACTCATCCAATCCATGAGTTCAATCATTTCATTTGTTAAGCTGTATAAACTTGCCATGCCACACCATTCCTTTCCATTTCCTCATAAACACGCTGTCTGCGCCGGTCCGTCACCGCGGGAATCATCCGCACCTCGGGTTCCGCGCTCCGACAATCATCACACAACCCCTGCCGCAGGTCGGCAGGATCACAATTCGCGCCACAGCATCTGCAGGTGATCATTCCGTCTCCTTTCTGTCCAAAGCAAAAAACTTGAAACCGCGATATCTGAATGAGTAGCACACAAACTCATCACCGTGATCTTCTTCCTTGACCTCGCCCCCCACAAGAGCCGCCATGTTCTCGATTCCTTCCCTGTCAGATTCCGCGCCAAAATCCAAGTGGAACTCCATGTCCGAGTGAAATCCAATAAATGTTGCATATTCGTCTCCGCAACCGTTGGACAGCGTGCGAATCATCCGCATCCGATACCATTCATCAATCAATGCATCCATCCACTTTGTTACCAATTCATCTCTCATCAAATCACCTCCTGGTCGTCGTCCGTCAGATCTATGACGTCCAACTTGAACCTGTCCGCCCTGCGCTTCTGCATCCGTCTGCGGCGGCGCCTGTCGATAATCCACTCGTCCAACGACTCGAGCGTGATCCAAATCAGCGCCACAAACCCCAGGCCGACCCAAATCCTGTCATGGCCCGAGAACTCCCAAAAGGACATCCCCGTGACGATCTGCATTGCAAGAACGGCAATAATCAAATTTTTCATTTCTTACCTCCCAAAACTCATTCGCTTGCGAAACTTCTCAAGCTCGTACGTGTCAAACATGATCGGACAGTTCGGTGCCTGCCCCGTCTTCCAAGCAATCCCCTTGGTGGTGCGAAACACCATCAGCAGCCACGACTCCGTGAACCCGATCTTTTCTAATTCAGTTTTTTTCATGACTGGCTTCGGATATTCCAAAACGCACCTCCCTGTTGCAGGAAATCAAAATCCGTGTTATCATGGAATTGACACAAATCCGTTTGTGATCAAAACCCTGGCTCCGACCGGCGCTCCCTCGCCTGTTGGAGCTTTTTAATCATCCGCCGTCAGCTCCTCGACGGAAACCCCGAGCCTCTTCGCAACCCGAACCACCTTGTCGTACGACGGCTTCGTCTCGTCCCAATGATAGACGCTCCCGTTGGACAGGCCGCACTCGTTCTCCAATTGCATGATGGTCAAGTTATTTTTTTGAGCTAACTCTTTGATCCTGGCGAGCATTCAAATCCCTCCTTTCCCCCAAAAAGTAAGGTCTGAATATTCCACTAAATTCTCTTGCATTTATTCTGAAAATTTGCTATAATTTATGTCACCACACAAAAAATTATGCATCAGAACGGCATTCGATATTTTGCGATTTATTCAGACCTCCTAAGCTCCATTATACGCGGAATATTCAGAATGTCAAGGTGAAAATTGCGATTTTTTCAGATATTGAAAAGAGAGGAAAAGAGCATTGACAATCAAGGAACGTGTACAGATCTTGCTAAAAGAAAAAGGGATCTCCGCGATGCAGATGGAGAATGACCTGGGCTTCGCCAAGGGCTACATAAGCAAGCTCGACAAGGCATCACCCACGGCAGACAAGTTATTGAAAATGGCTGATTACCTAGACGTCCCGACCGACGCCCTGCTGAAAGACGATGCGTCTCGCGGCAAAAGATACTCCGTCGCAATGACGCACGCGGATGCGATCTTGAAAGAAAAGAAAATGATACAGGAAAACCTCCTGGAACTCGACAAGATCCTCAAGGCCCTGCAGGATGAAAACATCGCCACGAAAGAAGAATTGGAATTCATTCGGATGTACAATTCTGCTCCCGAGGACATACAGGTTCGGGTGCGCAATGAGCTAAAAGCTTCTCAGCAGATCTCCTAGCGATCTCCGTAGCACCCTCGAACAAAACAAGCAACTCCAAAATCTCCCGCGTCTCCATGACGGCACCTCCTTCCGCTGATCAAATTGTACGACTTGCAGCAGGCAAGGAAAAGTTCCATTTGCGGGAACCCCGTTCCATTTTTGAAACAGGAGAAAACCACATGACAAACACAAAAGACATCATTCTGAAACTGAAAGAGGTCCGCGAGGAAAAGAAGTTGTCCTTTCAAGACATCATGCGCTTGATGGAGCAGAACGGCGCCTACACTTCGAAATCCACCCTCTCGCGGGTGTTCTCCGACGGATCCGAGGACCTGCACTTCAAGTACGAAGAAACAATCCGGCCCATCGCCAATGCGCTCCTGGACATGGAAACAATCGAAGAAGATGACCCCGCTGACATCCAAGCGATGAAATCTCTTCTTAAATACAAAATAGACAGGATCACGGAACTCGAGCGGCAGGTGGCCAGGCTCGAAGCAGAGCGCGACAAGGAACAAATAAAGCACCACGAAAAGCTCGACCGCGAGCGCGAGCGATCCAATCGGAGCATCGACTTCCTCAAGCACCAAATCGAATTGAAAGACGAAAGAATTGACAAGCTGATGGAATCAGCCATCCGAAAAGAAGAACAAACCAACAAGATCCTTGAACAGCTCTTGACCAAGTGTAACAATTGTGAGTTTCACAAAACGAACAAATAAAAAACAGGAGGAAAAAACTATGGTATGCCCGAAGTGTCAAAGCGAAAACGTAACAACTCAAATCGTGCAAGACATCAAAATCAAAAACAAGCATCATGGAATTATTTGGTGGCTCTGCATCGGATGGTGGTGGGTGCCGATCAAGTGGTTCGTGTTCACGATCCCCGCCCTCCTCGGCGCGATCTTTGGTAAGAAAAAACAAAAGGTCGTTACAAAGAACAGGACCGTCTGCGTCTGCCAAAACTGCGGAAATTCATGGAACATTTAAAAAATAGGCTCCCTGCATCGGGGAGCCTAAACTATAGGAGCAAAAATGGCAAAAGCGAAATACACCTACGACGAAAAGCGGCAGGAATGGTCCACGAAAATTTGGGATGGCACCTACAACGCTGACGGATCCAAACATCGAAAAAAGATTTACAGCAAAAAATCGTCCCGTGATCTTGAAGAAAAGGTCGCCGACTTCAAGCGGCAGGTCGCCGAGCGTGGTACAATGCACTACACGAACATGACCTTCGGCGAGTACGCCGAGCATTGGCTCACCTCCACCAAAAAAGGAATCCGCGAAAAGAACACGGTCGCCATGTACCAAAACGTGATCCGCGTCCACCTGCAGAGGATCTCTTTCCTGCCCGTCGACAGAATCCAGCACTCCCACTTCCTCGAGGTGATCAACGCGGCATCGGACCGGCCACGAACCTGCGAACAGATCTTCGTGACATTCCGACAGATAATGCGCATGGCCGTGCAGGATCGCCTGGTGTCACAGAATGACTACGAAATGATTTGTTCGAACATTTCCCTACCAAAAAAACAAAAGCGCGAGAAAAGGCCTTTAACGCTGTCAGAGAAGTATGCCATTAAAAATGCCGCCTTTACCGACCGCGAAAAATTCTTCGTCCACGTCCTCTACTCCTGCGGCCTGCGCCGTGAAGAAATCCTCGCGCTGACGCCCGCCGACTTCGACCTGGACCAAAAGACCGTCTCCGTCAACAAGGTGGTCATATTTGACGGAAATGCGCCGGAGATCAAAAGCACGCCAAAAACCGACCGCGGCCTGCGCAAGGTTCCCTTTCCCGCAATGGATGAATACCGCGACCTGCTTCTGCGATCTAAACAATACGTCTTCGGCAGGGATGACGGCGGCCTGCTGACGCTCTCGGGATACAACGCCATGTTCGGCAGGATCCTGCTCAAAATCAACTCTGCAGCAGGCGGCAAAAACGCCTACAACCCGCGAAAAAAGAAATCGGAAATCATCGAAAACAGGGTGCCTGGACTCACGGCGCACATTTTCCGACACAACTTCTGCACGGAGCTGTGCTACCAAATCCCGAAAATCTCCATCAAGAAAATCGCCCAACTTATGGGTGACACGGAAAAAGTGGTCCTGGACGTCTACAACCACATCGTCGATGAAAAAGAAGATCCGACCGCCATCATCGCGGAGAATTTCTCAATCTAGGTGTGGACATTTTGTGGACATTATGGTCAAAATGGACCCCAAAAAGGGCCGTGTGGACCCGATGTGGACATCTACTTTCACCCAAAATCGACCACAATCGACTACAAACAAAAAACCTCGGAGCGCCCATTTTTCAAGGCTTCCGAGGTTATTTATATGCGTGAGGCATGGGGGATTCGAACCCCCGACAACTTGATTAAAAGTCATGGTCAGCGTGCCGTAAAATAAGGCTCCGCGCCATTTTCTGTGGACATTTTGTGGACATGATCATTTTGAAAGAAGAAAAGCGGCAGAAATCTCCGCCGCCTTTCCCTAGATCTTTCGCATTACGCCATCATACAACCTTGGATTGATCACCGCCAAAGTGGTCATCAGCTCATCCATCAAGGACCACAGCTCCCGAGGATCCCTGCCGGAAATCGCAACCAAAAACTCCGTGTCCCCGTACCTGGGTATGGTCTCGGCCCGCGGAGCCTCGCCCGAGTATCCACGCGGGAAATCATCCTCCGCAGGATACAGGTGGTCAAGGACCGTGTAAATCGCCGCCAATTTTTCACAGTTTTGGATCGTGTGCCGTCCATCCGTCAGCTCGTTGATGGCGTCCTCAAGTTCCGCCCGTGTGAACATAGGGATCACCCCCTAGTCACGCTCTGCCTGCTTCATCCAATCACGGACCATTTTCTTGGTGCGATCATCCTGCGCGGTCATTTCGATTTCCCGCAGGCGCTCCATTACATCGGCCCTGGCATCGTCGCGACTATAGCCACCGCCTGACCTGCCGTAATACATTCTGCCGTCACTCGAATACCGGCCCATGCTGTCCCTGCGGGCATTGCGACCGCGGCCCCTGGCGCCGGAGTAATCTCCCGAATAGCCGTCATCATACTCCTCCATCGCCAAAGTGGTCTTGATGGATTTTAATGCGTGCGTCAGTTTGTCGACATAATCGAGATCACCCGCGGTCATTTTACCGCCGCCCTTTTCGAGCTTTTTGGTAGACTCGGAAATTTCGTCGGTGATCATTTCGCAAAGATCATGCAGATCCTCAATCCATTTTTCCATGCGCATCTCCTTTCTACGCCGTCGCAGGCGTTACAGGATTAGCCACGGTGTACGCGGGAATCGGGTACGGAGCCACGCGATTCACGATGTACTGAGTCTGAGCCGTGTTGTCAGCGATCAATGCAGCGGTCTGCGTAGCCTGGCTTGCCGCAAGGTTCTGCACAAGGATTTGATTCTGCAGGGCCGCGTTGCGATCTTTCAAAGCGTCTATCTCCTGCTGACACATCTTGTCGAGGATCTCCTGCGTCTGATTTTGGATGGCAAGCCTCGTTGCCGCGCCCTCGCTCTGAACCATGTTCTGCGTCTGACAGGTCGCCAATCTGTTGTCGCAACAGCACTGTGCAAGCTGGGCCTGCAGGGCCGTCAGCGCCTGCGTGTTTGCCGTCTGAGATGCAAAGCTTCTCTCAAGCCCCGCCATCTGCGCATTGGTGATCGCGGAATTCACGCCTGCGAAACCTCCGCAAAGCGCGGTCTGCACATCGCCGAAACCGCTCGTGATGCCATTCTGAATGCCCTGGACCGTGGAATTGATCATTTGATCGCGGAACCCGCTGTTGATGTTCTGCGAATTGTTCATCCAAGGATAGAGTCCATCGGCACCAAAGCCACCGCCGAAACCGCCAAAGCCGCCGCCTGCAAATAAGAGCAGGAGCAGGATCCACCATCCGTCGCCGCCAAAATTACCGAACCCGCCATTGCCACCGCCATAAGCAGGCGCCACCGGCATAAAGAAACCATTGCCGTTTTCATCTGATAAAGCCATAACATTGTCCTCCTTTAGTTTTTTAAGGTTAGGAACCATTCACCCAAAGAATGGTCCGTCTATATCAAGCCTATGCGCAATCGGCTCAATACCATTTATCGCCCGCCAAACATCCTCCGCATCTGCTGTGCTTGGGTGATCTGTTGCTGCGACACCTGCCCCGTCTGCACCAAATGCTCGATGATGGCATTGGGATCGTTGCAATTGACGCCCTGCGGGATATTAAACCGCCTGGACAGCATCTGCATCGGATTTTGCTGAAACATTTGAATGAGGTTAAAAATATTATTCATTACCGCTCCTCCTTACGATAGAAATACAATGGAGCCTTGTCTCCCGAATAATACGAATCGTAGAAATTCCCATCGACCGCAGCGACGGCGTGTGTGCCCGTTCCCAAGATGAATGCGCCGGTCGGGTGATCTTGGCAGAAATCCTCGACCGTGTAACAATTAGGACAGGTATTCGGCACGATTTCACGCACAAAGCCCTTGTCGCGCAGATATGCGTCCCACACCTCGTTATTATTCCCCCAATCATATAATTGCAGGCCCTTGATGCAAAGCCCCATGTAGACCTTTTCCCAAGGCAGGTCCAGGACCCTGCAGATGGCCCGAATCACGCAATCGTCCGTGCGCTTTATGGGATTTGGATTGAAATAAACGAACATCTGCTGCACCTCCATGATCCAATTTTAAAATAAGAAAAACCCCGCGACAATGAAATCGCGGGGAAACATTCGTGCATTTTTTATTCAGTTTTAATTCCGAAATCCTCACGCACGGCTCGCTCCAGGAGATCTAAGATGTACTGCGGAGCCTGCCGAGCGCCCGCCTCCCAATTCTCCATCGTGCGGAGCGGGATCCCATACTTCTCACAAAAGCGTACCCGCGGGAGATCTGTCAGCTCCCTAATCTCTTTCGCCGTCATGCCTGCGCCCTCCTCTGCCAATAATCAACCGCTTCGGTCATGTCCTCGAAAATGACCTCCACTTCACCCTTTGTCAGATGTCCCTCGTTGGCCATGCCCTGCAAATACTCTAACAAATCCCGCCGTCTCGCGTCAAGGTTCTTGTCGGATTTTGCATAAATGCCATGAGCCGTGTTCCAAATTTTCCTAAACGTCATATTCCCTTATCCTCCTTCAAGTACTTCAGATAAAGCAGAAAAAAATCATCAATCGCTCCGTCATATGGCTTCACTCTAGTCTTCTCGATAAAGTCGCCTATGCTCTTAAAAGCAATCACCCTCGCCTCCTCGATCTCGGCGTCCGAGAAAATATCCCCGAACTCTGCAACGGATTTTTCCTTGAAGATCTTATCAATCATCGTCAGCATACAAACCTCCTGCGGTGGATATACCGCCACCGCTCGGTCGTCACATTTACATTCCTACAACCTGCCGCAGGGCCTGCATCTCATCAACGCCCTGGTCCAACAGCTCCCTGTAATCAATTTTCATCTTCTCGGTCTTGATCAGCTCATCAATGGACCTGTACCCGCCGTATACGGTCTGCGTCAGAACGCCGTTCGCGTCGATCAACTTCTTATTGATTGCCATGTACCACTCGCCCTGCTGCACGATGACAAATTTGTTACCCTTATACTCGAAATGCTGAATGATCGTCTTAGTCATATCCTTATCCTCCTGCGGGAGTTTAACCGCTCCCGCTCGGTCGACTGATTTACTTTCTAATGGTTACCTTGATCGGCTCGTGATCTTCGTTGAAATCCACCGTAGCGAACTCGCCCGTCAAATCACTTTGGAAAACCTTGCGCTTATCGCTGATGAAAATCAACATCCATGTCTGCTCCAAAAGCCTGTACATCGCCTCTGTCATTCCCGCGTCCTCCTTAATATTTGTAGATGCCTACAACCATTTCGTAGCCGAGATCCTTGGCTTCCTTATAATCGCAGGTAACAAGGAAAGAATTTCTTTTTTTCATAACCAAGAGCCTTTCGCCCTTTTCCATATCCTCGACCATAACCTCTGCGAACTCCCTGGCCTCTTCGAAATTTTTGAACTTTGTCATGTGTGGCACCTCCTTTATTTGATGATTTAATGTTACCACTCATTGAGTGGTATTGCAAGTCATTTCTGCTCAATTTTTTAAGTTTTTTCCCAATAAAATAAGGGATCTCCATCCCCCTGGGCGCACGGCCCGCTCCGCGCAGGAAACATGATCCGTGCAACAAACAACTTTTTCCCGCGATCTTTTTTCGCGACAGGAACACGCCTTGCAGCGTGATCGTTTGCACGCGGCCCCGCAGGACTCACACAAGCAAACAAGGCACCCCAAGCTACATTCTCCCATGATCTAAAACACCTCCGTCAAACGAATCGAAACAGGACCGCCTGCGCCCGATAGACAATGGTCTTAATTTGACGGACCGACATGTCGAACTCCTCCGCCAACGCGTCATAGCAGATCCCGTCCACCAAACGCCGATGCAGGATCCGCCGGTCGCGATCTGAATGAATATGCTCGCCAATTAGGCTGTCCATGCGGCTGTTAGTGTACTCCATAAAACATCACCCCTGGCTCAAGGGTACCACACCCGCGCCTGGATGTCGCGTTCCATCGGTGAACCGGCCGTTCCATTTTTGGCACGAAAAAAACCACGGAGTGTTTCATCCGTGGTTCGGGTGATCATTTTCGAGTGATCATTTTGCGCCGATCATTTGACGCGGATCTTTTGACCGACATAGATTTTATTAGGATTAGTGATCGCTGGATTCAAACGAACCAAAGCCTGGACATTCGTGCCAAAGCGCTTGGCGATCTTGGACAGGGTGTCGCCACGGACCACGGTGTAATACTCCGCAGGCCCCGCGGGATCCTCGACGCCAGGCTTCTGAGGTTTCGCGACAGGAGCATACTCCACCCACGGCAGATGACCACACTTCGTCCACCGGCGCCAATTCCCCTGCTTATAGCCGAGGTTCCCAAGCCATGTGAACTGACAGCCATCGTTGAATGACGGCGTGCTTTCCACGACCTGCCCATCGCCGACATAAATCCCGACATGACCGCTCATCCAAACAAGCATCCCTGGCTCGATCTTCGAGAAATCGGTGGTGGCATCCTTGCAGGCCTTGATCATGCCATCCGCGCCGACATCCGGCACGCCATTCGACTTGTAGACCGCCCCACCGTATTGCTTGTCAACGCGGGAATTCCAATCCCAAAGTACGCCCTTGATGATCCCGCAACAATCCGACCCAAAAACATCGGGAGCGCAGGCCATAATCTTCGCCGTCCGCGCAGGGCGCTTATTGTACTCGTTGTTTTGCGTGTAGCGCTTCTTATTGGAATCGTTCATCGGAGCGCCAAAGCATCCCTTAATATAGATGGATTTGACGCTCGCTGCGAGCCGCATCTGCTGAATGAATTTATCAACCTTCATCATTGGCATTTTTCCCCTTTAATTGTTTGAAAATTTGGTTCGCACCCGTAGCCGCCAATCCCGACACGATCCCGACAGCAATTGCGGTGATGATATCCGTGGCGGGGAAATCTGGCATTCCAACAAGAAAAGCCACCGCGCCGAGGATCGCGCCAAAGATCCCTACAATGCATGGAATAAATTTGCTATCCAATGGAGAAACCTTGACAATCTCGCCAATCAAATAACAGATGACCGTAATCGCCGCAACACTTGCAATTCCAAAACTCATAGATTTTTCCTCCTTTATTTGTCGATTAAATAGTCCTGCAGATCCTTGCTCGCCCTGCGCAGGTCCTCAACATTATTGCCGTCGATGGCGTGCTTGAGCAACGCAAGCATGGCCTTCTGCATGACCTTGTTTCCCTCTTCGATGGACTCGATGCGCCGGAGATCTTTTGAGAAGTGATCGTCATACTCCGAAAAGCGCTTGCCGATCAACTCCTCCAAAATCTTCACCCTGGACTCAAGCCCCGACATTGGTGCCTTGGCCTGTTTGATCCTGGCGTCGATCTTATCCCACAAATTGAACACGGACAAAATAAACGCCACGACTACGGCAATTGTGCTAAAATCATCCATTTAATTATTCCCCCCTTTGCCACATTAATCCGCCATCGCGTTGATCGTCTGCTGCATCGTTGCGTTGAATCCATGCTCCGTGAAAATGATATCAACATCCTCCGTCAGCGCCTGCAATTGCGTGTTGTTGTTGATGCTCGACACGCCCATGATCGCGCCGGTCGCACGACACGCCGCAATCTGCTCGCTTGTCCAGGAACCATAGCCATAAGCAAAAACGCAATGAACTTGATGCGTTTGGTTGCCGTACCCAAGTAAAGCGATTAAGTTATTTTTGAGCGTATCCGAATAATCATCTGCGCCCAAACGAACTGACGCGTACGGATCGTGATCGATGATCGTCTTTAGATTTGCGACGCTTGCCTTGTAGTTGAATATTTTGACACGCTTCGAATCAATAATCGCAAGGCAATCATTGACCTGCTGCGTTGTGCCGACCTTAAAATCAAGCGTTGGATATAATTGCAAATCGTTGCACAGGTCAAGGAACTCCGACAAAGTAAGTCCGTAGGTCCCCGCGAACGCCGGAGAGAATGCCGCGCCAATGTCGTATTCCATGAACTGCTCGTATGTCTCGTTTGCTATTGTATGAGTGACGCCGTTCACGGTATATGTCGCATCGTGGAACAGGATCGGCACATTGTCAGAGGTGAACCGAACATCCCCCTCTGCGATCAAAAGCCCCATCTCCTTTGCCTTGACATAAGATGGTTTCGTCGCGGCAGGAGTGGAATTGGGAACGCCGCGATGCGCGATCGTATGCGAATGAGTATCAAGATTCTTCGGTCTTAATTTCTCCGTGTCAATTACACCAAGAACTGCGTCGAATTTTGATTTCCAATCGCGCCATGCTCCATCAGCAT
>Ga0265298_10003227_pt1 | contig 21805 bp, 19 predicted proteins | sample AusTroGonzalo_MG_3_FD_193486 | JGI IMG/M metagenome (GOLD analysis project Ga0265298, IMG submission 193486) | Bovine rumen microbial communities from tropical cattle in Woodstock, Queensland, Australia - Gonzalo_01 | ecosystem: Host-associated > Mammals > Digestive system > Stomach > Rumen ...
AAGCGGCTATGGGAACGGGCAGTTATACCGCCTACCAGCTGGTCACCAACCGCCACCACGTGCTGGCTACACGTCCTAATACCGCCTACATGAGGGGCGCAGTCAATGTGGAGCAGCCGTTGGGCAAGGACTGGAAACTCTCTGGAACCGTCGACATGATAGCATCTGTACATGCCGACCACAAAGCCTACCTGCAGCAGTGTTTTGCCAACCTGAGCTGGAAGGGATTCTTCCTGGAGGCTGGCAGTCGGGAACTGCCTCCTGTATTGCGCAACGAGCGCCTGTCAGTAGGCCATTTTGCCAAAGGAATCAACGCCAAGCCCGTGCCGCAGGTACATATTGGTACCAATGACTTCTGGACAGTCCCCTATACGAAAGGGTGGCTGCAGATACACTTCGACGGTGGCTATGGCAAGCTGATGGACAACAACTATCGCGAAGAAGCCTTCATGAAGAATCCTCAAGTCAACCCCCGCTATTCCAACGGGGCTTTCTATCATCAGAAACACCTTTATCTGCGCAGCAATTCCGAAAAGCGCTTCTACGTCACGGCAGGCATAGAACATGTGGCGTTTTTTGGCGGCACCAGTTGGTATTGGACAGCCAACGGGCTGGAGTCAAAGAGCAAGCCCGCCAACCTGAAGGCTTTCGCGCAGGTCATACTGCCCCTTGGCGACAGCAATTATTATGAAAACGATGCTATGGAGGACTGGGTGTATGGCAACCACCTCGGATCGATGACTGTCCAGCTAAGCTGGAACATCGACAAGCACCACCTGCTACAGGCCTATCTCGACAATCCCTTTGAGGACGGTTCTGGCATACGCAAAAGCAATGACATCGACGGTCTATGGGGTATTGAGTACGCCAACAAAGCTTCTGGCCGACAGTTGGTCAGAGGTGCCGTGGTGGAATACTTCCATAGCACCAACCAGTCAGGTCCCCTGCATTGGGACCCAGACGACTATCCAGAACCTATACGCAGTCAGGTCACGGACATGACGACAGGCAATGACAACTATTACAACCACATGTTCTATGGGAGCTACGACCACTTCGGCATGACCTTTGGCACGGCTCTGATCACTTCACCTATTTATAATAAGAACGGCAGCAACTCGTTCGACGACAACCGCGTCAAGGCTTGGCACGTAGCCGTCAACGGCGAGATTACCGACCGCCTGAGCTATCTGGTCAAAGGTTCCTACCGCGAAGGATGGGGTACATACAGTTTTCCTGTTCCCACCAGAAACCACTCCTTCGACGCCATGCTGCAAGGCATATATCAGTTAGGTCCCTGGCAATTCAGCGGAGCCTATGCCTTCGACAAGGGAAACATCTACGGCGACTGCTCAACGTTTAACATTAAAATTGGCTACCATGGCAAAATTCTATAAATTCTTTTTACCTCTTTACCTTTTTACCTTTTTACTTCTCTCTTGTCAGGAGGGACGAGATGCAGGCGACCTGTTTGGACAATGGCAGATGACGGACTCCAAGTACGTGAGTTTCTCTAATTCCATCGTCGTCTTTCGCAGTGTCAACAGCAATGTCAGGGACGGTGAGGTCTATGGCACCTTCGAACACGTAGGCGACAGCCTTTTCATACATTGCTATTCCATAACTGACGTAACAGGCACCCCCGAGGATATCGACTTGATAGAAAACGTCTTCGGCCTTAAGCCTTTCGGCAACATCCGCTTCAGGATTGATGCCCTTGACGACGACCAGCTCCTATTGAGCAAGGACAATCAACACTGGAAACTAATCAAGTGGTAAGAAGTGGTTGCAAAGACCACCAGCTTTTGCAATTAGGCTGCAAAGTACCCACTCTTTCGAGAACACCTTCTTTGGCCTTTTAGGAGCCGGTTCTTCGAACCTAAAAAACAGTTGTTTTAACGAAAACGATAACGAAAACGATAACTGTTTCCCCTGTTGGTTTCAGGGCAAAAGAACAATCGCTGAATTGTTGTTCCAACACTTCAGCGATTGTCTTTGTGGGGGTACCCAGTCGACTACTTACCAGATAGCTGGTCAACTGCTTTTGCAAAACTCTTTGTAGTCAGTAAAACAAATCGTCCAAGGTGAGTTCTCGTTGGATGCATTCAGAATGTTCATTCCTGTCAAGCCCCTTGGTCGTTATCATGGTCACAATGACATTTTTGTCAGTGTTTGTTGTCTCGATGAATGTTGAGACCTTACGCTCAATGTCATCTTCGTCCTTGGCGGTCATAGTGTATGGTCTGTTCCAGAACTTCATTTCACAGATATTGATAGTCCTGTCTGCACGGTCAATGAGCATGTCTATCTGTGCAGAGCGCTGTTCTCCTTTGCCAAACCACGAAAAGACATTGGCAGTTATGCCAGATATGCCCAATGCCTTCTTGATTTGATCCACGTGGTTCAAACACAGCATCTCGAACGAGAGTCCACTCCATGTACTGTAAACATGGGAGTTTTGGTTGTTTGACCAATAATTGGCATCGTGGGCATCTGCCTTCTTCATAACCTGAAAGTAGAACAGGGTGAAAGAATCGACAAGCTGGTAAAGCGTATCTGTGTTTTTTCTTTCCCCAGAGTTCTGGCTCGTCGGAATCCCGTTTATCATGATGAAAGGTTCATAACTGCGGATAAACCCACAACTTTCCAACTCTTCAAGCATCATGGAGAACTTGCCATTATCGGAGAGTTTTGTCTTTTCAAGTACTTCCTGGCGGGTCAGTCCTTTTCCCTTGGTGGCCAATGCCGTAACTACTTTAATGTGGTTGGCGGCGTTCTTATACAGCGAGTTGTACAAACTTTGGAACTCGTCATGCAGTTCGCCATCCTCGGCAAAAACAAGCCTGTCGATGTTCTGTGCCACTCCTTCGCCCTTGTTCATTTTTGACAGATAGAAAGGCACGCCACCAAGAACCATATAGCACTCGGCAATCTGCTTTGTTGACAGGCGGAATCCACGTGCATCAAAATACATCTGACACTCTTTCAACGTAAAGGGCTTCAGAGGAATCTTGTGGGTGACACGGTTATGAAGGCCACCCCTGTTCTTAATCAGGTTGTTGATAATCCATGACGTTGCACTGCCACAGACTATCAGTTTGATGTCATCGCGCCATGATGCCCAAGAATTCCAGAAATGCTCCAAGCCACTGATGAAATTGGAACGAGGGGTGTCCATCCATGGCATTTCGTCGATAAAGACAATCTTTTTCCCCTCCGGAAGGGATTCCAAATAACTCTCAAGTGCCATGAATGCATCGAGCCATGTCGTGGCAAGAGGCACTTCTGGATTGCTTTTCCTGATGCCCTGCATGAAATTCTTCAACTGAATGCGCATCGAGACCTTATTCATGCCAGCCACGTAAAAAACATAGTCATTGCCGATGACTTTCTGTATGAGGAACGTCTTGCCTACGCGACGACGTCCGTACACTGCAATGAATTCTGACTGTTCAGAGTTGAGGTATTCCTTCAACTGCTGCTGTTCTTTCTCGCGTCCAATGAAAAGCTTATTCATGCCACCTTGATTATTTGTTGAACTTATGCCGCAAAGGTACTTCTTTTTCTTCAAATAGCCAAGAAAATTGCACGAAAACGGTCGCAAGGGGGTCATTTTTGCCATATTAGCGACCGTTTTCGTGCAATTTTTCACAATATTCATACCCCTGTGGCTTGAATATCGCTTGATCCGTTATCACGCCAAATATGGACAAAAGAAATCCGCTTAGCGCTGACTTACTGCGACTAAGCGGATCTTTGTTGGGGTACCCGGACTCGAACCAGGAAAGGCAGGACCAGAATCTGCAGTGTTACCATTACACCATACCCCAATTGCGGGTGACAAAGTCAGTGCAAATCGAGTGCAGAGAGCTTGCTCTTTGCCGAGATGCAGCCTGACTTCGCAGCGCATTCTCGCGAATTGCGCTGCAAAGGTACTACTTTTTTGGGAATCACCAAAGAAAAATGTATTTTTTTTATTAAAAAGCGCAAAAAAAAAGGATTTAACGTGGTTTTATCAAGAATAAAGAGTAACTTTGCACACATTATGGAACAAACAAGACAACTGGTAGACGCCATTATAGAAGGTATACAAGAGAAGAAGGGTCAGCGTATTGTCGTCGCTGACCTGCAAGAGATAGACGGAGCCATCTGCCGCTACTTCGTCATTTGTCAGGGCAACTCCCCCACGCAAGTGGACGCCATCACCGACTCTGTAGGCGAAATGGCCCGCAAGTCGTTAGGCGAGAAACCTACGACGGTGGTCGGTCAGGAGAATGCTCAATGGGTGGCAATGGACTACGGCGACGTGCTGGTACACATTTTCCTGCCTGACGTTCGCGAGTTTTACGATTTGGAACATCTGTGGGACGACGCAGGCTTAATCCAAATTCCGGATTTGGATTAAGAATGTTGAATGAGGAATTTGGAATTAGGAATTATCGCCTGCGGCGATGAAGAATTGAGAATTTAGAATTAAGAGTTAAGAATTAAGAGTTATCGCCTGCGGCGATTAAGAATTAAGAATTTAGAGTTAAGCATTAAATAAGACATTGGAACAGCAGAAAAAAAACAATAACAAGCCTCAGATGAACATGCCGCGGTTCAACATGAACTGGATCTACGGCCTGGTGATTCTCTCGCTGATCGTGCTCTATATTTCGACGGGCAACGAGAAGTCGAGTGTGAGGACAGAGACCAGCTATTCGGACTTCAAGGTGATGGTGATGAAAGGCTACGCCGAGAAGATCGTAGTGAACAAGAATACTGGAACGCTCCAGATGTACGTCAAGGGCGAGCACATCCGCGACGTCTTCCACCAAGGTGTGGACAAGACGGGCAAGAACCCCTCGGTGACGGTAGCCATAGGGAGTGCCGACCAGGTGGAACAGTTTATCAACAAAGCACGTGAAGAGCAGAAGTTCACGGGTAAATACGCCTACGACAACACGAAAGACAACGACTTCTTTGGTTCGCTGCTGATGAACATCTTGTTCTTTGGCGGCATCATTTTCGTATGGATGTTCCTAATGCGCCGCATGGGTGGCGGAGGAGGCGGCATGATGGGTCCTGGCAGCATTTTCAACGTCGGCAAGTCGAAAGCCCAGATGTACGAAAAGGGCGGCGAGCTGGGCATCACCTTTAAGGACGTTGCTGGACAGGCTGGTGCCAAGCAGGAGATGCAGGAGATCGTCGACTTCCTGAAGAATCCGCAGAAATATACCGAGTTAGGCGGCAAGATTCCCAAGGGTGCCTTGCTTGTCGGGCCTCCAGGAACAGGTAAGACGCTACTGGCAAAGGCTGTTGCCGGCGAGGCTGGCGTACCGTTCTTCTCGATGTCAGGCTCTGACTTTGTAGAAATGTTCGTGGGCGTGGGCGCATCGCGCGTGCGAGATCTCTTTGAAAAGGCCAAGACGAAAGCGCCCTGCATCATCTTCATCGACGAGATTGATGCCGTGGGCCGTGCCCGTTCGAAAAACCCTGCCATGGGTGGTAACGACGAGCGCGAGAACACGCTGAACGCCCTGTTGACGGAGATGGACGGTTTCGGCACCAATAGCGGCATCATCACGCTGGCAGCCACCAACCGCGCTGACATGCTGGACTCTGCCCTGATGCGTGCTGGTCGTTTCGACCGCCAGATACACGTTGACTTGCCCGACCTGAACGAGCGCAGGGAGATCTTTGTAGTACACCTGAAGCCGCTGAAGCTGGACGAGAGTCTAGACATAGACTTTCTGGCTCGCCAGACGCCAGGTTTCTCAGGTGCCGACATTGCCAACGTCTGTAACGAGGCAGCCCTCATCGCTGCTCGCCACAACAGCGAGAAGGTGGGCAAGCAGGACTTCCTGGATGCCGTTGACCGCATCATCGGCGGTCTGGAGAAGAAGACGAAGGTGATGACGGAGGCTGAGAAGAAGTCGATAGCCATCCATGAGGCGGGTCACGCCACCATCTCGTGGTTCACTGAGTTTGCCAACCCATTGGTCAAGGTCAGCATCGTCCCCCGCGGAAGGGCCTTGGGTGCCGCATGGTATCTGCCCGAGGAGCGTGTCCTGCAGACCAAGGAGGCTATGCTCGATGAGATGTGTTCACTTTTAGGCGGACGTGCTGCCGAGGAACTGTTCATCGGCCACATCTCGACAGGAGCGATGAACGACCTGGAGCGCACCACGAAGCAGGCCTACGGCATGGTGGCATACGCTGGTATGTCGGACAAACTGCCCAACCTGTGCTACTACAACCAGCAGGAATACTCATTCCAGAAGCCATACTCGGAAACGACGGCTAAGCTGATGGACGAGGAGGTACTGAAAATGGTGAATGAGCAATACGCACGTGCCAAGCAGATACTCTCTGAGCACAAAGAAGGTCATGCTCAGTTAGCACAGCTGCTGGTAGACCGCGAGGTGATTTTTGCCGACGACGTGGAGAAAATCTTCGGCAAGCGTCCCTGGCAGAGTCGTGCCGACGAGCTGTTAGAAGCCCAGATGCGTGCCGATGCCGAGCGTATGGCAGAAGAGAGAGCCAAGGAGCTTGGCCTACTGCCCGAGAATACGGAAACCTCAAAGAATCAGGAAATTCCAGAGGGCACAGAAGACTCCGCAGAATCTGAGAAATCTGGGAAAGACCAATAATTAAAACGCCTATGAAGAACTTTATCATTAGAACGATAACCGGCATCATCTTTGTTGCCGCCATCGTAGCTTCGTTCCTGAGACCAGAGGCAATGGTGCTGTTGTTCAGCATTGTGACAGGCATGACAGTCTGGGAGTTTACGGGCCTGGTGAACGAACGGGAACGCGTGACGGTCAACCGTTTTATCTGTACCGTTGCTGCTGTGTACTTCTTCTTTGCGATGACCTATTTCTGCAGCGACCTTTACGGCGGCATAGCCAAGAGCGTCGTATTCATTCCCTATCTGGTGACCATTATCTACCTGCTGGTCAGCGAACTTTACCTGAAGCAGGTTGACCCCATCGAGGACTGGGCATACACGATGATGTCGCAGATGTACATCGCCCTACCCTTCTCGCTGCTTAACGTGCTGGCATTCAACGCCACACCAGAAGGTTCGGTAAGATTCAACACGCTTCTGCCCTTGTCGATTTTCATCTTCCTGTGGGTCAACGATACAGGCGCCTATTGTGTGGGCTCACTTTTAGGCCGCCACAAGCTGTTTCCTCGCATCTCCCCAGGGAAGTCGTGGGAGGGAAGCATTGGCGGAGCCGTCTTTGTGCTTGCCATCGCCTGGCTGATAGGAACTTACGACAACACCCTGATACTCGATGGAGACAATACTGGAAGGGGAATGCTTAGCGTCCCTGCCTGGCTCGGACTGGGACTCGTCGTCGTCATCTTCGGCACGTGGGGCGACCTGATAGAAAGCCTCTTCAAGCGTACCCTCGGCATCAAGGACAGCGGAAACATCCTGCCTGGGCACGGCGGCATGCTCGACCGTTTCGACTCGGCATTATTAGCCATCCCTGCCGCAGTAGTCTATCTGTACACTCTTTCTCTTTTCTAACAACAAATTTAACGAGTTAAACGAAAAAAAGAATAAAACGAATTGAATACACTGAAGAAACAGTTATTGTTTTTTTTACCTTTTTACCTCTTTACCTTTTTACCTCTACAGGTAAGGGCGCTGGATCCCGTCAAGCAATATGGGCAACTGCAGGTCAAGGGTTCCCAGTTGTGCGACCAGCATGGACAACCCGTTATTCTGCAAGGCATTAACCTTGAATGGGATACTCATTGGCCACGCATATACAACAAGAAGTTCATGAAGACGCTAAAGCGCGAGGCACAATATCCTTTGCTACGTCTGGCCATGAACGTTTCTGAGGACAACGGCTATCTGGCTAACCCACAGCAAGCTATGGCAAGTCTTACACCTGTGATTGAAACGGCCATCAAGCAAAACATCTATGTCATCATCGACTGGCACGCCAACAGCATGCACACCCAGGAGGCTCGTCAGTTCTTTGGCAAGATAGCACAGCGTTACGGTCGTCATCCCCACATCATCTATGAAATATACAACGAACCCATCGATGAAACATGGACTGGCATCAAGGAATATGCCTCAGAGGTCATCAGCGAAATCCGCCAATATGACCCTGACAATATCGTACTGGTGGGATGTCCGCACTGGAATCAGGACATCCATCTAGTAACCAACAGCCCGCTCGACAATTTCCAAAACGTGATGTACACCGTCCATTTCTATGCTGCCACGCACGGCGACGACCTGCGTCAACGCACTGAGGATGCAGTCCGTCACGGTATTCCTATATTTATCTCAGAGTGCGGTGCCATGGAAGCCTCGGGCGAAGGTCCTATTGACTCAGAGAGCGAAACCCAATGGATAGCGATGTGCAATCGTCTGGGCATTAGCTTCGTAAAAAAATTCTTAACGACACAAGACCTATGACAAAAGAACAAGAGAAACTCATCACGGCGAATATGGGTTACGTCGTGACGCTGGCCAGACAGTATAAGAGTGAATTTTTAAGTACCGACGACCTTGTCAGCGAGGGCAGCATCGGCATGATGAAGGCTGCTGAGAAGTATGACCCAGCACGTGGCAAACCCTTTGTGACTTTTGCTGCGCCTTATATCCGCAGAAGTATCGAGGTAGCACTTAGCAAGGTGGAGTCCGACACAGAGGTACGTTCTACTGACGAGTCACTACCCATTGGCAGTCGCAATAACTACACGCTTCTAAATGTACTGGAAGACGTCAATGCCCCCAAGGCCGACCACCACGTGGAAGAGTCGTCACTCGGCGAAGACCTGCAACGCGTTATTGGTGTGCTGAACGAGCGTGAACAGGCTGTGGTCAGGCACTTCTTCGGAATAGGCGAAGAGCGTCTGACGATGTTGGAAATAGGTAATGCTTTAGGTTTGAAGCGCGAACGGGTCCGTCAGATTCGTGACAAGGCCATCCGCAAACTGTACAAAGCAGCTCAGCAGACTGAGTTAAAAGGATAATAAGGACAGCCCTCGGCTATCCTTATTTCATCGTTAGAAGTTCCACTTGACCGCCACCGTGGGATTGACGAAGAACGTCTTGTCGCTGGTAGGATTGGTGTTGTAGATGAAGTTGTTGGACACTTCCACTTCCGAACCAACACTGAAGTGCTCTGTCATGTTGTACCAGAACTGCGGCTCAGTAAGTATCACCAAGCACCCATGTCGGTTGACCTTCTCACCACGCCAGAAGTCTATGAAGCCTGAGAAAGTACACTTCTTATGGGCAAATGTCGTGCTCCACACTCCCGTCAGCTGGGCGCTGGCGTAGGGATGCGTATAGTCGGCACCCTTGAAGTACTGTTTGTAAAGGAGCTGGACTGACCACGTCTTAGAAAAGTCCTCCGAATGTCCGTGGTAGGCAGGGCCGATGAGTGCTGCATGCTGGAAGCTGCCACTCTTGCTGCTGGCGCCACCGTCGTATTCGACATGTGCGGCAAAGGGAGACTCCTTGCCAAGATTAAACTCACGTGAAATCTCAGTATAGACACTCTCGAACGCCTTGCGGCTCATGTCGAGGTCCACGAAATAGTACCACGAACCCCACTTGTCGGCCTTGAACTGTTCCAGGGTGATGGTAACCTTCGATCGTCCAGCCTCCTCGCCTGTATAGATGTTTCGACCAAAGTCGTAGTGCAACTGGATGTCCTGTGCTGCAAGACTACCAACTAATAGAGAAAAAATAAAAAACAATAAAGCCCTATGGCCATGGTTTCCGTTAACTCTTTTCATATTTTGTAGATTATATTGTTATCTAAGACAAAGCTCACCTTATTTATCATTTCGGACCAAGGTCGAAAGAATGATTTCTGCCGCGCGGTCTGGAGCGTGACTCTCTCCCAAACGGCGATGTACTTCCTCATAGTCTGTCAACATACGCTCTCGTCGTTCACCACCAGGCAATAACGACTCCAGCTCACGTCGGGAAGCCTCGACGCTGAAGCTATCAGCCACCAGTTCCTTTACCACCTCGCGGTCGGCAATAAGGTTGACTAGCGAGACGTACTTAACCTTCAGGAAGTGACGTCTGAGGAATCCAAACAGTTTGGCGGGCTTTAGGTTATAGCATACCACCTGGGGCACACGGAACATACATGTTTCAAGCGTTGCCGTTCCGCTGGTAACCAGCGCAGCGGTGGCCTGCGACAGCAACGAGAAAGTGTCATTTACAACGAGGCGTACTGAACTGCCCTTCAGGAAGGAGGCGTAGTACTCTGAATCAATAGACGGTGCACCAGCCAATACAATGTCGTATTTCTCCGTCAGATGTCTCGTCGCCTCGATCATGGCAGGCAGATTGTCCTTGATTTCCTGTTTTCGCGAACCAGCAAGCAAAGCAATACAAGGTTTTTCTCGCTTCACACTCTTTTCTCCACGCTCCGCTAAAAACACCCTGACTTCCTGAGCCGTTGGATTGCCGACGTAATGGATGGGATAATGATGCTTGCCCTCGAAGAAATCCACCTCAAAAGGCAGGATGGAAAAGAGTTGGTCAACGTCGCGCTTGATGTTCTTGATACGATACTCCTTCCAGGCCCATATCTTTGGCGCAATATAGTAATAGACGGGGCAGATGCCCTTCGCATGGATATATTTGGCAATATTGAGGTTAAAACCTGGATAATCGACAAGGATGACAACATCTGGCTGCCATTGGGCAATATCCTCCTTGCACATTTTCATATTCTTGAGAATGGTGCGCAAGTGTAGTAAGACGGGAATAAAACCCATATACGCCAGTTCCTTGTAATGCTTGACTCGCACACCGCCGACTGCAGCCATCATGTCGCCACCAAAGAAACGGAATTCCGCCTCTGGGTCTTGCGCCTTCAACGACAGCATCAGGTGCGACGCATGTAAGTCGCCACTTGCCTCACCAGCTATCAAGTAATACTTCATTCGAATTGAAAATTGAAAATTATATTTCCCAGTTCTTCAGTTGTTCTATGGCTTCGTATGCCGTAACATCGACGCGGGTCGGGGTGACAGCCACATAGCCGTGATTCAGGGCCCAGTTGTCAGTATCCTCCGCATCGGGCTCGTCGTTCCGATAGTGTCCCACCATCCACCAGTAGTCATAGCCACGGGGATGATGACAGCGACTGGTCTCGTTATACCACGTACCATGCGCCATTCGGCAGATGCGGACACCCTGATAGTCACCCTCGGGATGATCCTGTTCTGGCGTTGTGATGGTGGCTCCACCAATAGACGGGCCAGGGAAGTTAACATTCAGGCAGACACCCTTTGGCAGGCCATCACGCAGAACACGTTCCGTCATCTGTTTGACGTATGGCGTCAACGGTTCAAAATTGGCATCAGCCCTATGGTCGCACAGCGAAAAGGCAATAGACGGGATATACTTCATGCAACCCTCCATCGTGACGCCCATCGTACCGCTGTAATGGGTATTAACAGAAGCGTTATCACCATGGTTGATGCCGCCTATCACGATGTCTGGCTTACGTTCACAGATGTTGGCCAGAGCCATCTTCACACAATCTACTGGCGAACCGTTGCACGACCACACCTCCAGGTCATCTTCCTTTCGGCGCAGGGTCAACGTCAACGGCGTAGTAGCCGAAAAGGCACAGGCGCTTCCACTTCGTGGACCGTCTGGCGCACAAACGACAATCTTTCCTAAAGGTCTGACCATCTCTATCAGACGGTTGATGCCCTTGGCCTGATAGCCGTCATCGTTGGAAATAAGTATGAGTGGTTTCATTCCATCGCTATTTTGGGGGACAAAGGTACGAATAAGCGCGTAAAAAGCCAAAAGTTTTTGGATTTTTCGAGCAAAAGTACCTCCAAGCGTAGTCTTAAAGATACAAAATATATTTAAATTATCAATTGTCAATAGTCATTTATCAATAATTATTCGTACCTTTGCAGCCTATTTTATAGATAAAAGTAGGTAAATTGAATTGAATTATGGGAAAAATTATAGCATTAGCCAACCAAAAGGGCGGCGTTGGAAAGACCACTACGACCATCAATCTGGCCGCTTCTCTGGCCACGATGGAGAAGACGGTACTTGTCGTTGATGCCGACCCTCAGGCTAACGCCTCCAGCGGTCTGGGGGTGAATATTCAAGAGGTGGAATGCTCGCTTTACGAGTGTCTCATCGACAAGGCAGACGTCCGCGACGCCATCTATACGACAGATATTGAAGGACTTGACATCATCCCCAGCCACATCGACCTGGTAGGTGCTGAGATAGAGATGCTGAACCTGAGCAACCGCGAGAAGATTATCAGTCAGGTGTTGAAGCCCATCCGCAACGACTACGACTTCATCCTCATCGACTGCTCGCCGTCGTTAGGTCTCATTACGGTCAACGCGCTGACGGCTGCCGACTCGGTCATCATCCCCGTACAATGTGAATACTTTGCCTTGGAAGGTATCTCCAAGCTGTTGAATACCATCAAGATCATCAAGACGAAGCTGAACACGAAGTTAGAGATAGAAGGTTTCCTTCTGACGATGTACGACTCTCGCCTGCGTCTGGCGAACCAGATTTACGACGAGGTGAAGCGCCACTTCCAGGAGTTGGTGTTCAAGACCGTCATCCAGCGTAATGTCAAGCTCTCCGAGAGTCCTTCGCACGGTTTGCCCGTCATCCTCTACGATGCAGATTCTACGGGAGCCAAGAATCACTTAGCGTTGGCCAAGGAGATTATTAATAAGAATTCGTAATTCCGTAATTACGTTATAACGACATTACGACATAACGACAAATAGAAACCGAATGGCAGTAAGAAAGAAATATTCGAGCAGTGTGCTGGGACGAGGCCTTGACGACCTCGGCAACGGTCGCGGCCTGGACGCACTCATCGACACGAGCGAAGTAAATACCCAGGGCAGTTCTAACCTCAGCGAGGTGGAGATAGCCCAGATAGAGCCCAACCCCAACCAGCCACGCCGCGAGTTTGACCCTGAGGCCCTACAGGAACTGGCTACGAGCATCCGCGAGCTGGGCATTATCCAGCCCATTACTATCCGCAAGGTGGAGGGTGGAAAATATCAGATTATCGCTGGCGAACGCCGTTGGCGCGCCTCTCAGTTGGCTGGTCTGACAAAGATTCCTGCCTACGTGGTTACCGTAGAAGACCAGAGCGCTATGGAGATGGCACTTGTTGAGAACATTCAGCGTGAAGACCTGAACGCCATCGAGATAGCCCTGGCATATCAGCATCTGGCAGAATCTACGGGCATGACGCAGGCTAAGATTTCCGAGCGTGTGGGCAAGAGCCGTGCCGCCGTCACCAACTACATGCGTCTGCTGAAGCTTCCTGCCCAGGTGCAGATGGCTCTGAAGAACCACGAGATAGAGATGGGCCACGCCCGTGCCCTGTTGGCCATCGACAGTCCCTCGCAGCAGATCAAGTTGTTCAGGGAGGTACAACAACAGCAATACTCCGTTCGCAAGGTGGAAGAGCTCATCCAACAGTTGAAGAGCGGCGAGGACGTCAAGACTGCCAAGGGCCGCATAGCCGCCAAGGCACAGCTTCCCGAGGAGTTTAACCTGCTGAAAGATCGTCTGTCTCAGTTCTTCCATGCAAAGGTTCAGATGACGTATTCCTCGAAGGGTAAGGGAAAAATCTGCATCCACTTTGACGACGAGGAGCAGTTGGAACAGATTATGAATGCCCTGGATAGTGTGAAATGAAGATGAATAGGTGTTGTTGGTTAGTCGTGATGCTCTTGTTGAGCACTACCGTTGGTCTGGCTCAGACTGACGATGTCGTAGTGCCCGACAGCATTCCCCTTCGCGAAGTAGGCAAGGCAGTACTTCTGTCTACGGGCGACAGCATTGGCAGCATCATGGCTCCGTTAGACTCGCTGGCAATTTCCGATGCCAAGGCCTTACAGACCGACACCAAGACCCTGGAAGCAGATTCGGCATCCATCATTATTGACCAAAGTAAGCTGAATCCTCCCAAGACGAAGCGCGACTGGAACACCTGGACTCCCAACCCACAACGTGCCCTGTGGCTTGCATTAGTCATTCCTGGCGCTGGCCAGATTTACAACCGCAAGTTCTGGAAACTGCCCATCATCTACGGCGGATTCATGGGCTGCATCTATGCCCTGACGTGGAACAACACCATGTACAAGGACTATTCGCAGGCTTACCTCGACCTCATGGACGACGACCCTGCCACGCAGAGCTACAACAAGTTCCTGCACCTGGGCAAGGTGATACATGAAGACGATGAGAACGAATTCAAGCAATACCAAAAACTGTTCAAAAACCGTAAGGACAAATACCGCCGTTGGCGCGACATGAGTTTCTTTGTCATGCTGGGTGTCTATGCCATCTCTGTCATCGATGCTTACGTGGACGCCGAGCTCTCCGTTTTCGACATTTCCAAAGACCTGAGTCTGCAAGTAACGCCTACCACCATCCACAACCCTGCTGGTGGCGGCAACTTGCTTCAGGCACAATCGTTAGGCATCAGCTGCACGCTGAACTTTTAAACGTAAAATACTGAGTATGAGACACAACAAAATATTACTATTACTGTTTACACTCCTGTTTTCATCTGCCAGCGCATGGGCTCAGATAGAGGTTGAGGAGGATACTGACGTCATTCCCAACGACGATGAGATAGTCGTGACAGACCTGGAGGGCAACGAGGAAGTCATCGAGTTCCCCGAGGCCATGACCTACGACCTGGACAGCCTGCTGAACCTTTATATGTCAAAGACCTATCTGGGCATTGAGAAGGACTGTAACATGCGTGACTTCAACCCTGAATTCACGAAAGAAGAGTACATCGAGCGTCTAAGCCGCATGCCGACCGTCATGGAGATGGCCTACAACGACGTCGTGCAGAAGTTCATCGACCGTTACAGCGGCCGTCTGCGCCATAGCATCAGCTACATGCTGGGAGCTTCAAACTTCTATATGCCCATCTTCGAGGAGGCCTTGGAGATGTACCAGTTGCCTTTAGAGCTGAAGTACCTGCCCATCATCGAGTCGGCCCTGAACCCTCGGGCCGTCAGCCGCGCGGGAGCAACAGGCCTGTGGCAGTTCATGATAGGTACAGGCAAACAATATGGCCTGCAGGTCAACTCGCTGGTCGATGAACGTCGTGATCCCGTCAAGTCGTCCTACGCTGCAGCTCGTTATCTGAGAGACCTCTATAAGGTGTTTGGCGACTGGAATCTGGTGATTGCCGCCTATAACTGCGGTCCTGAGAACATCAATAAAGCCATCCATCGCGCCAACGCTGAGACCATCAAGACGCAGCCCCTGGAGGATGGTGCCACGTCACAACCGCTGAACAAGGACTACTGGCACATCTACCCCTACCTGCCGAAGGAGACGCGCGGCTACGTGCCGGCATTTATTGCAGCCAACTACATCATGACCTACTATTCGCTGCACAACATCTGTCCCATGGCCACCCGTCTGCCGGCCAAGACTGATACGGTGATGGTGAGCCGCAGCCTGCACCTCAACCAGGTGGCCGACGTCCTTGGTCTAAACATCGACATGCTGCACTCGCTGAATCCCATGTACCGCCGCGACATCGTGCCAGGTAATGCGGAGCCTTGCCCCCTGCGCCTGCCGCAAACAGAGGTGAGCAAGTTCATCGACATGGAGGACTCGGTATATAGCCATCGTGCCGACGAGTTGCTAACGAAGCGTGCCGAGGTGGAAATCAACGACGACGTACCCACTTATTACCATAAGAGCAAGCGCTGGGCGCGTGGCAAGAAGGGCCGTGTGGGCCGTCATCGCGGCAGGGCTGTCCAGAGTCGCCAGAGTGCAAGCCGCCGAGGCGCCAAGGCCAGTCGTCGCGGCGCCAAAGCCAGCCGTCGTGGTGGAGCCAAGGCCAGCCGTCGTGGAGCAGCTACGGGCAAGAAGGGCAAGGGTTCGAAGAAGAGACGCAGATAATGTAACTCAATATGGAGGACTGACTATGAACGAGGATCTTTTGCGTGAAGAAGCGGACGAGAAACTGGTAAACGACGCGTTTCAGAAGCTGTTAGACAGCTATATTTCTTCGCGCCACCGCAAGAAGGTAGACATGATTACCAAGGCCTTCAACTTTGCGCGCCAGGCCCATAAGGGCGTGCGGCGACTGAGTGGCGAGCCTTACATCATGCACCCCATCGCCGTGGCTCAGATAGCCTGCGAAGAGGTGGGACTGGGTTCCACCAGCATCTGCGCGGCCCTGCTTCATGATGTCGTGGAGGATACAGACTACACGACGGAAGACCTCGCCAACATCTTCGGCCCAAAGATAGCCCAGATTGTGGACGGACTGACGAAAATCTCCGGTGGTATCTTCGGCGAACAGGCTTCTGCTCAGGCCGAGAACTTCAAGAAGTTGCTACTGACCATGAGCGAGGATATCCGCGTCATCCTCATCAAGATTTGCGACCGTCTGCACAACATGCGAACGCTTCAGTCCCAACCAGCCAACAAGCAGTACAAAATAGCCGGCGAGACGCTCTATATCTACGCCCCGTTAGCCAACCGCCTGGGACTCTACAAGATTAAGTCGGAACTGGAGAACCTTAGTTTCCAATACGAGCATCCTGAGGAGTACAACAGCATCAAGAAGAAGCTGGAGGCCACGGAGGCGTCGCGTCACGAACTGTTCGACCAGTTTACCGCTCCCATAGAGGCCGCCCTGAACCAGATGGGCATCAATTACATTATCAAGGAGCGCGTCAAGACGCCCTACTCCATCTGGACGAAGATGCAGAACAAGCACGTCACCTTCGAGGAAATCTACGACATTCTGGCCGTACGCATCATCTTCACTCCTGCCAAGCGCGAGGAAGAGGTCAACGAGTGCTTCAACATCTACGTAGCCATGTCGAAGATTTACAAGAGCCATCCTGACCGGCTGCGCGACTGGCTGAACCACCCGAAGGCCAACGGCTACCAGGCGCTGCACGTCACGCTGATGTCGAAACAGGGTCGGTGGATTGAGGTGCAGATACGCTCCGACCGCATGGACGAGATTGCTGAGCAGGGCTTTGCCGCCCATTGGAAATACAAGGAGGGCGACGACGTGGAATATACCGAGGACGAGAACGAACTGAACGACTGGCTGCGCACCATCAAGGAGATACTGGACGATCCACAGCCCGACGCTATGGACTTCCTCGACGCCATCAAGCTCAATCTCTTCGCCTCCGAGATCTTCGTCTTCACCCCAAAGGGCGAAATCAAGACCATGCCAACGGGCTGTACGGCACTCGACTTCGCCTTCAGCATCCACACCTTCCTCGGCTCACATTGCATTGGCGCCAAGGTCAACCACAAGCTGGTACCCCTGAGCCACAAGCTGGACAGCGGCGACCAGGTGGAAATCCTCACGTCCAAGTCGCAGCACGTACAGCCTGCCTGGATAAACTTCGTCAGTACGGCAAAGGCAAAAGGCAAAATCCAGGCCATCCTGCGCCGCAAGAACCGTGAGTTGCAGAAGAAAGGCGAAGCCCTTCTGGAAGAATTCCTCCACAAGAACGAGATAGAGAACACGCCCGCCGTCGTCGACCAGCTGGCACAATTCCACGAGGTAAACCGCCGCGAGGACTTCTTCCTCGCCTTGGGCGACAAGACCATCCTGCTGGGCGAGAAAGACCTCGACGAGCTGAGCGGCAAGAATGCCAACGGCGTTTCAGGCTGGCGCAAGCTGGTGCCATTCCTCGGCCGTACCAAAGCCAAGAAGCCCCAGGACACTAACCAGCAGGAGCTCTTTACCGTCCCCGAGAAGTTCAACCGCAAGAAGCCCATCTACATCAGCGAGGAGACCATTGGCCAGTACAAGTTCAAACATTGCTGCCACCCCATTCCTGGCGATGACGTCTTGGGCTATATCGACAACAAGAACCAGATAGAAATCCACAAGCGCGCCTGTCCCGTAGCCGACAAGCTGAAGAGCAGCTACGGCAACCGCATCCTCGATGCCAAGTGGGACATGCACAAACGGCTCTTCTTCGATGCCACCGTACGGCTACAGGGCATCGACCGCATGGGCATACTCGTAGATGTCTCGCGCATCATCACCTCACAAATGAACGTCAACATCCACAAGCTCACCATCGGTAGCGAGGATGGTGTCTTCGACGGCAGCATCGAACTGCGCGTCCACGACCGCGACGACGTACGAGCCATCATAGACGAGCTGAAGAAAGTGGAAGGTATCCAGGATGTCCAACAAATCATGTAGCGGGCTTCGCCCTAAATAATAAAGAATAAATAATAAAGAAAAAGGTATGACACGAGGTTTGTTATTTCTTATTGTTTGTTTATTATTTAGCCCTGTAAGGGCGCAATATGACAACCCTGACACCCTGTTTGTCAGCAAGGACGGCACGACGGAGTTCCAGACCGTCAGCGACGCTATAGAGGTGTGCCGCGCCTTCATGGACTACCACAAGGTCATCTTCGTCAAGAAAGGCGTCTACAAAGAGAAAGTCATCGTGCCACAATGGCTCACCAACATCGAAATCTGCGGTGAGGACCGCGACGAGACCGTCATCACATGGGCCGACCACGCCAACATCGTCTATCCACCAACGGGCAAGGGCATGGGCACCTTCCGGACTTATACTATGAGGGTGGACGGCTGTTACATCACGCTGAAGAACATCACCATCGAGAACAATGCCCCACGACTGGGACAAGCCGTCGCCCTGCACACACAAGGCGACTGTCTGACGTTCCTAAACTGCCGCTTCCTTGGCAATCAGGACACCGTCTATACGGGAAATGCCAAGACACGCCTCTATTTCAAGGACTGTTACATCGAGGGCACCACTGACTTCATATTCGGCCCATCGACGGCGTGGTTCGAGCGTTGCCACATCTTCTGCAAAGCCAACTCATACATCACGGCAGCCTCGACACCCAAGGACGTCGCGTACGGGTACATATTTAATAATTGTACCATCACCACGGCACAGGATGTCGACAAAGTCTATCTGGGACGTCCCTGGCGAGACTATGGCTATACCGTCTTCATGAACTCCGAACTGCCTCGCCAGACACTTCCCGAAGGCTGGCACCAATGGCGCCCAGAGGCCGTAAAGACAGCCCGATACATGGAATACAACAATACTGGCGAGGGGGCAGCCACCAACCTGCGCGTAGCCTGGAGCCGCCAGCTCAGCGAGGAAGAAGCCGAGCAAATCACCCCCGAGAACGTTTTTACCATCAACGACACATGGAACCCAGGAGGGGAAAGGTAAAAAGGTAAAAAAGTAAAAGGGGAAAAATAAAAATGGGCTACTGCAAGTAGTCCATTTGTTTTTTCAGCGCCTGAAGCTCAGAACGGATGTCTATCAGACGTGTCAACACCTCAGCCTTACGGTCAGCTCCATCACGATTCGAATTAATAATCTTCTTCGCTGCAGCCAACTTAAAGCCACGCACCTTCACCAAGTTGTGTATCAGGCGGATCTGCTCGATATCCTTCTCCTGATACTGACGAATCTTGGCAGGACCGCTTGTCTTGGGTTTCAAAAAAGGAAACTCCTGCTCCCAATAGCGCAACGTACTCTCGTTCAGCCCGAACATCTCGGCAACCTCACGAATGGAATAGTACAATTTCAGGTTCTTGTTTAAGTTTAGTGCCATAATTCGAAGTATTTGGCTACAAAGGTACAATAAACTTTGAACTTTAAACTTTAAACTTTGAACTTTATGATTGCCTATTAGGGTTATTTAACGCTTCCACATTTTTCATTTTTCATTTTTCAATTTTCAATTTTCATTTTTTCTTCGTACCTTTGTCCCCATGATAACATATCCGACATCGGGCGAAGCACGCCGCCCAGGAAGAATAGAAGTAGTGTGCGGCTCCATGTTCTCGGGCAAGACGGAAGAACTCATCCGCCGTCTGCGCCGAGCACAGTTTGCAAAACAAAAGGTGGAAATCTTCAAGCCTGCCATCGACACCCGCTATAGCGACGAAGAAGTGGTGAGCCATGACCACAACGCCATACCCTCTACCCCACTCGACTCCTCAGCAAGCATCCTACTGCTATCGAGCGACATCGACGTCGTGGGCATTGACGAGGCACAGTTCTTCGACATGGGACTCGTCGACGTCTGCAACGAGTTGGCTAACAGAGGCGTGCGCGTCATCATAGCAGGACTCGACATGGACTTCCGCGGACAACCCTTCGGCCCCATGCCAGCCCTCTGCGCCATAGCCGACGACGTTACCAAAGTCCACGCCATCTGTGTCAAGTGCGGCTCTCTGGCATACGTCAGCCACCGTACCGTAGCCGACGAGCGTCGCGTATTGCTCGGCGAGACTCAGGAGTACGAACCCCTCTGCCGCGAGTGTTATCAGAAGGCAATAGAAGAAGAAGGAAAGGCAAAAGGATGTTAAAAAAATAGGCTCTATAGCAAATTTTTCACATTTCACTCTTCGCTTTTCACTTTATTTCGTACCTTTGCACCCGCTTTTCTTGATAAAGCACTAAGGTCGATCCGCTAGCTCAGTTGGTAGAGCACAACACTTTTAATGTTGGGGTCTTGGGTTCGAGCCCCAAGCGGATCACCAATTTCAAACGTAAGTCGCTGAAAATCAGCGACTTTTATTTTTGGCTTTTCGACCCCCAGACGACTAGTGAACGTGTCACCACTGACAGCCAGAATCTCACCAACAGACGCAGCACCGAAGGTATGAAGTCGTTTTCCGTTCACATCATAGGTTACATAGAAAGCCGACCCCTGCTTTATAATATAAAAGGTGGAGCTATAGCCCTTCAGCTCACCTTGACTGGTGCTGAGAGTTTTTATCTTTTTGCCGTCCTGATCGTAGATATAGTACCAGTTCTTCGTGGTCTCAATATGGCTTATGCTCTGTGCCTGTAGGTTGGCCACGGAGAGCAACAGAACGATGGATAATACGAGTTTCTTCATAAAGTTCATTAAATGATAGTGCAAATATACTGATTATAAGTTTAAAATGCTTATCTTCGCGGAATCATTTAAGAGAATTTATAAAAAAGTAGCAAGAGTAACGAAGAAATGATTCAGCCTAAAGTAGCAATAATACATCATTTATTCGTATCTTTGCAAATAAAAATAAAAAGATAACTATGACAGATAAGGAGATACGCGAACAGATTATCGCACTAGTACATAAAGAAGTAGTGCCTGCAATCGGCTGTACCGAGCCGATGGCTGTGGCACTATGTACGGCAAAGGCTAAAGAGCAGTTAGGAAGTCGCCCAGAAAAGATTGTGGCCCTGCTGAGTGCCAACATCTTAAAGAACGCCATGGGTGTTGGTATTCCAGGCACAGGTATGATAGGGCTTCCCATCGCTATTGCCCTGGGAGCGCTCATCGGCAAGAGCGAATACCAGTTGGAGGTGCTGAAGGATCTTACTCCCGAGGCACTCGAAGAGGGCAAACATTATATTTCGGAGAATAGAATTGACATCCAGTTAAAGGGGGGCGAATGCGACAAACTGTACATTGAGATTATTGCATCGGCAGGTAACCGCAAGGAAAGGGCTATCATCGCAGGCAGTCACACCCATTTTGTTTCTGGCGATGCCAGCTACTCTCGGACAGCTGCGAGCGATGGAGATGATGAGATAGCTCTCAACATGCGACTCGTGTATGACTTTGCTACAACTGCACCTTTGGAGGAGATACGTTTTATAGAGGAGGCGCGAACCTACAACATGAATGCAGCCCGCGAGGCGCTTAAGGGCAATCACGGTCATAACCTCGGCAAGACCATCGACCGTCCGCTGGCCAAGGGAATCTTCGGCAACAGCATCT
>Ga0265298_10003228_pt1 | contig 21803 bp, 21 predicted proteins | sample AusTroGonzalo_MG_3_FD_193486 | JGI IMG/M metagenome (GOLD analysis project Ga0265298, IMG submission 193486) | Bovine rumen microbial communities from tropical cattle in Woodstock, Queensland, Australia - Gonzalo_01 | ecosystem: Host-associated > Mammals > Digestive system > Stomach > Rumen ...
GTCTGCTGCAAGTGGTAGGTGCCGATGATGGCGATTTCATCGCCGGGCTGAAGCATCTTGACAAGGGTGCTGTCGGCAAAGCTCACGGGCACGCCCCATTCGCCGTCGCCAATGATATTGCCCTTGCTCAAGGTAACGCCGCCGACATCAGACAGCAGCACATAGTCGCCTTTGGCCACGGAATGGACCAGCTTCTGACCCAGAATCATGTTGCGGTTGTTCCATTTGACATGCTGTTTCGGGAGCGAGGACACGGCCACGGAACGGGCATAGACGAACCCTTCAGAAAGAGATTCGCCGACATCCAGCATCCTGGTAGCCGCCACGACTTCGACCATCTGCTCGTTGTTCTCATCCTTGCCAGCCAGGGTCCTGCTCACGGCAAACACCGCGACCAGACCGAGAATGACTGCCACTACCAGCGGAATGATATTCTTCATAAGTGTTTCCTCTTTCCTTTTCAGTTACTTACATTCCCACGGCAGCACGTGTCTTGATGAAGCCCTGCTGCCTGGTGAAACTCCAAATCACCATGCCCGTCGCGATGTCGGCCATCTCGACTTTGAAGGTGCGGATGACATTGCGGGTGGAGCCCTCGCGGGTCACATTGGAGATGACTTTGGGGCGCATCACCAGCCGGGCAGCCTTGAGGGTGCCGGTCTTGGCAACGGTGCTCTGGTCGAAATTCGCGTCGTAGGCGAGGTCGCGGGAACCGCCTATGGAAGCCGAGCGGTCAGCGCCTTCCGCCATAGTCACGTCCACGATGTTGGAATTGAGCAGGGCCTCGTTCAGCAGGTCGGTCATCTGGCCAAGGTTGAGGTCGGGGTCGTCAGTGTCATTGATGGCCTGGGTGAGTTTGAGGACAGGACGCGCATTGGCGTCGTTCATCTCCACCTTGTACTTGGCGAGGAAATCCTTGAAGCGGGGGCTGTTCATCGCGTCATACACGGCATCATTGGCGAAAATCTTCAGTTCCTCGGCGGAGACGGTGTGGGTATTGCGAATCCCCGTGTTTCCCGCCGCAGGGTCGTAAATGGTCGTCGTGGAAGCGCAGCCCGCCAGCACAAGCACTGACGCCGCCAAGAGGTACAGCAGATTCTTTCTCATGTTTAGGCTCCTAGGGTTGATTGGCTATTTGGAATGGTGAAAAAAGTGCCTATTCAGATGGTTCAAAAAAAGAAAAAGTGGTTAGTTGGTAGTGACTAGTGGTTAGGCAAGGGAAAGACTTGGCACTGGATTTTGGCGGGGGTCATCGCATTGACGTAGACAATGGCCGAGCCGCAGTTTTCCGGCAGTTCAATCTGATTCTCCGAGGGAAGCCCCCGCAGGGTCAACTTTCGGCTGGAAGGCATTGGCAGCTGCGCCAGACAAATCTCCTTCGGCAACAGAAACCAGCCGCGCGTGTCGGCGGTGTTGAACATGGCCTGGTATGTCTTCCAGGCCACCGCCGTACTCAATTTGAGCACGGCCTTGCTGCTGCCGCCATTGTCTGAACGATCCAGGGCCGCCATCGTCGCGATGTATCCGGCTTCTTTGATGAGCGCACTAATCAGGGTTCTTGTCAGGCGTGCTGGCATGCGCCGCGAAAATTCCTGGGCCAGGATGCCGTCCATGTCGGCGAGAGGCACGGCGGTGCAGGAATGTCCGCCGCCTTCGACGGTCAGGGAATTGAGCATCGCGGGATGGAAGACGCACACAGGCCAGGCAAACATCAGCGGAAAATAGATGAGACGCTGCTCAAACGAGGCGGTCAGGTCATGCGCAAAAAGCACATACACGCAGTCGCGATCAAGCGGAAAGTCAAAGGGCTTGACGCCCTTCAGGGCGGCGGGGATGTCGCGCCTGCTATTCCGCAGTGCCGTCACGTAGTACTGTTTGACAGTGGCGTTGGCAGGCATTGCCTGGTAGAGATGGGAAAACTCGATGCGGGCATTGTCCCACTCGCCGTCCCGCAGCAGGGAAAGTGCTGACAAAAAGAGTGATGCGGGATTGAGGAAATTGCCATAGCCTCGATGGGCGACTTCTTCGGTCGCGGCCATGTCCTGCAAAAAAGCCTGGTTGCGAGGGTCGTTCAGATAGTCCTTGCTGTAGGCCTTCTTGGCGACTTCCTCGTTTTTAGACTTGGCTTCCTCCAGACGAGCCTGCTCGGCCTCGAAGAATTTCTGGTAGTCTTCCAGAATCTTCTGATGTTCGCCGCGCATACGCTTGACCTGCGCCCGGAACCCCTGCTCGTTGTTCAGGCCCAAGTAGGCCAGGGACTTGTAAATGCCCAGGGCAACCCGGTCGCGGCACCAACCGCGATAGGGCAGCGCATTGTCGTTGGAGAGGACGGTAAGCGCCTCGTTCCCCGTATCCTGGAGACTGACCAGGGCACGCTCGTCATATTCCTCGATCAGCGCCTCGCAGCGCCGGAACGAGGCGAGCGCCCCCTTGTAGTCGCCCAGGTAGAACTGGAGGCTACCGCACTCCAGCAGCCAGACGAGTTCGTCGCCTTTGCCTTCCGTGCTGTCATGCTTCTTCTGCGCCAGCTGCAAGGCAGACTCCGCCTGGCCGCCGATAAACTGCTCCATCATCGGGCGCTTCTGCTTTTCGGAGGTCACAATAGTGGAGCATCCAGCCAGCAACGCCAGCAAGGCTACAAGTGCAAAATGTCTGACTGCCAAACGCATCGGTCTGGGAAAAAGCCCAGCTTAATCCTTCTTGGCGGCCTCGAGTTTCTGGAAAAGTTCCGGCAGAATCCGCTCGGCCAGCAGGGTGCGAATCATCTGCTTGCCGTAATCCTCGACTGTCCAAGTCTGCGTCAGTTGCGGCGGCAGCTGGCGGAAATCCATCTTCAGGTCGAAAGGCTGCACGACCTGAACTTCCCCGTCGGCAGTGTTTATGACCTTGACGTTGCCGGACATGGAGCCGGTGTAAATCGTCCCTTTTGCGCCTGTCTCAGCGACATAGAAAGGTGTCGCGGTAATCTCGAAGCGGTTGATTGCAGGGCAGAGCAGTTTCTTAACTTCCAGCAGACGCCCGATATGAACATAGTCTTTCGGTTGCGCCTCGTTCAGGGAGTTCAGACCGTTCTGGGCCAGAATCTTGTCAACGCTGGTCAGGTTTTGCAGAGGCACTCCGCTGGCCAGCAGGCTGCTCTCGAAAATGGTCGCAAATTCGCCAGGCAGGAAAGCCGGCGCGTTGGCGGCGGTTATCGCCGGCTTCAGCAGGGCGACGCGATCAAACTCCTTCTTGTCGGACAGGAGTTTTCCAACAGCCCATTCCATCTGGTCGCCCAGTTCGTCGAGGTTCTTGCAGCGCAGGTTGACTGTGCGCATGGGGTCTATGATGCCGGTCGAGGCATCAAGGATGCGCATTGTGCAGTTGACCTTCGTCCCAAATTTGCCGATTTCGGAAATCAGCAGGTATTTGACCGTCTCCAGGCGTCCGAGTTTCGCCTTCTGGGTGGAGTTGAGGTTCACGAGATCGGAACTGGTGGTCAACCCTATTTCGGTCATCATCTGCTGCAAAGCGGCGCGGCTGACGAGTTCAAACTTGCCCTGCGCCTTGGCGGCAACCTCGTCCTCAAGGATGCCCCACAGCATGAGTCCTTCTTCTTTTTCCATTCCCGCGCGCACAGTGGGTTCGGCAATGGCCAGACGGTCGATAGCCGAACAGACACCAGCCGCCAGCAGGCAGGTCATTAGCAAAACATTCGTTATCTTCTTCATCGTGTTTCTCCTTCCTGCAAACGGCTATTCTTCGGCCTGTTTCTTGAAGATGCCCTCGGGATTGCCCGGCTGGCAGACTTCGCAGAGTTCCTCCGCAGCCTGCTCAAGGGCGACGGTCATCAGGCTCTGGTAGATGTTGTTGTCGAACTGCTCGACGCTGATGGGGCGCTGCTCCTTGTAGCTGCCGGTGTAGACATTGGTGAAGACGGTATGCTGCGCCTGCAGGTCGATGACCTTGATGATGACGTCAAGCTGGAAAAGCGTGGTCTTCGTCTCGACTCCATAGCCTTTGAAGGAGTTTTCCTTGGAGCGGATGTCGGCAATCGTGCCGCAAATCAGATGGGTCGCGCCGGTCTCCTTCGCCACTTTCTGCAGGAAATTCCGCGGGAAGTCATCCTCTTTCTGCAATTTCGCCATCGCGCCCTTGATGACCATGGCATCGACAATCCCGAAGGTTTCGGGATGCTTGCCCAGGAACGCGGCCAGGTACTCAGCCCCCATAATGGCGGGACGCCCCTTGCCCTTGACGGCCTCCAGGAACAGTTCGCGCTGCGCCTGCCATTTGCTGTCGGCGGGCGATTCGGTTGTAACACCATCCAGCAGTTTGCCAATCCCGAACAGCACATTGACCGTGGCATTGGCGCCGTCGGAGGGCATAACCTGGGGCGCGGGAGCAGCCGGCAAACGTTCCAGGATTTTCAGACCGATGGTATCGGCCGTGACAAAGTCCATCACCGCCACCTTCATGGCAGGCTTGGCCGCCTCCTGCGCAAAAACCGCCGCGCACAGCAGCAGCAGCAAACTCAAGAATCCGCAGATTATTTTCATTTTGTCACTCTCCAAGTTGGTGCTAGAGATTCTAGGGCTGACCTCGCAAGCCCGGTTGATTAGAACCGCCAGTTGTAGCTGAAGGACACGCCATGCTCGTTGTCATGGCCGGATCCCTGGAACTCGTAGGCCAGGGTGCAGGAGATGCCATAGAAGTTACAAGTGACACCGGCGGAGGCATTCCAGTAGAAATCGTCGCACATCTTGGCCTTGGAGGTCTCCTTGGTGCCGACGGAACGGACGGAGGTCTTGGACTTGGTGTTGCCACGCACGGGTTCCATGCCGATATTGAAGAGCGGACGGACGAGGAGGCCAGAGAAGTTGAAGTCATGTCCGACCTTCAAACCGATGGGGAATCGATAGATGTTCTGGTGGTCTGGGTTGTAGTGGACATTGCCGATCTTGTAGGAATCGGAATTGATGTACGCATGGCGGATGCCGGCGTAGGGCTTCACGTAGACAGCCTGGTCAATCAGCTTGTACTCGCAAATCAGGGCCGAGGAGATAGCGTAGGAATCGGCATCGTCCTTGTCGAAGAGACGACCGCCTTCCTTGTACTTCATGTCGTGCGAATCGTAGGCGAACCCCAGGGCACCATAGATGCGCAGACGGTCGCGCTCCCAGTCGGCATAGCCCATGAAGCTGTAGAAATCGCCCTCATCCTTGAATTCGAGGCTGTCGTGGGTATACTTGGTCTTGCTGTAGCCTTTGTCGAAAGCACCGCCGACCAGCAGGTCGCCGAAAGCCCAGTCAAGCCCGAAGGACGAGCCGCCGGCATCGTTCTTGACTACGCTGCCGTCTTCGCCCATATCATTGCGGCGAGTGTGATAGTAGTACGGCGCAACCCAAGGGGTCAGCCCCAGAGACGATTCGGCTCCCTGGCTGGCGAAGTCGCGTCTGTCGGAAAGCTGCTTCAGCACGGCACGTTCTGCATAGCCCAGCGAAATGTAGGTGGCGTTCTGGAGCGACGCGTTGCTGGACAGGTCATCACGTATGACATGTGAATGGGAACCCCCTTGGGGTCTACTATGAGGATCGCTTGGGTGTTCGGAAACAATCTTGATTCCCCAGCCACTTAATTGCGAGGGCACTTGGCCCTCCCCCAAAGACAGACCGCTCCACCCCAGCATCGCCATCACCAGGACAGTGTGCGCCAATTTTGCCTTGAACATCGCTTGTTCTCCCTTGTTTTGCTTGAAGTTTGTGGATATGTGAAAAAAAGGCAAGTAATAAAAACCAAAATTAATAATATACACCAAAAAAGCAATGTCGCAAGTCATGATTTCCAGATTTTCAAGATTTTCAAATATAATGACCGCTCATCTCACTTTTTTCGCTCCAAACACGCCTTTTAGACACAATATGCAATCATCTATTAACTGGTTTGTAATGCAGATATTATATAATCACATACAACAAATTATCTGACAATGAACCACCCTTAGTTTACCCCCCCCGAAAAAAATATGCATTTTTGTCAATCATCTTGAAAATCTCCAATTTCACTACGCTCTTTTCCACAAGAGTGTCGTTAGTGCTGTCCGTGTTCTGACAAATTGTTGCTTTTGCTGATCGGCGGTTCTTCTTGTCGCACGTCGCACGTCGCACGTCGCACGTCGCACGTCGCACGTCGCACGTCGCACGTCGCACGTCGCACGTCCCGCGGGCTTTTGACCCGCCCTGGCGTTTGACAATTTTTGACATGTCCATCCCTACTTCTTTTCGCATTTCTGGAAATCTATTCAAGACGGCATATAGTAAGAGAATGTCCGCTTTCCCCTGCCAACCTAACCCAAAAACAGCCGAGGAAATTCATGAAATCCAAAACGCTTTTTTTGACCATGACGATGGCCATCGCCGTCGCAATCCCCCTCTTCGCCGACCACGACTTTGACCTGCCCATCAACGGCGAGTTCTATGGAACACCTACTGGCTACTCCCCCGCTACAGGCTGGACTTTGACCGCAGACGGCGGGCAGGCGCGGATACTGCCTCGCCATGGAGACGACGACTTCATGCTCGAATTGCAGGCCAATCCGCAGCATTCGCAGTCCGTGCTTTCCGACATGCACAGCCTGCCGGGCAATCTGCTCAAGCTGGAGTTGAAAATATCTGGTACCGGCGCAGCCTCCGCCGGATACGAGGCATACGACATCTCCGGCAGGGTTCTGGTCGCCTCCGATTCCCAGCCCATCACCCTGACCCGGCATGAACAGAAGGTCAAACGCCTTTTCCCTCTGCCGCCGCAGGCGAAAAACATCAAGATCCGCCTGACCGCCGAGGCCGGCTCGACAGCCCTGTTCCGCGACGTGGAGGCCGAAGTCTCCTACGCCAAAATCCCCCCAAACCAGCTGCCTTCCCCGCCGAACACGGTGCAGGCACCTCCCCCGCCGCCGGGAACGATACAAGCTCCTCCTCCAGAGCATGGACACAGGCAACCACCGCCGCCTCACAGACCGCATCATCATGGCAAGCCCTTGCAGAATGACAGTTTCCTCGAATACAAGTCTTTGGGAGAAGAGGAAGTTTACGAAGTCTCTCTGCGCTCTGGCAAGGAAATCGAATTTAACCTGGAAGAAAAACGCAAAAAAGGCATATCCTGGCAGATTGTCAGCTACGACCCCAATATCTGCCGCGTCAAGCTCGACCATGACCATGTTCGCGTGTTTTTTGAGCGCCACGATGCGGCAGAAATCGAAATCAAGGCCCTGCGTCCTGGTTCCACACGCGTGATTTTCAACTGCGATGACAAGACTTTCATTGTTAATTTCACGTCGTATTGACATTGGCTAGAGGTGCTAGTTGGGCTAGACGGGCTAGATTTTCTAGAAACTAGTCCAGACCTACAAAGTTTATGGCCGGACGTAACGCCCGGCCTTTCCTCGCCATGAATGTAATCTTATTCTTTTCCTATCTTGCCCTGGTCTTGGTCATCGGTTGCCTGTGCGCGAGACGCATAAAAACCGCCGATGACTACTATGTCGCTGGCCGACACACTGGCGTTCTTCATCTGACAGGCTCGTTGCTGGCCACGATTCTGGGCAGTTCGGCCATCCTGGGCAGCATCGATCTAGGCTATGAGAAAGGCTGGGCCGGCGCCTGGCTGATGGTCTGCGGAGCCATCGGCCTGCTGGCTCTGCTTCCACTAGTCAAGTTCGTCGCCCTTTTCCGAGGCTACAACCTATCCATGCTGCTCGGTTCTTTCTACGGCAACACCGTCCGCAAGATGTCCGGCGCCGTGATTGCGGTCGCCTGGCTGGGTGTCATCGGCGCACAACTCATCGGTGCGGCGAAAATCACTGCCGGAATGTTCGGCATACCGTACAGTCTGGCATGTATTGTCATCGGGCTCACGCTGACTTTCTACACTACTGTCGGCGGGCAATTCTCCATCATTCGGACCGACCTGCTCCAGTGCCTGCTAATCTTTCTGGGGATTGTCCCCTTGGCTGTCGCCCTTTTCCTGCGGTCGCCATCTCTGAAGGCCGCGCCGATGCTCTCACCATCGTTCAACGCCTTCGATTTACTGGGAATGATCTTCTCCTACTCCACGACATATCTCGTCGGCCCCGACATCTATTCCCGCCTTTTCTGCGCCAAAGACAAGGCAACCGCCCAAAAAGCCGTCCTGGCGACTGCCCTGACTCTGATTCCCCTGGCCTTCCTGCTTGCCTTCACGGGCATCTACGGCGCACGCATACATGCTGCAGATCTCTTCACCATCGCCACAAACGAATTTCCTCCAGCGGTGACAACGCTCCTGTATTTTGCCATGCTCTCCGCCATCATGTCTTCCGCCGACACCACGTTGTTCACTGCCGGCGGGCTGCTGTCGCAATTCTTCCATGAGCAGATGAATTCCCGCGAAAGCATAGCCATCACGAGAATCTGCACAGCCGCCATCGGCGTACTGGCCATCGTCATCGCCCTGTGTTTCCATTCCATCCTGACCGTGCTGCTATTTGCCCTCGGCGTCTATGCCGGGGCGTTTGTCGTGCCTGTCCTCTGGGGACTTCTCGGCCTAGCCAGCCGACGGGGCTTTGTCCTGTCGGCCATTCTGGCTGGCGGGCTCCTCGCCTTGGTCGGCAAAACGCTAGGAGGTCCGCTCGGCAACATGCTGGTGATTCTCGCTTTTCTAGCCAATCTGGCCATCCTTGCCCTGGGGAAAATCCCCTGCAAGAAGAGGCAAGAAAGGTAAGATGGCAATATTACCTTGACGGCAAAGGCTGTCGGATAATTTCGCCCCTCCAGTTTTTAAGGAACTACAGTCATGCTGAAAACCATTGCCTTTGACCTCGACGGCACTCTTACGCAGCACAAGACACCGCTTTGTCCTGCCAATCGGCTTGCCTTGGAGAAACTCGCGCAGAAATATCGTCTGCTGATGGTTGGCGCGGGGCAGGTCATGCGCATTTTTCACCAAATGGAGATGTTTCCGATAGACATCATCGGCAACTACGGTCTTCAGTACGGCATCTACGACAGCCAGAGCAAAGAAATTCAGATCGTCCGGGACTTGCACCTGCCCTGCGACCGCGAAAGCGTTACGGCACGCATTGCCTCGCTGAGGGCAAAATACGGCTTCACTTCCTACGCCGGCGAAAGCGTTGAGTTTCATCCTTCCGGTTGCGTAACCTTCCCACTGCTGGGCACGAAAGCCAGGCAGGAAGACAAACTCGCCTTCGACCCCACACGCGAAAAAAGGCGCAGTTTTCTGTCCGATGTCGAGCAGGTCTTCAGCGATTATGTCGTCTTCATCGGAGGCTCTTCGTCCTTCGACTTTGCGCCAAAACCATACGACAAACGCTATGCCCTGGACCTCTACTGCCAGGACAACGGACTGTTCCACGAAGAACTCGCCTATTGCGGCGACGACTACGGCCACGGCGGCAACGACGAGTCCGTCTACAAATCAGACTACGCCTTCATCTGCATTGACGACTACCGCGACTTCCCCGCCAAAATCGCACATCTGCTGGATTAAAAAACATGGTCATGGAGATTGACCTGCCCTTACCGCGCCAGGTGCACCTTTGTCGGAAACAATAAATTGGTTTTTCACTTGATTGCCAAGGAAAACTGGACTATAGTAAAAGATATTCCCAGGAGAAAAATATGCTGTTATACCATGGTAGCAACATTGTAGTTACAGAACCTCGTCTTCTAACTCCCTCGAGGCCTATGGATTTCGGTTCAGGTTTTTATTTGACGAGTGCTTTGGAGCAGGCACGGCGCAGGGCAAACCGAACAGTAAAACGTCATCAAGAGGGCACTCCTTCCATCTCAGTTTTTGAAGTCGATATACCCTTGCCAACTGAATTACAGGTTCTACAGTTTGACACACCGGATGAACGCTGGTTTGACTTTGTCATCGGCAACCGCACAGTTGCTAATTTTCCCAATGACTATGACATTGTCATTGGTCCCATCGCCAATGACCAGACTATTCTGACATTTGACCTTTTTATGGGAGGTGTTTTAACGAAAGAGACCGCCATCGCAGAATTGTTGCCGCAACGTCTTGCGGGCCAATACACCTTCCGAACACCCCCTGCCTTATCTTTGCTAAAATTCAAAGAGGTTATTCATGGTTAGAGACTTGAATAAATTTTACCCTTTTTACCTTTATTTTGTCGAAAAATATGTTACAGGTGAACTCTGTTGCCGTTATGGCCTAGAACCCTTCGAGGCACTCAAGCGTTTCCTGAATTCCGAGACATACAAGATGCTTTGTGACCCGGAATTGGCCATGTGGGAATATCCGAATTACGCCATCCTGGCAATATGGGAATGTGAGCAAATTACAGGCAATCCACGTAATTCTGTCTATATCAGAGGCGAAGCATGACAAAAGAGCAATATTTTCCGCAACAGTCCCGTCTCAGCCCAGAAATGGAGTTCTTCATTTATCTGCTGGAACGTTATTCCGCCTACAAGAACACTACTGGCGACAAAGTGTTCCAGGAATGGAGCGAGCATAACCTAGTCCAGTGGATTTTCGATAACTATTGGGGATACCACACGGAAACCCTGGAAAATGCTTTCAAAGATATTGACAGCATGCTGGCCACCGGCAAGCCAGCCTGGTAGTTTACGGCACGGCCACGGCGGCCTTGACCTTGTACAACCTGGTACCGCCTGTGCAGTCGATAATCAATCCCGTAATGTCTGTCAACTGCGTGCAATGGAAATTGCCGTACCAAACCTCCTTGCCGTCTACCTGCTGGCGAGGCAAAACGACTTGTTCCGTCTTGGCTAGCAGAATCCCTTGCGAGGGTATGGCTTCCGCCATGTACAACGGCGCACGGAAGCGGAAGATTTTCGTATTGCTGCCGTCATCACGCGTGTAGACCAAGTATGTCTTGTGGCCGACTCGCAGCCAATGCTGCTGGGTGCTGGACATGGTCAGGGGAGTTCCGTCCTCCCAATGCCAGGCGACTTTCTCGAGCCAAGTCGTTCCGTTTGGGGAGATGCAGACATAGCCGCGTCCGTCCTCCGCGCGAATGGTCAGGGCATAATTGCCGTCCGGCAGGCGGATGATGGAAGGTTCCAAGGCACCACGCCCTGTCGGTATATCAATAAAATCGCTTCTGGAGATGAACTCCAGTGTCTCGCCTACTTGGCGATAGCGTCCCACCACGGCACAGTAGCGCGGACTGTCGAAGCCCTCGAATTTTGTTCTGCCATGCTCCAGATAGATGGGGATGAGCACCTCGTTGTTCTCCACGAAGGCGATTTGCGTGCAGCTTGTACGATAGTTGCCCTCAAAATCCGGCAGGGGCAGGACTTTTCTGGGCGACCAGCCTGTTTCCGAACGCCAGGTCACGTAAACCGCCTGCTGCGGCGGAAAAACTGGCTTTTTTCCCTGCTGCCAAGCCACGTTCCCCTTTGGCGAATAGACGGTCGTACCGCCAAAGACGAAGGCCGTGCCGTCGTGAGGCGAAACAAACGGGCGGATGTCCGAAACTCCGATTTGATAACTGGTATCCTGGAAAGGCTGTGCCTTGAGCCCTTCGATTTCTGCTGGTTCTGTCCACGATACGCCTTTGTCTTTGCTGAAGGTGAAATGAGGATTGCCGAAGAAATCGCCCCCGTGTACTTCCTGCACCGTGACCAGCCAGGAACCGTCAGGAAGCACCGCCAGACCAGGATGAAACCATTTGGCGTCTGTTTTTCCAAAATTATGAAATTCCAGAGGAATCAGCAAGGGGGATTGCCCCAGACTGGACAAAGCAAGGCAGACAATCGACACGAGTAGTATTCGCAGAGAAGGAATTATTGTCATGGTAATTGTGTGGGAAAACTAGATGGCAGTTGCTATTACTAATATATTGGCAAGCCTGTCTTCGGCAAATGAAAACTATGAAATCTTTTTGAATTCGCTCTTTTCCACAAGAGGAGTAGGGAGTGTTGGTTGTGTTTCAACAAAGTTTTGCTTTTGTTGATCGGTGGTTCTTCTTGTCGCGCGTCGAAGCGTCGATTGTCACCCCACCGCGTCGCATGTCTCTCGTCGCTCGTCGAAGCGTCGATTGTCGCATGTCGACAGTTTGTCAAAACCGCGTTGGGATCAATTACCTACCCTCATGGGGAATACAGCATCTGGTAAAAAAAGAGATTTGTCCACTTGGTTTGCTTCTTGAGGATTTCTATGATAATGATTCCTTCCTAGAAAACTCTGGAGAACGGCTTGGTTAGACTAGAGGGAAGTTAAAACCTTCAAGAATGCGAATAAAATAAACCCTTCTTGGAATAATTTCATGTTGCTATGCTCCATGCAACAAATTCTACGACTATTTATAACTTTTTCGCAGGCAATACTCTCTAGCCCATCTAGAATTTCTACCCCCGCTAGTTACCGCAAAATAGGTTTCATAGCCAGCAAGGCGTAGGCGGTAGGAACAGCATAATCCGCCGCATTTGCAGCCATTTCCCCCGGCATTCGCCAGCCGCCGTGGCCAGCCTGGAGTTCCAAAAGGCGAGATGCGGCGAGACTACGCCAGGCGGTAGGAACATGCAATTGCCGCATTTCAGCGGCCCAGAGCGTCCTGGCCAGCCAATAGATTTCCTCGGGACTGGCTGTTTTGGTCAAGCGTTCCTGCAAATTCGCGGCATCCTGTCGCGACCAACCTTCACCAGTCGCCCCGGGTTTGACGAGATTGCGATACAGGGAGCACGGCGAAACCGCATCGCGGGCGTCCAGAAGGTCGGCCAGGGCTTCCGCCTCTTCTTGGCTCCAGTCTGCCTCCGCGCCGGCCAGCCAGACGATTTCCAGCAGGAACTGTCCGGCCTCGGGGCTCAGGGCCAAAGCTTGATGCCGCCAGTCAGCCGCGTGACATTCCCGCAGCCAGGCACGGACAGGTTGCCGCAATTCTTCCTGTTTTGACCACCAAAGGGCGCGCCCGACGGTGGCGCGGCCGGCCCAATCCTCGGTTGCGGAGAATTTATTGGCCAGCCAAGACAAAGGCTGTTGCCAAGACGGCTCGTCCTGGTCAAAGTCGGCATCTGCCACGGCCAAGACAGCTAGGGCGGTTGCGACAGGATCAGGGCTGTCGCCCGGCCTCTGGATATTCAGGAGCAGTTGAGTCCCGCGCCTGGCGGCCAGCTGACATTCTAGGGTCAGGGAATCGCCGAGGCCGTCCGCCCAGGTCAAGGCAACCAGGCCGCAGACGGCCAGAGGCAGCAGGCAATTACCGCAGCGCATAAGCGGTGGTCATCTCCAGGGTTTCGCCTGGCTGGACTACGCGGACATCTTCCAGGGCATTCGTCGTCTCCACGCAGACCATCGTCAGATAGCCGTCGTCGGGGAAGTCGGCCATCGACTTCGACTTGGCAATCCAAGGATTCCAGACCACGGAGGTCCTGCTGTTGCCCTTGGTGATGACAATATCGCGTTTCAGGCTCGCGTCATGGATGACCGCGCCGTCGGGAACGTCATGAAAGACCTCGTCGACTTCCTTGTCGATGACGATGGGGCCGCGTTGCGTGAAGTCGTCGCCGACCTTGTTCAGGCAGGACTTGCCGTCGAAGCCGTCGATGGAAACGGCGGCGATGTCGCCGACGCGGAAATACGTGTGCAGAGCCTGGCCGATGGTGAACGGCTGGTCGTCAGTATTGACTGTCTTCAGCTTCAGGGTGAGTGCGCTGCCGATGTTGACAGTCAGGAGCAGCTGGAACTTGTGGTTCCAGAGGGCGCGGGATTCCTCGCTGTCGCGGATGGAGAGTACGGCGTCGGTCGAGCCGTCAGGCAGTTCCTTGACGCTATCAAGCTGCCAAAGCATAGTGCGGATGAAACCGTGCATAGGCAGGTCGGGATTCTCCGTGTTCTTGCTGAACCAGGGCCAGCAGACAGGAACTCCGCCTCGGATTTTCTTGCCCACTCCGTAGCCAGACAGAGGACTCATCCAGAGCAGTTCCTCCTGACCGGCAGGGCGGAATTTGGTGACATGGGCGCCAGCCAGGCAGATTTCCGCCTCGGCCAGCTGGTTCTTGACGGACAGGAACTGCGCGCCGTCATGCTCGACTACGGCGACACGCCCGGGAATGGTGAATTGTTCGTACATCTGAGTTTTCCTTTCGTAACTATTATTCAGGTGATTCACACGAAAAAGTGGTTCAGTGGTTTGGGAGGGCGCGACTCAGTGCGCGCCGTCGTCATCCGTGGAAAGGTTTTCGGGAGTGCGCGCCTCAGTGCGCGCCGTCGCTGCCTGTCAAAATGTCATGCCGTCGTCTGGTAGGGCTGCTACCAGTCCCTCGCCGCTCGTACCGTTGGGAAGGCATAGGAGGGCGCACTTCCTGCCTTGAAAAATGTCACTTGTTCTTGTAGTACAACTGACAGTGGCAGTAGCCCTCGAAATCAGGGTCCTTGAGCTGGTCGCGAAACTCCTGGCACATGCACTTGTTTGCGGGGATGCGCTGGATGCGGCAGGGGCAGTACCCGCCGTTCTTGGCCATGGCATCCTTCAGTTGCTTGACCAGTTCAGCATCCGGATTCAAGGTGATGTTCATCATCGGCTCCTGTTTTTCTAGGGAAGAAATTTCAGTGGAGTCAGCGTGGCTAGGGTGCTAGAAGAGCTAGAAGTCCAGAGTCGCTTCTCTTGGAATAATATAATCCCTGAAGTCAGATGCAACAGAAAAATCCGCGATTTATCTTAAAAAACAAGAAATATGTGTTATAGTATGTAATTTGCTAGAATACTAACGCTTCATCTGGATTGACATGGGAACACCCCTCCAAAAAAAGATGTCAAATATGCTTACCGAACAAGAATACCTCAAACTGTGCCCCCTGCCCGCCGCCGAGGGAAGCACCGCAGAACAGCCGGAACTGCCGCCGCGCCCCGAAATTCCCCGGCTTCTTGTCTTCGGCGGCTCCTTCGACCCCATCCACAACGGCCATATCGCCATCGCCGAAAAGCTGCTGGAACTCAAGCTCTGCGATGAAGTGATGTTCGTCCCCGCCGCAATGCCCCCGCATCGGACCCCCAAGGACCTGGCCGCGCCGGAACACCGGATGAAGATGCTCAACCTCGTCATGCCGATGAATCCGGCCTTCAGCTGCTCCGACATCGAACTTAACCGCGAAGGTCCTTCGTACACCTTCGATACCCTGACCATCCTGGCCAAACTCATGCCAGACACGCAAATTTCCTTCCTCGTCGGCATGGACAGCCTCTGTCATCTCCACGAATGGTACCGCGCCCTGGAACTGGTGCAGAGATTCCCGCTGCTCGTCTATCCGAGGCCAGGATACAACATGCCCGCCTATCCCGACCTGCAAGACCGCTTCGGACTCGTCATCGCCCGCAAACTCCTGGATTCCGTCATCAGCGAAGAAGATCTACCGACCTGGGATATCGCCTCCACCAGAATCAGAGACCAAATCAGGCGCGGGGGTACCCCTGAAGCCTTCCTGCCACCACCCGTCTGGCAGTACATCAAGCAACAAGGACTCTACAGCCATGACTGACATCCCTGAAATCACCCCTGCCCAGGACGAGCCAATCCCCGCCGAAGTGCGCGACCGCGCCTACGACCTGGCCCAAATCTGCGTCCAGGTCTGCCAGGAGAAAAAGGCCGAGGACATAATTCTCTTCGACGTCCAAGGCAAGACCATCCTCGCCGACTATTTCATCGTTTGCAGCGGCAATTCCCGCCCCCACATCCGCGCCCTGACCGAGCACCTCCGCACTGCCATGCTGGAGCAGGGACTCCGCCCGCGCGGGCTGGACGGTGTTCCCGGCAGCAGCCAATGGGTTGTCCTCGACTACGGCGTGCTCATCATCCACATTCTGGACAATGCCGCGCGGGAGTTCTACCGCCTGGAGGAACTGTGGGATGACCGCAAAATCATCTTCCGAAGCAACCCAGAGCAGGGCCAGGCACCAAAAGCGGCAGACGATGCCGAATCCGCCTCCCAACCTCAAGGCTGATTAATCCGCAAGCAACCGTCCCCTGCGTCATTTTTCCACCCGTACCCCGCTTCTTGCGTCAAAAGCCAAAAACTTTGCCTCCTCTCATAGGGAATACAGCATTTGGGAAAATAAAGCCGGACAATTCTGCGTTATTAATGATGTCGCTGAATTATCCCGTCAAATCGTAGTCCGTAATCACCGCCATGCCAGATTTCGCGCGAAACAATGCCATTGTCCTGACCTGGACCTCCAACGCCTGCCATGTACTGGGCGTCAGGCGGGCTGGGGAACAAGTCGCCGTGCAGGCCTCCTGGTCCGGCCAGACCAGCAAGGAACGCTCCCTTGCCGAGCTGCTCGCGGAAGGCGTCCGCTCCGTAGGCGGCGATGACAATGTCTTCCTCGTGGCCGGCGGCGACGGCCTGGGCTGGGGCACTGCGGATGTGGAAATGCCCGCCCTCAAGCCGGAAGAACTCAAGCACGCCCTAGCCTTCGAACTGCGCCGCTTGACGCCAATCCCCGCGGAACGCCTCCAGTGGGGATACCGCCTCCTGCCCAAAACCGACAAGAAAGCCGAGAAAATCCCCCTGCGCCTGCTCTATGTCAAGCGGGAAAAACTGACGAAATGGCTCGATGCTCTCGGCGGGCTCCATCACCTTGACGCCATTATTCCCCCGTCTGCAACCCTGTCCCCGCTCTTCGCAGGCGAATCAATTATCCTGCCCGAAGGCGACGGACATTTCTTCCGCTACACGGACGACCACGGCACCTGGCTCGTCAAGCCGGAAACGCCCGCATCCGCACCGACCTTCCAAGATGCCCTGCCCCGCAACGCCTTCGACTTCGGCACCCTGGGCTCCTTGCCACCGGAAGAGCAGGCCGCCTGGCTGCCGGCCCTGGTGCTGGGGGCGTATGCCTTGTCGCATGCGGCCAGCGAAGACGCCGCGACCCTGTTGCCCGTCCCCGAAAACCTGCGTCCGCATCGCAACCAGATGCTGAAATTGCTGGCTGCTTGCCTGGTGGGCTATGTAGTCCTCGTACTGGCCATCGGCCTGGGTCGCCAGTTCCAGAAGCGGCGTTCCTATCTGCGGCAAGTTGAATCAGAGTACAGGACTGTCCAGGCGCGGATTGCCGAACTCAAAAAACTCAATTCCCAGGTCGATGTCGATTTCGGAAACACCCTGCGCCAGGAAATCCTGGACAACAGGCCACAGGGGCCGGATTTCCCTGACGTACTGGCTGAGCTGTCGCGCCTGATAACCCCGCCCGCCTGGATTTCCCAGCGCCTGGAATGGAACTCCGGACTTGTCACCATGCAACTGGTAAGCCCCACCAAAGACCTGGATCTGGCGGGCAAGCTCGAGGAGTCGGCAATCCTGGGCGACGTGCGGGAGCAGAGTTCCTCTTTCAGCCAGAACCAGTACACCACAAGATTCACCCTCAATGCCCGCCTTGACACGCCGGAAGAGGCCGAGGCCTTGCACCAACGCCGCGAGGCCAGGGCCGCCAAGCAGGCGGAAGCCTCCCAGGCCGCCCCAAACGGCAGCGAGGACGATGCGGACGAGTCTGAGGAAACCACCGCGACAGATACGGAAGACGTCGAGGAAAACGGCCAGGCCGCCGGCGCTGCCGAGGAAGCCCCCAAGCAGAACTGACACCTTTTCACCCTCAAACAAATATGCCTTCAGCCACCAACAATTCACGCAGGCAGACGGTGTTGCTCATCGTCATGCTAGTCATTGGTCTTCTGCTGGCCAAACGCTATCTAGGCGACTGGGAATTGCCGACCAACAAGCATATTGAAGAAAAAATCCAGCAGCTCAATTCTGCGCGCAACGACCTTAAAATTGCCCAGATGGGCAGCGAGCACCGACTTGACGAACTTTTGGAATTGCAGGACATGAGCGCCGATTTCTGGCGTCCCTCTAGCCAGCGCGGCCAGGTGGACCAGGAAATAGTTCGGGAATTCGGCAAGCTTCTGCGCCGCGCCCAGTTGCCGGCAAACCACAAGATTGATGTCCAGCGCAACAAGTTGCCAGGCGTCAACTACCTCCAGGAAGTCCAGATCAAGCTCGACCTGAAAGGCGTCACCATGAAGGAAATAACCCGCCTGCTTTCGGAAATCCGCAAGAACAACCGCAAGCTGACCTGGGTGCACTGCCAGATTTCCCCCGACAACCCGCGCACGCCCCAGAATGTCAACATGAACGCAACCCTCCGCGCCATCGTCCTGACCAGCGAGGCGAATGATTTTCTGCAAACCGGACATGCCACGGCGCCATCACTGGCCAATAGCGTCAAGAAAACGGAAGGAGGCACCAGACTATGAGCGGAGCCACCTGGCTATTGCTGAACCTCATCCTGGCCGTCGCCGCCGGCGTGACCACCGTGGGCATGCGCAATCTCTCCCGTACCAAGCTGCCGGACTACAAACTCGAGGAAAAGGACGAAAAGCAGGGCACTGCCACCAAGCAAGACCCCCAGCAATCCAAGAGCCAGCGGCCCGCGCCCAAACCGCCCACGGCCGCCTCAGACGACATCTGGCAAAAAACGCTGTTCCGGCCTGACCGAGCTGAGGAAATCGCCACCGCCGACGAACAGCAGCCCCAGAACCAGGTCGATGTCCAGCAGGCCAACGCCGATTTTGAGCTCGTCGGCATTGCCCGCATCGGCCTGCCAGACAAGGCCGTGCCTGTCGCCATCATCAACCAGAAGAACGCCAACAGCCGAGGCGGGCGCGGCATGGCTCCCGGACCGCGTGGCGGACGCCCCGGACGACCGCAACCAAATGCGCCTGCCACCAACAATGCCCCGCCCGTCAAGTTGAAGCACACTTTCAAGGTCGGCGATGTCATCAACCAGTCAGGCTACACCCTGACGGAAATCAACATCGAGGCCAAGTCCGTCATCCTGACCAGGAACGCCGAGAGGCTCACCCTGGCAATCACGATGGGCGACGACAAGTCACGCCAGCGCAAGGATGCCTCCGTCAACGCCCGCCTGGAATTGCAGAAGCAGCGTGAACGGCGTGATGCGGAAGCCAGGGCGGCCCAGAACAGGGCCAAGGAGTCCAAGGAAACCGAGGAAGCCAACGCCGGCCTGCAGCGTCCCCAGGACGCCAAGGCCACGCCCAAAGGTGACCCCGGAAACAACCCGCCGCCCCCACCGAATTTTCCTGGCAGGCCGGGAGGTTCCGGGCCTCCCACCTTCAACCGCGGTGCCAACAGGCCAGGAGGAACCGCCCGCGGCGGCTTCTCGGCTACCGCCAATCCTGGCAACCGTCCCGATGGACAGCGCTGACAAGACCACCACCTCATAATAATCACCAATCGAACCCAGATTGCCCACCATGAAAAGGTTCCTAATGAATAGACAAGCGTTGCTGATTTTGTGCCTTGCAACCTCCCTGTTTTTCGGCTGCCGCACCTCGAAGGGGACGGCTGACTTGTCTGGTGACAAGGACGATCCCGCCGCAGAGGAACAGGCTAAGAAGCCACTGCCCTTCAACAAAATAGCCACACGCAAGGCAGACCTGCTCGACGATTCTCCCATCAAGGCCAGTGCCATCGACAGCCAGGCAAACGCCCCTCAACTGGAACGCAAATTCGAGATGCCGACGCGCCAGACTTCACGGCCAGAAACCGACGGAACCACCACGGAATATCCTGACAATCTCATCAAGGGCATCACAGACCCGGATACCGAACTTTCCGTTGACCTGACCTTCGACGCGACAGACATTTCCGAGGTCGTCGAGGCTTTCGCCAACGAGAGCCTGCTCAATTTCGGCTATCTGCTCGACCCCGGCGTCAAGGGTGCCGTGTCGATGAGCGTCAGGTCCAAGATGACAGCCCGCGAAGCCTGGGGCACCTTCGAGCACATCCTCTGGCTCTGCGGGGCCTACGCCTCCAAGAATCCCGGCTTCATCCACATCCTGCCCTTTGACAAGATGCCCAAGGAGCGGCGCATTTTTGCCGAGCATGAAATCCAGCCGAATGTCATCGTCGAATTCTTCCCCTTGCGCTATAAGAAGAGCGCCGATGTCATCAACATCATCAAGCCCTTCCTGACCGACGGCGCGACCGCCACCGATGTCACCGACTCCAACACCGTCATCATCGTCGAGGCTCCCGCCAACATCCACAAGATACGTGAAATCATCGCCCGCCTGGACGACAAGGGCGAGCGCGAGTGGCCCGCCAAATGCTTCCCCTGCCACGAGGTCGAAGCCGACATCCTGGGCGAGGAACTCCAGAACCTGCTGCCCGTCCTGGGACTGCCAGTCGCCTCCGGCACCGGAACCTCCGGCGGCGCCATCAAGTTAACCGCCCTGCCCCGAATCGGGGCCATAGTCGTTTCGGCGGCGCTGCCGGAAGTCGTAGACGAAGTCGGCAACTGGATCAAGGCATTGGACCGCTCCGACATGCTGGACAAGGAGGAAATCTATTTCTACAACGTCCACCACAGCACCGTGGAGAAACTAAGTTCCGCCCTCGACGCCTTCTTCAATACGACGACCACGGAGAGTTCCTCCTCGACTTCCTCGACGAAGAGCACTTCCTCCAAGGCCAGCGCCTCCACTGGCTCCACAAACTCCTCCAGCCGCAACCGCAACTCCACGACCTCCACCAGCAGCACAAGCAGTTCCAGCAACTCCAGCAGCAGCCGCAATCGCAACAACCGCAACCGCGACGAAAACGAAAACTCCCTCACCAAGACTGTCTTCGATACGGAAGTCATCGTCTTCTCCGACGACGAAAGCAACCGCCTGACCATCAAGACCACGCCCCGCACCTGGAGCCTCATCAAAGTCTTCCTGGAACGGCAGGACGTGCCACCGCGCCAGGTCTCCATCCAGGCCATCATCACCGACATAACCCTCACCAAGAGCACAGAGTTCGGCATATCCTACGCCGCCTCGCACCTGTTCTCCCACGGCCAGACCGTCGGGTCTGGAATCTCCGCCGGTGCAGGCTCCCTCGGCGGACTGCTCGGCAATACAGATACCCCTCCAAACTCCGGTACTGACTCCGGCACTGATTCTGGCACCGGCACAACAACGACTTCCGGCAGCGCGGCCTCGGCTGTCGTTGGCGCCGTCTCTCCTGCCATCGTCTCTACCTTGAACGGCTGGTCGCAAGGCATGGGCCTCATCATTCAGCACGCTTCAGACCCCTTGGCCCTCATCAAGGCCATTGCCGGCGAGGGGAATACGAAGATTCTCTCCGAACCGCAACTCGTCGTGCGAAGCGGTGCCGAGGCCACCCTGCAATCCGGCAAATCCGTGGCCATCGCCACCGAATCGACCAACTACACGAACAGCAGCGGCAATTTCAGCAGCAACTACGAATACAAGGATGTCGGCGTCATCATGACGGTCACCCCGTACATCACCGCCGGTCACGATGTCAGAATGGTCATCCAGCAAGAAGTCTCCGACACTATCGCCAGCAATGTTCGCACCGACACGCCGGATATCGTCAAGAAGCAGGTCACGACCGAACTAATCGCCCCTGACAATTCCACCGTGCTCATGGGTGGCATGATCCGCAACAGCGAAATCTCCGCCAATTCGGGAATACCATGGCTGAAGGACATTCCCTACCTCGGTGCCCTTTTCCGCACCAATTCCAAGTCCACGGAACGTTCCGAACTGCTGATTCTCCTCACTGTCAATGTCCTCGACAACGACAATCCGCAGGAGGAACTCATCCGCCGCTACAAGGCCTCCCTCGAGGAAATCGAAAAGCGGCGCGACACGTCCATGTATTGATTCGCGTTTTCCCACGGCAAGCACAATGTCAGATAACACCCCTCAACCAGGCACGGAACTGCACAGCGGATTCCTGAACATCCC
>Ga0265298_10003229_pt1 | contig 21796 bp, 14 predicted proteins | sample AusTroGonzalo_MG_3_FD_193486 | JGI IMG/M metagenome (GOLD analysis project Ga0265298, IMG submission 193486) | Bovine rumen microbial communities from tropical cattle in Woodstock, Queensland, Australia - Gonzalo_01 | ecosystem: Host-associated > Mammals > Digestive system > Stomach > Rumen ...
GCTCTTCTTGAAGACTTCCATCGCTTCGATATTGTGCAGCAGAGCGCGGTATCTTTCCTCGTGAGCCTTCTCGATGGCGGCCACACCTCTGAACTGCTCGGCCAGATCGTGGAAACCTTCTTCATCAGCTTCCTTGGCCATGCGGGCATACATATCGGTCCACTCGGCGTTCTCGCCCTGAGCGGCGGCCAGCAGATTGGCCGGGGTATCGCCCAGCTCGCCCAGCGCTTTGAACCACAGCTTGGCGTGTTCCTTTTCGTTCTCAGCCGTCTTCAGGAAGAGAGCCGCGATCTGTTCATAACCGGCCTTTTTCGCTACAGAAGCAAAATAGGTGTACTTGTTTCTGGCTTGGGATTCGCCCGCGAAGGCTTCTCTCAAGTTCTTCTCTGTTTTTGTACCAGTATATTTACTCATAATAATGACATTCTTTTTAGTTACAACTTGCTTAAAATCCGTTATCGGATGTATTACCCGGCAGGACTGACAAACATCCTTCGGGGCCTTCCTTATAGAAGGCAGCTTCTTTTTGCCGCGGCCTCAGCCGGCGGCTTACATCGCTTTGAAATCTTCTTTGCCTACGCCGCAGATCGGGCAGACCCAATCATCCGGCAGATCTTCAAAAGCCGTACCCGGCGCGATCCCGCCATCGGGATCACCCTGTTCGGGATCATACACATAGCCGCAAGGCTCGCATACATACTTCTTCATAACCTATACTTTCCCTTTACTGTTTTACTTTCTTATTCAGATACCGCTTAACACCGCTGGTATCTACGACTGTTGGATTGTAACCGAAATCAGAAAAAAAGTCCACAACCATAAATTTAAAAGTGGCATTAGAATTAGTTTTCCCGGGGTTGCACGATACCAGCCGGAGGCGAGCGCAACGTCCCCTCCGGTAATAATATCACATAAGTTCCTCTCCTGAAGGGGGGATGGAAATAAACATTACCCTTGCACACTTGCAAAATATCTGTTATTTTATGGAGGTTGTTCCTCGGCGCGTGTGATGCTGAGGAATGGGAAGAAAAGCATATTAGTTACATAGTTTAACGCTTTAGCGTAAGACAATTAGGTCTAATCTGAAACTTGAGAAATTTCACTGTCAAAGGCCAAAATTTGTTGAATGCCCCTTCGTGGGGTGTTTCTTCAGGTTTCCTTTGTCTCAAGACCTCAGATTGGGAAACGGATAGGACATTTTGGGTCAAACTCGGAATTTCTATTTTGAAGATTCGCCCTTTTCTCATCCCTTCTTTTTCCCGTTGAAATCCATCTTCTATTTCTTTAGATCCAATTTGCTTTTAAAGAGTTAAAGGAAATAAATTATGAAAACAAAGAATATAGTTATATTAGGAATTCTTATACATGCTTCGTCAGTTCTGCTGGCAGGAGCAAATCCCGATGGCAAGATAGTCAATGATGATCTGATCCTGCAGCCGGACTGCGCCATTATCGCTGTGGGTCTGAACGGCTCTGCATATGATAGAAGCTATCGTCCGTCCTATGCGATAGACGGATATATCGGCAGCGAGTACCAGAATACCGGCGGTGCCGGTACCGGTTTCATCGTCACTCCGACTTATGAAGATGTCGTTGTTAATGGATTGGCAATCACGACTTCATATTATGATGAGGACACAGATCCGGCCAGTTACCGGATCTACGGCACGAATGATGAGATTACGAGCGAGGATAACAGCGACGGCTCGACAGAGAATTGGGTATTGCTCTCCGAAGGGGAGCTGAACCTGCCTAAAGAGCGCAGAGCCACAAGTGACTGGGTGGTATTTGATAACACGACCACCTACACTTCCTATAAAGTCTTGTTCCCGACTCTGAAAGGTGCTGATGCCGACACGATGAAGATCACGGAAATTCAATTCTGCGGATCGAAATTCCTCCCTTTCACAGAAGGACTTGCATACACTTATGACGCGGAAACGCTGACGGCGGCTGTCAGCGGCATTGGCACAGCGACAACGAAAGAGATCATCATACCCGGCACAGTGGAATATGAAGGGGTGGTCTATACCGTTACCAGTATCGGAGAGAATGCGTTTATGCGAAATGGCTTGAGGCTTGTCGTGATACCCGACAGTGTGCTGACAATAGAAAAACAAGCGTTTTTTGATGCCATCGATCTGGCCCATGTGGATCTGGGCAAAGGAGTGACCTCGATTGGCGATACGGCGTTCCAGCAATGCCGCAGTTTGCAAGGCATCGTGATCCCCGACAGTGTGACCACAATAGAACAATCAGCGTTTTCCAGATGTGAGAGTCTGGTTTATGCCCAACTGAGCAGCGGTTTGACCGCTATTGGAGATTCCGTGTTCAGTAAATGTGCTTTGACCAACATCGTGATTCCCGACAGTGTGCTGACTATTGAAAGGAGTGCGTTCAATAGTTGTAACAGTTTGACCGATGCCCAGTTGGGAAAAGGTCTGACCTCTATCGGATATGCCGCATTCTCAAAATGCACCAGCTTGACCGCGATTACGATCCCCGATAACGTCCAGACTATAGGTGAAGGTGCGTTTTCCGGCTGTGAAAATTTGACCGATGTCCAGCTGGGCGATGGGGTGAAATATATTGGATGGAATGCATTCGGTGCTACCAGGATGAGCGAGATCACGATCCCGGCCAGTGTGGAAACGATGGGAGGTTCTGTTTTTAATAAGAACTTTGATCTGATCGCCGTTTATTTCCAGGGAGATTGTCCAGACATAGAGAAGTATTATGGGATACCTTATTCGTTGTATAGTGGCAGCAATTCACAGGATCTGGTCAGCTATTATCTGGAAGATTACTGGGAGAGCTGGAACGCGAAGATCGTTGACGGCAAATGGCAGGATCGTCCGGCGGTATGCGCCAGCATCAAGATCATCGAACAGCCGCAATCCCAGACCATTAATGAAGATGATCCGGTAACCTTCAGCGTGGTGACGACAGGGATCGAACCGCAGTATCAGTGGTACAAGAATGGCACAGCTATTGAAGGAGCGAACGACAAGACCTATACGATCCCGGCGGTGAAACCCGAAGATGCGGGTGCATATATGGTGAAGGTCTGGAACTTCCTGGACGAAAAGGAAAGCGAAGAAGCGATCCTGACGGTGATCGAGAAAATCCGCATCACCGAACAACCGGTATCCCAAACCATCCATGAGGATGCCGCCGTGACCTTCAGTGTGACGGTGACGGGAACCGATCCGCAGTATCAATGGTACAAGAACGGCACAGCGATCGAAGGAGCGGATGCTGCGGAGTACGCGATCCCGACGGTGAAACCCGCGGATGCGGCCACATACACCGTGAAGATCAGCAATGCCGCGAACTCGGTGACCAGCGAAGGAGCGGTCCTGACGGTGATCGAGAAGATCCGCATCACTAAACAGCCTGCATCGCAAAACATCAATGAGGATGCCGCCGTGACCTTCAGCGTGACGGTAACGGGAACCGAACCGCAGTATCAGTGGTTCAAGGACGGTACAGCCATTGAAGGCGCGTCCGCCGCGGCTTATACGATCCCTGCGGTGAAGACGGAGGACGAGGGAACTTACAGCGTGACTGTCAGCAACGCTGTGAACTTGGTGATCAGTGAAGGAGCGGCCCTGACTGTGAACGAGAAGATCCGCATCACGACACAGCCGGCGGCGCAAACCATCAACGAGGATGACTCTGTGACCTTTAGTGTGGCAGTGACAGGAGCCGAACCGCAATATCAGTGGTTCAAGGACGGCACGGCCATTGAAGGCGCATCTGCCGCGGCATACACGATCCCTGTGGTGAAATCCGAAGACGCGGGTATTTATACCGTGAAGATCAGCAACAGCTTCAGCAGCGCGGAAAGCGTGGAGGCTCAGCTGACCGTGAATGAAAAACCGCGGATCGTCACTCAGCCCGTATCCGTGAAAGCTTTCGAGGAAGATACAGCCGTGTTCAGTGTGCAGGCGACCGGCTTTGGACCTCTGAGCTATCAGTGGTATCAGGACGGCATTGCCATAGCGGGCGCGAACGCCGAGACCTTTGCGATCCAGTCGGTGGAGCCGGAGGACATGGGAACTTATACCGTGACGGTCACCAATGAGATCGGCAAAGCTGAAAGCAATGAAGCGACCCTGACCGTGGTGCCGAGGATCACCCTGATCTCTTCGCCGAAATCCCAGGAAATCACCTACGGAGAGAGCGCGGTGATGGAAGTTGTGGCCGAAGGTGCGGACGATATCCAGTATCAATGGTACTGGAATGGGAATGCGATTGAAGGTGCGAATCAGCCGGTTTACACGATCGAAAAAGCGCTGGTAGCGAATACAGGTAATTACTATGCCGAACTGACCAGCGGCATTGCCGTTGTCCGGAGCGAAACAGCTGTTTTAACTGTGAACAAAGCCGAACAGACGATCGAGTTCGAGCCGATCGGCAGTGTGAGAGAGGGTGATGTATTCACCCTGAGTGCGAGCACCGATCAGGAACTGCCGGTGAGGTTTGTCAGCAGCGATGAGACGATCGTGAAGATCGAAGGCAATATCGCGACAGCTGTGGGCATGGGTACCGTGACGATCACAGCCATCCAGGACGGCAATGAGAACTACGAGGCCGTCTCTGCCGAGCAGACGCTGGTGGTTAAAGGCGATGAACCGGAGATCACGTATGAGCTGAATGTCGAAGAAGGCACATTGACCCTGAAATTTACAGGCAAGCTGTACGAAAGCGAAGACGGCAAGACCTGGACCTTGGTGGAAGGTGCCAAAGAGACCTACACCGTGGACATCAAACAGGGTAAGATGAAACTCTATTGCGCCGGCAAATAATGATAAATTAAGATAAAATACAGAATCCCCAATGTGAAATATCATTGGGGATTTTTTGTTTCAGCACTGATTGGATTTATAACTCGTCGACAGAAGAATCATTTACTTGTTTTTTGCCGGGAATGAGTCCGAAAAAGATCATAAGGACAGGAGAAATCCATTTCGGAACATACGGAGTTATCACAAACACCATCAGGCACCAGCGTGACCAGCCCATGTCGTTGACACGGCGTGTCATCAGCGAGCACCACGGCAATCCCACAACGGACAACAAAACGATCAGCCAGACCGCAAGAAGGACTATGAGAAAAATCTTTGTCTCTGTATCGTAGGCATCCGAACTCAGTCCATCAAAAACCGCGGCCGATCCAATCAGAAGGATGACGACTCCTACCGCCAGCCCAACCAAAATGACCGAAATGGTAAAAGCCGCCGCCAGAAACATCCAGTATTCCTCGCGAGTGGCTTTTCCCCGGTAATCAAAGCTCTTTTTCAGAGCATCCGTATAAACTTTAACAGGATTCATAAGTACCTATGACTGTTTGATTGTAACCAAAATCAGAAAAAAAGTCCACACTCATAAATTTAAAAGTGCTATTAGAAATCCATGACACTTTTAAAATAATAAATAATACCCTAAACAATAATAACTTATGTAGAGACGAGCGACTCGCTCGTCTCGGAGACGCGAGAATCTCGCGTCTCTACGGAACACATTGATTTTGAATTAGTTTCCCCGCTTGAAAAAGCTAATCATTCCGACTGGGAACACACCCTAAAACGATAATGGGGATCATTGGAAAGTAACCAAACGGTGGAAGCGGGATCATAAACAATACAACCAGCAACAGACACCAACGGGACCAGCCCATATCATTCAAGCGGCGTGCCATTAAAGCTAATCCCGGCAGGAAGACAGTGAAAAAACATATAAACAAATAACATATAACAAGGATTATAAAGGTGATTCCCATATAATTATCCTCTGGATATTCTCTGGTAAAGAGATCTAAACTCACCCCTCCAATTCCAGTCAATACTACCAACGAAAGTCCCAGCATCAGCAGACCAATCACAATGATCCGAATAATAATAGTCGCTATCACGAACATCCAGTATTCCCTGCGGGAAACGGTTCCGTGATAGTCAAAATACTTGCTCAGAGCATCTATATACGCACTTATTGGATTCATAACCTGTTGTTATAAATCATTCTATCTGTTTCTTGCCGGGGATCCACACTAAAACAATAACGAAGAGCCAACCCACACCCGGAAAAATTAAGAATGAAAACGCCAGCCAGAAAGGCCAACCGATATCATTTAACCGACGCGCCATCGCACCAAAAACAGGCAGAATCAGAATGAATAGAAAGGAAATCAACATCAAGAACGCTTTCAACCACCATGAGAAATCGCTCTCTCTGTATAAGTGATTCTGAGTATTTCCATTCATAGCATCGGAAATGATACTTATAAGAAAACTTCCCAGACAAACAATGACAATAATATTGCCAACAGCCGCCAGGAACATCTCGTATTCTTCACGGGAAGTTCTCCCATGATAATCAAAGCTCTTTTTCAAAGCATCTATATAACTCTTTTTCAAAGCATCTATATAAGCACTAACAGGATTCATAAGTACCTACAACTGTTTGATTGTAACCTAAATCCGAAAAAGTCCACAACTATAAATTTAAAAGTGCCAAACTATTTTTCCACTCCAAAAAGCAGTTCATTCGACCAGCGCAAAGGCTCTCTGCCGCGGTTCTTGAGTTGGGAGACACTGCGTCCGCAGGCCAGCTCCCAGACCTTTCCGTCCGCGCTGATACGGTAGTTGAACCGGATCGGCTTGCCCTTCAGGATCTGCGCCTGGATCTGGGGGATCTGGCTCCAGGGTACGCGGCACTCATAAACATTCCTCTTCACGACCCACTCGGCGCGGTCTTCTTTGGAAGAAATAACGATATCTGTATCCGGCTCCGGCCCGAAAAGCAGAGTCTCCTCCGCGGAATATCCTGCCGCCGCGGAAGCCTTTTTATTCTCCGGGAACCCGTTGAAGCTCAATTCAATGCTGTCTCCTTCCGCCGGCATGACCGGCAGCTGTGCCGCGAAATAAAAACCGTCCTCGTTCCAGGCCGTGTAAGCGGTCACGGTCTGCCGCTCCAGGGCAGTCGGCCAGTCGCCAAAAGGCTGATACCGTTTCTCCGCCGGGTGAGGCTCCACCAGCACAAAAGCCGAGACAGGCCGCTGATCCTTCCACTCTTCCAGGTTCCCGTCCAGAACCGGAGTCAGCCGCGCGACCCGGTTCACATGAAGGATCTCCGCGTGCTTATGTGTGGTCTCTCCTTCGCTGCTCCAGGCGGCCACCATCGGATAATTGTTTCCGTCCCGTTCCTGGGAAAGATTGTGCATAATTTTGAATTCCAATATCTTGCTTTGGTACGGCTTGAGCTTTACGTTCAGAATGTCCTCCTCCAGAATGAGCCCCGGCACCAGTGCCTGCAGCGTTCCCTTCAGCGGACGGTTCACGACATTGGCCACACACACTTTCAAAGTCGTGTTCACATTCGTCACCGAGTCCGTAAAGTCCAGAGGCGTCAGCTCCACCGGGCCTACATTGCGGATATCGGCCTGCTCGATCGCCTTCCGCAGCCGCTTGAAGCTCCCCTTGCGGCCGCTGGTCTTCAGCCAGTAGGCCCGGCTGCCCAAGGGCAGAACGATCCGCCCGGCCACCGTTTCCAGAGGATTGCCATAAAAATCGTATGTTTCAAACTCTCCCAGAGGATCTTCGACAGCGAAACTGGCTCCCGCGTTCAGCGGAACAGAACGGAAAAGTGTCCTGTCCGGCTCATAGATCCCGCGTAAATCTCCCAGCACCATCACTATCTGGGAATCTTCGGAGCGTCTGGAAATGCCCGTGTCCTCCCAAACCGTGACCCAGGGCAGCCCGTTCCGCAAAAGCCTGTCCCGAAATTCGAGCATCCCGGCACTCTGCAGGGAGACCGCCGCCGCGCCCAGCGCCCAAACCTGCACTACATCATACTCTTTGCCTTGGACTTGCGGATGCTCTTCCGTCAAATAATCTTCCGGCTGAAGGAATAGGCAAACGGATCTTCGGATATTGGACTCTGCCGCGATCCTGACCAGCACCGCCGCCAACGCCCGGCCCCGGCCTTGCAGTTCCATCACCAGAGCATAGCCGCCCAAACGCTCCCCGACTTCCGGGGTGAAAGTCAAAAAGCCTCCTTCGGAGGAGATCTCCGCCTCCTGTTCCGCGATGCCGACCGTCTCGATCCGGTAAACAGAAGGCCGCCGGGGTTCCTCCAGCCGCGGACGCATCCCGTAGCGCACGGTCTCCAGACGCACTTTCCCCTTAAAATCCTGATCCGGTTTAACAAAGAAAGTAAACTCCGCTTTCTGTCCCCGACGCAACACATTCTCACTCAGGGAACAGCCCGTTTGCTGAACAGTCCACACCTCCGCGCTGAGATTGAAAGTCTGCTGAAGTCCTTCCACATCCTCCGGAACCAAAGCAAACAACTTCACGCCCAGACACATCAGCACCCAAGCGATCCAGCAAACAGGGTGATTCAAAAAGGCTCTCATTCTCTCACCTCATTTTCTTCCAAAAGCCACTCATACGCCGGAACGATACGGATCGTTTTCCCCTTGAAGGATACATCTTCCCGTTCGTGGTCTGTAATCAGGATTAGATTCTCACAACGCATCTCTTTGGAAGCCGCTTCCAGTCCCGTCAATTCCCGTTTGCGTGTCTTTTCATTGCTGATGTCATAAGAGACCTGAAGGATCTGCACGGTCTGATTCCCCTTGCAGACCACAAAATCGGATTCCGTATAAGATGTTGAATAATAATAAATATCATACTGCAAAGGACGGTATCTGCGCAAAAGTTCCAGATAAACAACTGACTCCAAACGCCAGCCCAGATTCTGCCCCGCGAAGGCGTTCAACCGATTATTCATCAACGCGACATCTATCGGATAAACTTTCTCATCCCGGACACGGATCTTGCTCTTGGTAGAATACTTATGCAGCTCCGTCAGCAGATAAGCCCGTTTCAGATAGGTCACATAATTCGTCACGGTATGATCGGATTTCAGGCTGAATTGGTTTTGCAGCTCCTTGTAAGAGACCTTGAACGGCACATTGTTCAGGATGTGGCTGGCTATCTGTGTGAAAGTGGTCTCATACTTGATGGAGTACCGAGTCAGGATGTCTCTGGTCAAGATACTGTTCACCAAGGTATTGATATAGGCCGTGCTGTTCTTTTCGCTGAAAAGTTCCGGAAAACCGCCTTTCTTCAGATACTCGTCAAACGCTTCCCGGATGAACCCCTCATTGCGTGTCGTCAGGGCTTGGGTATCCAGATGCTTATATTCGCAATACTCACTGAAAGAGAATGGATAAAGCTCGATTTGAGAATATCTTCCGGTCAAATGTGTGGCCAGTTCGCCGCTCAGCAGTTTCGCGTTGGAACCTGTCACCAGAATGTGTATTTCCTGACGCAGCAGCCGGTTGACAAACAGGAACCACTCGGAAATGTTTTGTATCTCATCAATGAACAGGTAACTGAAATTGCCGTATATCTTGTAAAGCACTTCCAAAACGCTGTCCAAATCAGAGACTTGAAGTGATGCCAGCCGTTCATCATCAAAGTTGATATAGGCAAAATGGACTTTCGCCTTTTTGAGGACATGATAACACAAAGTAGATTTACCGCTGCGGCGGACTCCGATGATCACTTGAGCCAGTTTGCTGTTCAAATCTATCAAGGACTCTTCCCGCCGGGTGCAAAAATGTTTCTGAGAAAGATGGACCAATTCCTCTTTCTGCTCTGTAACTACCTTTTCTATAAGACGTTTATCCATTTTATAAAAAGTTTATTTCCGCTTTTATATCCTGTTTCGACTGCGCTATTTTGGCCATTTTATCCCTGCTCGACTGCGCTATTTTCGTACTTTAAGGGGTCTTCGACTGCGCTATTTTAGCCATTTTGACCCCGTTCCACTGCGCTATTTTTAACAATTTTCCTTCGGGATGTCACTTTTTTTCATCGCTTTTCTGTTGCATTGGAGCTGTTCTCTGTGGAAAGATACTCTCCGTGATGAAGAAGAGTATCCTTTCCATCGCCGGAATTTGTCTCCTGACGGCGGCTGTCTGCGGTCTGACAGCGGTTCAGGCGGAAGACACGGCCCGGCCCAAAACCGCCGCTCCGGCTCAGGCGGCTCAAACCGACTACATCTACCTGGCGGATCCCACGATCTTTTATGACCAGGGGACGTACTATCTCTACGGCACAGGCAATTCCAACGAAGGATTCTGGGTCTATACTTCCCAGGACCTCAAAACCTGGAAAGGTCCCGCCGGCGCCAAAAAGGGATATGCCCTGATCAAGGGCGACAGTTTCGGCTCCGGCAAGTTCTGGGCTCCGCAGGTCTTTCTTTATAAGGGTGTTTACTACATGGCTTACGCGGCGGATGAATACATTGCCATTGCCTCCGCCAAGAGTCCTCTGGGTCCTTTCACTCAGGAAAAACTGGAGAAGATCCCCTGCGACACGCACCAGATCGATCCCTATATCTTCTTTGATGACGACGGCAAGGTGTATTTCTATCATGTGCGTCTGGACCGTGGCAACCGCATCTATGTGGCGGAAATGACTCCCGATCTGCGTCAGATCAAAAAGGAGACTCTGCGCGAATGCGTAGCCACGGGGAAAAATCCCGCGGAGGCTCAGTGGGAAAATACCAATAATCAGGACTGGGGTGTGATCGAAGGCCCCACCGTCATCAAGCGCGGCGGCACTTATTACCTCTTTTACAGCGCCAACGACTACCGCAGCCCGGATTACGCTGTCGGATACGCGACCGCTTCCTCACCGCTGGGACCCTGGACACGCGATGAAAGCAGTCCCATCCTGAACCGCAAGCTGATCGGTGAAAACGGAACAGGCCACGGCGATATTTTCACGGACGGCTCCGGCAAACTGTTCTATGTGTTTCACACTCATAAGTCCAATGACACCGTTCACAACCGCCGGACCGCGGTCGCCGAACTCAGAGCCGCGGAACAGGATGGAAAGACCGTTTTCAGCATAGACCGAAACAGTTTCCGGTTTTTCCGCGTGGATAAGAAGAAATAAGGACAAAGCCGCTCAGTACTCCCGGCGACGGGGCGAGTTCTCATAGCCCAGCATGGTACGGTACTTGGCGATCGTGCGCCGGGCCACATTGATCCCGCGCTGACGGAACAGCTCCATCAGCTGTTGATCGGTCAGGGGATGTTTTTTATCCTCTTTGGAGATCATTTCCTGCAGAGCCGCTTTGACTTGCGCGTTGGCCACAGCTTCCCCGGAATCATTCTTCAGAGCGCTGTTGAAAAAATAGTGCATATCGAATACGCCCTGAGGTGTCTGCATATATTTCCCCGCGATCGCCCGGCTCACCGTGGTGATATGCACCCCGGCCACATCGGCCACCTGCTGCATGGAGAGCGGACGCAGACCGCTGACACCCTTCTCCATAAAATCTTTCTGGAAATCCACGATCACCTCGGCCACCTTGCGGATGGTCCGCTGGCGCTGTTCCAGACTGGTGATGAATCCCCGGCCGGAACGGATCTTCTCCATGATGTACGAGCGCGTCTCTTTGGACTCGCTGGCACCCATCATCTCCTTATAGATCTTGTTGATCTTCAGCTTGGGCAGCAGATCGTCGTTCATGGTCACCTTATAATGATCCCCGTCCTTTTCCACAAAGACCTCCGGCGCAATGTAAGCGTTTGTTCCCGAATAGAATGGCCGACCCGGTTTCGGTTCCAGCTGGCCGATCCGTTTCACCGCTTCCTTCACCGCCTCCACCGAACGATTCAGACGGCTGGCGATCTCTGTGAAGCGCTTCATCTCCAGCTGCGGCAGGAACCGGTCCACGATCTTCCATTCCAGACTCTCTTTCTGTCCCGCGCGTTCCAGCTGGATCAGCAGACACTCTCTCAGATCACGGGCGGCGACTCCCGGCGGATCAAACGACCGGTGGAAAAGTTCCAGCGCCTCCTGGATCTCCTCCGGGGAACGATTGGTGGCAAAGACCAGCTCCATCGGCTTGGAGCGCAGATACCCCTGGTCGTCAATATACCCGATCAGCAGCTCCACTACTTCCCGCTTCTCCGGGGGCAGATCCATCGAATCGGCCTGCTCCAGCAGAAAACTTTGCAGCGACTGCTCATGGTTCGTGATGGAATCAAAAAAATACTGCCGGCTCTCATTATCCGAGCGGCTGGGCGTATAAGCTGCCGTCTCCCCTTGCAGGAAATAATCCTTCCAGCCTTCCTCCGTCTCGATCAGATCGCCCATCCGCTTTCCATAATCATCTGTGGACGAAGTGGAAACCGATCCGTGCGGCGCTTCCTGATCCGAAACCGGATCCGCCAGATCCCCCTTGACCGCCGGAGCCGGGGCATCCTCATCCAGTTCCAGGACAGGATTTTTTTCCAGCTCCTCATTGACCTTGTTCCTCAGCTCCAGGATCGGGGACGCTAAAATCGCCAGCGACTCCTGCATCTGCGGTGAAAGCACCTGCGCAAGAGCCGTCTTCATATTCAATTTCAATTCACGTCCCATCAGCCTGCTAACGCTCTCCCATAATGATGGCACACTTTTTGCTGTATGGCAACCCCAGAAAATCATTTAGAACCACAAATGGATATTAAAAGAACCACAGCAATGATTTGACTCATGACAGAGAACTTACGAGTTTGAATCTCATACTCCTGAGAAAGTTGAGGAATTATTTTCGGAGGAATATGTTGTACAAGCTGCTTAAAAGTGATATAAAAATCACGTGTTGTTTTGTTTGTCATGCATTGAGCTCCGAGTGTAAGCTCCAAAAACAACACATTTTTCCCATTCCTATGGGATGCTAGTGGAATTACAGTATGAAACAGACAATCATTCTCGGCAATATCATTACGATGGATGAGAAAAGGCCCTTTGCCAAGGCCGCATTAGTAAAGAACGGCGTGTTTGCCTATATCGGCAGCGCAGAGGAAGCGAAGAGACTCGCCAGTGCCGATGCACAGGTGCTGGACTACGGTGAGAACTACATCTATCCAGGGTTTATGGAGTCCCACTGTCACGGTCACTTGGCCGGTTACCGTGCTATCGGTCAGGCGAACCTGATGGAGGGAGGTATGACCACCGACTACCAAAGATACCGTAAGATTATCAAGGAGTTTATTGCGAAGAACCCGCAGCGCAACTTCTACCTGGCCGCAGGGTGGGTGGAAAACGAGGAACATGTCACCAAGGCATACCTCGATGAGATGTGCGCAGACAAACCTCTCATCTTGCAGACCAGTGGCGGACACTCCATGCTGCTCAACAGCAAGGCACTGGAATGGGCCGGTATCGATGCTGCCTACGCTAAGAAAGCAGGCTATGATCTGGTACATGTGGACGAGAACGGTGTCCCCGACGGTTATATCTGCGAGGGTCCTGTGTTCGAGATTGCACCGAAGATTCCCACCTCAGTAGATGACATCAAGGAATACCTGCTCGCCTGGCAGGAGCATGCCTTCAGCAACGGCTTTACCGCCGTAGGTGATGCTGGCGCGGATGTGGTACACAAAGACGCTCCAAAGGCATACTATGAACTGGAGAAGGAAGGCAAGCTGAAGCTGCGTACCTACGCTTGGATGTATGTCATCGACAATATTGACGACCCGAAGGCTGCCGTAGCCCGTATCGCAGCGGAGCGTGCAGAGAAGAGCGGCGAGTACTTTCACATTATCGGTCCCAAGGCATTCCTCGACGGCGTTACCGAGGCGCATACGGGCTGGCAGAATCAGGACTACCTCGACCAACCCGGCTATCACGGTGTGGAGCGCTTTAACGACCACGACAAGATGGTGGAGCTGATTGTAGAGGCTGACAAGGAGGGCATGTCCGTACATGTCCACTCCGAGGGCGGCGGTGCCACCCACTACATGCTGGGTTGCATCGAGGACGCGGAGAAGATTACCGGCAACCTTGACCAGCGCAATGCTCTGGCTCACCTGCACTTCGTGACCGACGAGGACATCCGGCGCATGGCTGCAACGGGGTCGGTCGCTGTCGTTCCGCCACTATGGGCGACTGCCGCTCCAATCATTTATGACCAGGAGGTGGCCTACGTCGGCAAGGAACTGGCAGATGAGGCCTACCCCGTTAAATCGTTCTATGACGCAGGAGCCAACGTGGTGTACCATTCCGACTACCCCGTCTCGCCAATGATGAGCGTGAAATACAGTTTCTATACTGCCGAGAAGCGTTGCTATCCTGCCGGACTGCTTGGCGACTCACCGCGCAACATGAAGGAGGCTGTCACCCGCGAGCAGTCGCTGCGTGCCATGACGATCAACGTCGCCCGCCAGTTCCGTCAGGAGCATCGCTTGGGCTCCATCGAGTTCGGCAAGATTGCCAACATGACGGTGTTCGACTGCGACTTCCTGCACGACGACATCGAGAAGGTTGCCCAGGCCAACATCGTTGCCACCATCGTTGATGGCGAAGAGGTCTTCAAGGCATAAACCTTCTCAGGCGCAAAGATGCGGGGGATCATGCTTCAGACGAACTCTAAAGGTTCAGGGGTGGATCAATCTCCCGCACCACTGTTATCGCAATTACAATAACAGAAAATATCTTGCACTTTGACTCTCGTCACACAAGACGTTTTAATTCATACAAGGGGTGGCAGAGCGAATTCAAAAGAACCATGAATGAACACAGATAAGTTATTCAATAACAATATATTATCTGTGTGTATCTGTGTTGATCTGTGGTTCTTTTTTAAAAAAATCCCCGGCGGGGTAAAAACCGTCGGGGATCTTTGTTTTCAGCTCAAAAAGCCTCTATTTGGTCGGAACGAGAGCAAGACGGAAGCCCAAGACACTGCTCCAGCCATTCCAGTCAGAGGTATCGTCTCTGCTGCTCCGGCTCGCCGAACGGCAGTTTCTGGCCAAACCAACGTCGCTACGTACAACACGGCGTAAACCTGTATCCGGTCCCGTAGGATCAACTACTGCTGTGGTCGGATAATCTTCTTCATACCAGTCTGAACACCATTCCTGCACATTCCCGTGCATATCATAGAGTCCCCAGGCGTTCGGCAGTTTCTGCCCCACAGGATGAGTCATTTCATCGCCATTGTTGCCACCATACCAGCCCACTTCATCCATTTCGGGACATTCTTCCCAATGTGACAGATTTTTTCCGCTATTCAAAGCTGTAGTCGTTCCGGCACGACAGGCATATTCCCATTGCGCTTCGGTCGGCAAGGCATATTTATATCCCTCAGGTAATCTTCCGGCCGCTCTCTCGATAGATGTCAACTTATCACAGAAGTACATTGCTCCCTTCCAAGTTACACATTCCACCGGTAGATCGGCTCCCATGAACTCGGAAGGATTTGTCTTTATCACAGCTCTATACTGGGCTTGCGTAACTTCATATTTACCCAGCCAGTAGCCCCTTGTCAGAGTCACTTCATGTTGGTTTTCATCGTACCATCTGAAATCCTCATTTTCCGGACTCCCCATCATAAACGTACCGGGTTCAATCCAGACCATATCCAATTTCACATTATCCGGCAACGGAATCGTCTTATCCTTGGAAACCAGTGCCACACGGAAGCCGATGCTGAGGGAAGTGGAGGTGTTCAAGCGAACGTTCCGGGCCGCGGAACGGCAATTCTTGGCACCATCGTCATAGTAACTGTAACTGCCTCCGCGTACTGCATAGTACGGTTCTGTGTCCTCTTCCACCGGATCAGCTATCGGTGTTGTCGGATACCTGACTTTCGCGTCCTGACACCATTCCATCACATTCCCGTGCATGTCATACAATCCCCAGGCATTCGGCAACTTCTGCCCTACCGGATGAGTTTTCTCACCGCTGTTGCACCAATACCAGCCCAGCGGATCCAGATTGGGACATTCACCATAGACTTCTTCATCTGTCTCAATATCGGTTCCGTTGTTGAATGTGGTCGTCGTTCCGGCACGGCAGGCATATTCCCATTGCGCTTCGGTCGGCAGAGTAAATTTATACCCTGTTGGCAAGCGCCCCACCAATCGTTCTTTCTCCGTTAGTTTCTCGCAAAATGCCATAGCATCCTCCCAGCTGACTAGTTCCACCGGCTGATCAGCTCCTATGAAACGGGAGGGATTTTCTCCCATGATGACTTCGTACTGTGACTGAGTGATCTCATACTTACCCATCCAGTAGCCCTTGGTCAGGGTCACTTGATGCCGGGTTTCATCCCCGCCTCTGCCCAGTTCGTCTTCCGGGCTGCCCATCATGAACGTGCCCGGCTCGATCCAGTTCAAATCCAGATTTACTGTATCAGATAAGGGAACGGTGGCATTTTCACCAGGTGTCAGCGGGACAATAATGTTTTTGCTGAAAAGGGCTAACGCCACACGGAAGCCGTCATCGCTGCTGACGCGACTGGGTAAATTGTGATACCGGACCGCTGAACGGCAATGATCCGCATTACTGTTCCAACAACCACCGCGAATCATGCGGTACTCACCCGTGTCCGGCCCTGTGGGATCGGTCACAGCTGAAGTCGGATAATCTCCATACCAGTCTAAACACCATTCAGACACATTCCCGTGCATATCATACAGTCCCCAGGCATTCGGCTGCTTCTGTCCCATCGGATAAAGCTCTTTGCTACTATTGCCGCTATACCAACCTACTTCATCCATTTCGGGACATTCCCAGTAACCTGACAGTTCCTTGCCACTGTTCAGTGCTGTGGTCGTTCCAGCACGGCAGGCGTATTCCCATTGCGCTTCTGTTGGCAGGGTGTACTCATACCCTTCCGGCAGACGGCCTGCCTCGCGTTCAATAGCTGTCAGCTTGGCGCAGAAATTCGTCGCATCATTCCAGCTCACATTATACACAGGATAATTAATGCCTATGTTATGATAATCACCCCACGTATCCTGCTGTTCAGATGGATTCTCCCCCATGACAGCTTGATACTGTCCCTGAGTGACTTCATATTTACCCAGCCAATAACCCTGGGTCAGGGTCACCTGATGCTGAGACTCATCTTCAAGCCTGCCCAGTTCATCCCCCGGACTGCCCATGATGAATGTGCCGGGTTCGATCCAGATCATGTCCAAATCCACCGTGTCCGACAGCGGGATCGTGAAGTTTTCATTTTTCGATCCACCTTTGGCACAGAAAAAAAGCTGTTTGTCGTTGAGCGAAACCTTATATGGACTGGAGGCGGATTTCACCTCGGTCCAGCTGATCGCGTCGGTGCTCTGGAGAAGCGTTCCAGAATAGGTCAAAATCAGGTTTGTTCCGTTTACCTCATATTTAATGGTCGGCTCCGCCGTTTGCCCTGAAACAGCAGCTAATGACAAACCCAAAAAAACAGCAAAAGTTTTATATCTGTTCATACTTTATAATTTAATTATCCATCATCAAATGGATTACCGTGAAACAAGATAGCACCATTTTTACGAAAATGCAAGCAATACACGGTATTTTTCAGAACCGCATTAAACACAAATAATTCTTTCAAAATCAAAATGTTTTGTAAAGACATCCGATTCGGTCATCTCTGAGACGCGCGGGTCGCGCGTCTCTACGAAATATATTGATTTTGAATTACTTATCAGTTATATCGGACGGGAGCCTGGAATAATGGGATGGCCTGGCCTAGGAATTTTTTGCATTCTTCGATGGCGGCCGCTTCGTCTTCCGGATAGAACCACGCGAGGAAGGATACATATCCCCAGCGCTGGGTCGTACCGCTGGTCAAAAGACCCTTGCTCATCCTCCACATCATATCTATATGGTCAGGAGTGGTTTGCCCGTCTGTGGCATAGTAATAGAAGAAGGCCGCGTTGAGTTTTTGGATCTCGCCTGTGTTGGTTTTGATATCGCGCGCGGCATGGATCAGACGGCTCTTTAAACAGGTTCCATCTTCCAGCTGGACAGGAAGTTCCACCGTCTCCTCTTTGGTGATGATAAAACCGCCTGCCGGCAGACAGTACTGCGGCTTGTGGATGCTGGTGCGGTCTTTTTCCATCAGCACGATGCTCAGATCGCCAAAGAAACCGTTGGTGGTGCAGGTATATCTGCGGCGGCCGTAGAGCGTATCATCCGGCAGCCAGTCCAATTCATGGTTGCTGACGATCAACGGTTTGCTGGTGAAGGCACCGACTTCCACCGGCAGATCGATGACATTGGTGCGGACCACTTCGTTTTTCTCATTCATCAGCTCGCCGGGAACGATGCGGAAAGCGGGTTTGCCGATCGTTTGGTGGACTTTGAAATGCCAGCAGATCACACAGGTTCCCAGCATCATCAGCGAAAGAACCAGGATCATTATCAAACTGCTGCGGTTCAGAGATTTCATATTACTCATCTTCGTCCTCCTCATTTTCGGTATCTTCCTCGACGTCTTTTTCGGTCCGTGCCGGGGACGGTGTCCCCCGATCCTCACGGAAGAGTCTGGCTATGAAATACATTCCGATAAAGGCCACAAAATAAGGAATCATGCTCAGGACAGAGCTGTCATGCACATACATGCCGGCTTTCTGCCCGGCGATCTCTCCGGCAAAGATGATCATCAAAAGCCGTGTGACATTGGCGGCAACGGCCAAAGGGATCGCGCTGAGCACCATCAGACCGCGTCTCCAGGGAGTCTTGAAAGTCAGGAACCCGTAAACGACCGCAATGCCGAGAGTGGCGATCAGACTGCGCAGACCGCTGCAGGCAGCCGCGACTTCATAGTCGTAGCCCTTGACCGGGTTGGAAAGCATGGTGCCCTGGCGCACGACATCCATCCCCAAAGCATTCGCGATCCAGCCTGTTATTGTGGAGGAATAGAGCCGGAGAGGAACGGAGATCCGGTCTGCCAGTGTGCCGATCGGAAAACAGAAGATGAACAGCACATACGGAAAGAAGACCGCCCGAAGCCATTGACGACCCCAGATCATCCCGGTGATGCCGTACCAGCCCACAAAGAAACCGATCAGGGAAATGCGCACCTGCTGGATCCGGTAGCCTATCAGGTGGATCAGGATACCCACCAGGACGATCGTGATGGCCGGCCACCATTGCTCCTTTTTGACGCTGAGGAACCGCTTCTTTTCGTACCAGATCAGCCCCAGCACGGCGAACGGGACCAGGTATCCATGCTCATCGCTGGCTTCCTGGCTGTAGTCGTAATGCAGCCAGCCAAAAAGGGAATCGGTATCCGTATAGCCAAAGGTGGAATTCCCGAAAAGGTGGAATATCAGGAACCAGAGTCCTGTTAAAACAAGGAACAACCACTTATCCGGGAAAGAGTTGAGAAATTCTTTCAACTCTTCCTGAAAGGAGGGACGCGGTTGAGTCCTCTTTTTTTCTTTTTCAGCGTTTTCTTTCATCGCAATCTAACCATAAGCCGGACGCGGCTTACGCTCTCTGATAGTGAAACGGATTCACGCCATAATTGAAAGAAAAAACTGTTACAAAATCTCCGCGCGCAGTCTCATAGAAAAAGCGCCGGCCCGGAAATCCGGACCGGCGCTTTTGCTAAGTTCTATCCGCTGTCGGATTACATGCCGACACGATAGAATTTCTTGCCCTTATTCGGTTTCACGACATAGGTATTGCCGCTGACATCCTCGACCGGGGTCCAGGTGACGGTGTCCTCGCTCTCATAGAGCGTACCGGTGAAGGTCAGGGTCAGTTCACCGTTCTTCCATTCGTAAGTCAGGGAGATCTGATCTTTGGCCACTTTCTTCACATTCGCCGGAAGATCATCCGGGTCATTCAACGCCGCGAAGTAGTAGATGACCACGTTTTCACTGCCGCTGAATGTTTCTTCGGAAAGCGGAGGGATCTTGCCCATGAAGTCCACTTTGATCAGTTCCGGACAATCGCTGAACGCACCGTCGCCGATGGATTCCACGCTGGCCGGGATCGTGATCTCTTCCAGAGCGGAGCAGCCTGTGAAAGCTTGGCTGTCGATCAGGACAACGGTCTCAGGAATGACCACACTTCTCAGTTCTGTATTCCCCATGAACGCTTCCGCACCGATGATAGTGACGGTCATTTCATTGATGACACTCGGAATCTCCAGATCAACTTCGGTTCCTCTGTAGCCGGTGATGGTCAGTGTGTCATCCTCATTGACAACATAGATGAAGTCCGAACCGGGCAGCACAGTCAGCGTCTGTGTGGCCTCCGCGGCTTCGTAATTGTCATCGCCTTCCTGAACGGCCGTGATGGTCGTTGTTCCGGCCAGACCGATCGTTACCAGGTTACCCTGGACGGAAGCAACTTCCGGATCGCTGCTGGTGAAAGTCACAGTCAGACCGCTGGAGGCTGTCGCGGACAGTTCAAACGGATCATCGCCTTCTCTGACATCAGCCAGAGGCGCGAATTCAATGGTCTGTGTGGCCTTGTTGACGACCAGTTCCACAGAAGCGGAAGCAGTCTCGTAATTATCAGCATCCGCCGGAGTGAAGATCGCAGTCAAGGTTTGAACACCGGCATTGAGCTTGGCACCAATGGCCGGGTTGTATTCAAATGTACCTTCCACATCCGCTGTAGCGTTCAACTGTGCATCACTCAGTTCTGTACCGTATGTGATCGCAGCCGGAGTTTCCCAAGTGATGACCGGAGCAACCTTGTTGACGACCAGTTCCACAGAAGCGGAAGCAGTCTCGTAATTCTCACTGTCCGCCGGAGTGAAGGTCGCAGTCAGAGTTTGAATACCGGCATTCAGCTTGGTACCAATGGCCGGGTTGTATTCAAACGTGCCTTCCACATCCGCTGTAGCATTCAGCTGTGCATCGCTCAGTTCTGTACCATAAGTGATCGCAGCCGGAGTCTCCCATGTGATGACCGGAGCAACCTTGTTGACGACCAATTCCACAGAAGCAGAAGCAGTGTCGTAATTATCACTGTCCGCCGGAGTGAAGGTCGCGGTCAAGGTTTGAACACCGGCATTCAGCTTGGTACCAATGGCCGGGTTGTATTCAAATGTACCTTCCACATCCGCTGTAGCGTTCAACTGTGCATCACTCAATTCTGTGCCGTATGTGATCGCAGCCGGAGTTTCCCAAGTGATGACCGGAGCAACCTTGTTGACGACCAGTTCCACAGAAGCGGAAGCAGTCTCGTAATTCTCACTGTCCGCCGGAGTGAAGGTCGCAGTCAATGTCTGAGTACCGACATTCAGTTTGGTCCCGACCGCCGGGCTGTATTCAAACGTGCCTTCAATATCAGCTGTAGCATTCAGCTGTGCATCGCTCAGTTCTGTACCATAAGTGATCGCAGCCGGAGTTTCCCAAGTGATGACCGGAGCAACCTTGTTGACGACCAATTCCACAGAAGCGGAAGCTGTGTCATAATTCTCAGCGTCCGTCGGAGTGAAGATCGCAGTCAAGGTTTGAGTACCGGCATTCAGTTTGGCACCGATGGCCGGGCTGTATTCAAATGTACCTTCCACATCCGCCGTGGCGTTCAGCTGGGCATCACTCAGTTCTGTACCATAAGTGATAGCAGCCGGAGTCTCCCAAGTGATGACCGGAGCAACCTTGTTGACGACCAATTCCACAGAAGCGGAAGCGGTCTCATAATTATCAGCATCCGCCGGAGTGAAGGTCGCATTCAGAGTTTGAGTACCGGCATTCAGCTTGGCACTAATGGCTGGGTTGTATTCAAATGTACCCTCAATATCGGCTGTAGCATTCAGCTGGGCATCACTCAATTCTGTGCCGTATGTGATCGCAGCCGGAGTCTCCCATGTGATGACCGGAGTCGCTTTGTTCACGACCAGTTCCACAGATTTCGAGACAGTACTGTAATTGTCACTGTCAGTCGGCTTGAATATCAAGTTCAATGTATGAGTACCCGTTTTCAGTTTTGCACCTGTTGACGGGTTGTACATCATCTTGCCATCAACATCC
>Ga0265298_10003230_pt1 | contig 21786 bp, 19 predicted proteins | sample AusTroGonzalo_MG_3_FD_193486 | JGI IMG/M metagenome (GOLD analysis project Ga0265298, IMG submission 193486) | Bovine rumen microbial communities from tropical cattle in Woodstock, Queensland, Australia - Gonzalo_01 | ecosystem: Host-associated > Mammals > Digestive system > Stomach > Rumen ...
GATCTGGGCCACGTATTGGAAAAGCGGTAAGAAGTGACGGGAAGTTCGTTCGGAGGAGAGGACCGGTGACCGAACAAAAACAGGCTTGCAGTGTTTTGCTGCAAGCCTGCTTTGGTAAACTGCATTATTTCAGAATTTCTTCGGCCAGGGCGTCGATCTGGGCTATGTTTTCTTCCGTCACGCCAGAGAGAATTTTGACCTGGGATTCGGTAAACACAGTATCTTTGCAATTCTCCAGGAGTCCTTTCATCACCTTTGCGGCGGTGGGCGCCCAGGATCCGTTCTCCATCAGACCGACCTTGCGGCCGCGCCAGCCATGTTCGGAAAGGGTCTGGATGAAAGTGCGCATGAAGGGGAAGATGTCGGCATTATAGGTGGTCGTTGCCAGAACAACCTTTCCATAGCGGAAAGCGTCTTCAACGCATTCCGCCAGATCATCCCGGGCCAGATCGCTGACGGCGACCTTGGGGCAGCCCTTTTCCTTCAGCTTCTCTTCCAGAATCTTCACGGCTTTTTCGGTGTTGCCGTAGACAGAGGTGTAGAAGACGGCGACACCTTCGGTTTCCACGCCGTAGGTGGTCCAGATATTGTAGAGATTCAGATAATAGGGAAGATCTTCCTTCAGAACCGGGCCGTGCAGGGGACAGATCGTCTGAATATCCAGAGCGGCGGCCTTTTTCAGGACCGCCTGCGCCTGGGCGCCGTATTTTCCGACAATGCCGAAATAATACCTCCGGGCTTCGCAGGCCCAGCCTTCGGGATCTTCCCGGTCGAGGGCACCGAACTTGCCGAAGGCATCGGCGGAGAAGAAGACTTTGTCCGTGCTGTCATAGGTCATGAGCACTTCAGGCCAGTGCACCATCGGGGCGGCAATGAAACGCAGTGTATGGGCGCCGAGGGAAAGCTCTGTCCCTTCAGCGGCGACGATCCGACGGTCTTCATACTCGATTCCGTAGAAATTCTTCATCATGGTGAAAGCCTTGGCGGAGGCAACGATCCTTGCGGCCGGGAACTTTTCCATAAAGAGGCTGATATTGGCGGAATGGTCCGGCTCCATATGCTGGACAATGAGATAATCGGGAACACGGCCTTCGAGAGCCTCCTGAAGATTGGCAAGCCATTCTTCACCAAAATGCTGATCCACCGTGTCCATGACGGCGATTTTTTCGTCCAGGATGACATAGGAATTATACGCCATGCCCAGGGGGACAATATACTGGCCCTCAAAGAGATCGAGATCGTGGTCGTTGACGCCGATATAACAGATATCCTTTGTTACGTGATTCATGCTCGTTTTGCTCCTGCTTTGTTTTTTTCTGGAAAACCTTCATTATTCTACCATAGAAGTACATCCGGCGCAAGGATCACCCCTTGTTTCGGGATGGCAAAAGTGGTACAATGGCCGCCGGTATAATGAATGAAGGAAAGGAAGCCCGACCTGATTTATGCAAGTACTCCTGCTCATCGCAGTGGCCCTGTTCTCGGGGCTGCTGATGACCCGCCTCTTTGTGAAGTTTCATCTGCCGGACGTAACGGCGTATCTGGTGGCCGGTGTGCTGATCGGCCCCTGCGTACTCGGACGCTTCGGCTTTGGTTTTCAAACCTTTGAACAGGTCGATTCCCTGTCGCTGATCAGTGACGTTGCCCTTGGCTTCATTGCTTTTGCCATCGGGCACGAATTCCGGCTTTCCGCCCTGAAACAGACAGGAAGACAGGCAACAATCATCGGCATCCTCCAGGCGACTGTTGCTACGGTTGTCGTGGATGCCGCACTGATTACCTTCCATTTCCTGCGGCCGGATCTGCTGAGCCTGCCCGTAGCCATTACCCTTGGCGCCATTGCCGCAGCAACGGCGCCGGCTGCCACGCTGATGGTTGTACGGCAATATAAGGCGAAGGGGCCTGTGACAGATGTACTGCTGCCGGTGGTTGCACTGGACGACGCGGTGGGCCTTGTGATCTTCGCGGTTTCCTTCGGCGTTGCACAGGCGATGAAAAACGGGAATACGAACATTGCCGCGCTGATTATCGAGCCGTTGGCGGAAGTTGTTCTATCCATCGGTTTCGGTGCGCTCAGCGGCGTGATTCTGACCTGTCTGGAACGGTATTTCCACTCCCGTCGAAACCGGAATTCGCTGATTGTCGGCAGCGTGATCCTTACGGTTGCGGTGAGCCAGCTGAAGATTCCGGTGGGGCAGTTTACATTTGGCTTTTCCAGCCTGCTGGTCTGCATGATGCTCGGTACCGTGTTCTGCAATTTCTGTCCGCTGAGCGAAGAACTGATGGATCGCGCGGACCGCTGGTCCGGCCCCGCGATTACGCTGTTTTTTGTACTGAGCGGCTCCGCACTGCAGTTTGATGTATTCGGCGAACCCGCGGTGATTCTGATCGGCGTCATCTATATTCTGGCACGATCCATCGGGAAAATGTTCGGCGCCCGCTGGTCCGCGACGCTGGCGAAGAGTCCGGCAACCGTACGGAAATATCTGGGAATTACCCTGCTGCCCCAGGCAGGTGTGGCTCTTGGCATGTGCACGACGGCGTACCGTGTTCTTGGAGGAGCGGAGGGCACACTGATCCGGAACATTGTGCTGTTCGGCGTGCTGATTTATGAGCTTTTCGGTCCGAGCCTGACAAAGATGGCATTGACAAAAGCCGGCGATATTCAGGCCATGCCTTCCGAAGTGAAAGGACGGCGGAAAAAGGAACTGGAACAGGTGACAAAACCCGTACCGCCGCAATTTGACAAATGACGCAGGTTTGAGATTATTGGATAAAGAAGGAGATTCACGAACATGATTATTGCGTTGAAAAGAAACGTACGAGCAGAGGAACAGGAACACCTGATTGAATGGCTGGAGGATCAGGGAGTCCGGACACATATTTCCGAAGGTGAATTTCAGACCATCATCGGTCTGGTCGGCGATACGACCCGGATTGATACGGACCTGATCAGCGGACTGGCGTTTGTGGAAGGCGTGACCCGGATTTCGGAACCTTTCAAAAAGGCAAACCGCAAATTCCATCCGGAGGACACGGTTATCCGGGTGCCGGGAAGCACGGCCGCTTTCGGCGGAGGTGCGTTTCAGCTGATTGCCGGACCATGCTCCGTGGAATCGGAAGCTCAGGTGGAAACCATTGCAAGGGCCGTGAAGAAAAGCGGCGCCGGTGTTCTGCGGGGCGGTGCGTTCAAACCGCGCACTTCACCCTACGATTTCCAGGGACTTCATGAGGAAGGCATCCGGATTCTTTCTGAAGTCAAGAAACTGACCGGACTGCCTATCATCACGGAAATCATGGACATTGCCCATCTTCCGCTGTTTGAAGACGTGGATATTATCCAGGTCGGTGCACGGAACATGCAAAATTTCGAACTGCTGAAAGAACTGGGGAAAACCGACAAACCGATCCTGCTCAAACGCGGACTGGCCAACAACATGAAAGAACTGCTGATGAGTGCCGAATACATTATGGCCGGCGGAAATGAACAGGTCATCCTTTGCGAACGGGGGGTTCGGACCTTTGAAACCTATACACGGAACACGCTGGACCTTTCCGCAGTAGCGGTACTGCATGAACTGAGCCATCTGCCGGTGGTTGTGGATCCGAGCCATGCAACCGGCGCCGCCAGGTATGTGAAGCCCATGGCGCTGGCGGCGGCAGCATGCGGAGCAGACGGCCTGATGATTGAGGTGCACAATGATCCGCCGCATGCCCTCTGCGACGGACCGCAGTCACTGACCCCTGAGCAGTTTGACGATGTGGCAAAGGCAGTCGCGAAAGTGCGGAAAGCCATCATGGAATAACAGCGAACAAAAAAAGCACTGCCGGTTATCGAGAGGCAGTGCTTTTTTGCGGGAAAAAATCAGCGGCGCATCCTGTTAATATCAACCAGTTCCGTATTCTCAAGAGAGAAACGGGAACCGAGGATATCTGCCAGCGCATTCGCTGTATCCAGAGAGGTCATGCACGGGATTCCCAGGAACATGGCCCGGCGGTGGAGCACACGGTAATCTCCGACGGTATCGTCCTTGACGGCACCGGTATAGATGATGTAATTCAATTCTCCGTTTTCCATCAGTGTAATCATTTCATCACTGATTTTCGGATCGGCGACAGTCTGGACGTGAATCCCCACGGAAGAAATCGCGCGGGCCGTATCCTTGGTGGCATAGACGTGGATGCCCAAATCGTAACAGCGTTTGGCCATGGCAATGGCATCTGGGAAGTCTTCATCCTCAACGGAAAGCAGCACGCCCATGCGGGAACGGTCCCGGGCGGTGGGCAGGGAGAAGCCGGCGGCGGAAAGACCCTTGAAAAGCGCTTCGGCCTTGGTGATTCCGATGCCCAGCACTTCTCCGGTGGATTTCATTTCCGGACCGAGAATTGAGTCCGCGTCGTTCAGCTTTTCAAAGGAGAAGACCGGAACCTTGATGGCACAATAGGGAGGAGCGGGATAGAGCCCGGTGCCGAATCCCAGATCTTTCAGGGATTCACCAAGCATGACCCGGGAAGCCAGATCCACCATCGGAACGCCGGTGACCTTGGAAATATAGGGAATGGTTCGGGACGCCCGGGGATTCACCTCGATGACATAAAGCTCGTTGTCAAAGATCAGATACTGGATATTGACCAGGCCTTGCGTTCCCAGGGCAAGGGCCAGCTTGGTGGAGATATCGCAGATTTTTTCCTGAAATCTTTCCGTCAGATTGAAAGGCGGGTAGACGGCAATGGAGTCTCCGCTGTGAACGCCTGCGCGCTCGATGTGCTCCATGATCCCGGGGATCAGGACATCTTTTCCGTCGGAGATGACGTCCACTTCCAGTTCAATGCCGGGCAGGTACTGGTCCACGAGCACCGGGTTTTCAATTCCGCCGGACAGAATCCGTTTCATGTAGTCCACGGTCTGTTCCCGGGAACGGGAGATGGTCATGTTCTGGCCGCCGATGACATAGGAAGGGCGCAGCAGAACCGGATATCCCAGTTCATCCGCCGCAGCAACGGCTTCCTCCATCGTACGAACCCCCATGCCGCGGGGGCGGCGGATACCGAACTGTTCGAGCAGTTCGTCGAACCGTTCCCGATCTTCAGCGATATCAATGGATTCGGCACTGGTGCCCAGGATACGGATTCCCTGACTGTCGAGGAACTTTGTCAGCTTGATGGCAGTCTGACCGCCGAAAGCGACCACGACGCCCACAGGCTTTTCAACCTCAATGACATTCATCACATCTTCAGGCGTCAGAGGTTCGAAATAGAGGCGGTCCGCAGTATCATAGTCGGTGGAGACGGTTTCCGGGTTGTTGTTGATAATGACCACATCATAACCGATCCGGCGGAGGGTCCATACGCAGTGGACGGAAGAATAGTCGAACTCAATGCCCTGACCGATCCGGATCGGTCCTGAACCGAGAACGATAACGACCGGCCGGCCTGAGCGCTTCAGACTCCGCGATTCGCAGGCCTTGTCCGTGCAGGAATAGAAGTACGGCGTTTCCGCTGCGAATTCCGCACCGCAGGTATCAACCATTTTGTAGCTCATTTTCCATCCGGGGACTTCCTTTGCTCCGGAAATGCGCCTGATGGCGGCATCCGGGTAACCCATCTTCTTGAAGATGGCATAGTCTCCGGGCTGCAGACCGTTTTTCTCCGCTTTGATTTCCGCTTCGGCCATAGCGCGGAGACGGAACAGGAAGAAACGGTCAATTTTTGTGATCTCAAAGATTTCGTCCACGGTCAGTCCCTGTTTCAGGGCTTCAAAGACCGTGAAAAGGCGGCGGTCGTCCTGACGGGCAAGGCGGCTGCGGATCGGTTCGTCTGAAAGAGGCAGCGCATTCAGCGTGTCCAGAGAGATTTCCGCGCCCCGGACAGCCTTCATCAGTGCTTCTTCGAAACACTGGCCGATGGCCATGACCTCGCCGGTGGCTTTCATCTGCGTGCCCAGACGGCGGGAGGAACCGTAGAACTTATCGAAGGGCCATTTCGGGAATTTTACAACGACATAGTCCACTGTCGGTTCGAAACAGGCGCAGGTTTTTCCGGTGATATCGTTGGCAATTTCATCCAACGCATAACCCAAAGCCAGACGGGTTGTGATCTTTGCGATCGGATAACCGGTGGCTTTACTGGCCAGAGCGGAGGAACGGCTTACCCGCGGATTGACTTCGATCACAGCGTATTCAAAAGAATCCGGATTCAGGGCGAACTGGCAATTGCAGCCGCCCACGATGCCTATGGCGCTGATGATATCCAGCGACGCGGAACGGAGCATCTGATATTCCTTGTCCGAGAGTGTCAGGGCGGGTGCGACAACCACGCTGTCTCCGGTGTGAATGCCGACCGGGTCCACGTTTTCCATGGAGCATACGGCGATTACATTTCCCTGGGCGTCGCGCATGGTTTCGAATTCGATTTCCTTCCATCCGGCAATGCACTTTTCCACCAGAATCTGGGTGATAGGGGAGGCATCCAGCCCCGCCCGGGCAATCTGGCGCATTTCTTCCTCGTCTGAGGCAATGCCGCCGCCGCTGCCGCCGAGCGTGTAGGCCGGGCGGACGATGACGGGATATCCGATATCCGTTGCTGCCTTCAGGGCATCCTCCAGATTTTCGGCAATTTCCGAGGGAACGCATGGCTGACCGATTTCCAGCATGGTTTCACGGAATTTCTCGCGGTCTTCGGCTTTTTCGATCGCACTGATCGGGGAACCCAGCAGGCGAACGCCGAACTCATCCAGCGTGCCGTCACGGCTCAATTGCATGGCAAGGGTCAGACCGGTCTGTCCGCCGAGACCGGAAATCAATCCGTCCGGACGTTCTTTTTCGATGACCCGGCGAATGGTCGCGGCGTTCAGCGGCTCCAGATAGATTTCGTCTGCCAGATGCTGATCTGTCATGATGGTTGCCGGATTGGAGTTTACCAGAACCACGTTGATACCTTCCTGCTTCAGAACGCGGCAGGCCTGGGCGCCGGCATAGTCAAACTCAGCCGCCTGACCGATGACGATCGGGCCGGATCCGATCACCAGCACTTTCCGGATGGTTTGATCTTTAGGCATTTTTCATTTCCTCCATCTTCTGAACAAAGCGGTCGAACAGGATTGCGGTATCCCGGGGACCGGATGCCGCTTCGGGATGGAACTGAACCGTGAAGCAGTGTTTGTCGGGATATTCCATCCCTTCACAGCTGCCGTCGTTCGCGTTGCGGAAGGATTCCACACCGACTCCTTTCAGCGAACCGGCAACGACGGCGTAACCGTGGTTCTGCGAGGTGATATAGGTCCGGCCGGCGGCAAGATCCCGAACGGGCTGATTTCCGCCCCGGTGGCCATATTTCAGCTTGACGGTGTCTCCGCCAAGGGCCAGAGCTGCCAGCTGGTGTCCGAGACAGATGCCGAAGACCGGCTTTCGGCCGATCAGTTTTCGAAGCTCCGCAATGCAGGAAGTGTTTTCTTTCGGATCTCCGGGACCGTTGGACAGCATGATACCGTCGGCACCGGAGGAGAGAATCTCCTCTGCCTTTGTGAACGCAGGCCAGACGGTTACGGAGCAGCCGCGCTTTTGCAGACTGCGGATGATGTTGTGCTTTGCACCGTAGTCAATCAGCGCTACCTTACAGCGTGCTTCGCCCTCGGCAGGCCAGAAACTCTTTTCGTTTCCGGAGACGGAAGCCACGGCGTTTTCAACCCGGAAAGCACGGATGGCACTGAGATCCGAAGGAATTTTGTCGCAAATCATGGCATTCATAACGCCTTCTTCCCGGGTGATGCGAACGATCTCCCTTGTATCAACTCCGCGCAGACCGGGAATACCTTTTGCAACCAGATAATCATTCAGCCCATAGGCGCTGCGAAAATTGGAGGGTGTATCGCACAGATTTCGTACAATATATCCGAAAAGTGTGCTTGAACCCTCAAAATCCTCTTCAATCACACCGTAATTACCGATCATCGGGAAGGTCTGGGTGACAATCTGACCGAAATAGCTCGGATCGGTCAGCGTTTCCAGATATCCTTCCATGCCGGTGGTAAAGACAAGTTCACCGATCCGGTCGACAGGGGCACCGATCCGGGTGCCTTCAAAGGTTACGCCGTTGCTCAGAACCAAGTAAGACATGGCTATTCCTCCGGAATTGAAGTGGATCGTTCTCAGGGATGAATCAAAGATGTTCAGGGAATCCGGTCTTTACGGACGGCAGGCTTCCTTTATGATTTCCGCGGCTTTTTGCAGGAGATCGTCAGGAATGTTGAGAGCGGGAAGCAGACGGACTTTATCTTTGGCAGTGAGGCAGAGAACGCCTTTCTCCATGCAGGCCTTTACGACTTCCGAGGCTGCTTTTTCTGTTTTCAGGCCCAGCATGAGGCCGAGACCGGAAACGGACTGAATACCGGGTGTGCCTTCCAACAGACGGCGCAGATGTTTGCCCTTTTCAACCACTTTTTCCAGGAAAGGATTCGTCAGACGGTTCAGCACCGAAAGCGCCGCGGCGCAAGCCACGGGATTTCCGCCGAAGGTGGAACCGTGATCCCCGTAAGACAGGACATCCTGAACTTTTTCACTCAGCAGGCAGGCGCCAAGGGGAAGACCGCCGGCGAGTCCCTTGGCTGTGGTCACCACATCCGGGCGAAGACCGTAGTTCATATAGGCATACAGTTTCCCTGTGCGGCCGTTGCCGGTCTGGACTTCATCAATCATCAGAAGGATATCCTGCTCTTTCAGGAAAGCCTGCAGCTCAGTGGCGAATCGAAGTTCCAGGGGAATGACGCCGCCTTCGCCCTGTACGCATTCAATGAGAACCGCCGCAACTGTTCCGCCTGCACACAGGGATTTCAGCGCGTTCAGATCTCCTGCGGGAATATGGGCGAAACCGGGCGTCAGCGGCTGGTAGAGCTCATGGTAATGATCCTGACCCGTGGCGGCCAGGGTTGTCAGCGTACGGCCGTGAAAACTGTTTTCCAGCGTTACAATTGTGGAGCAGGCGGGACCTTTCTTTTCGGCGGCCCATTTACGGGCGACTTTGATGGCGCATTCGTTGGCTTCGGCGCCGGAGTTGCCGAAAAATACCCTGGACATTCCGGTCCGGACGCAGAGCGCTTCGGCCAGCTTCGCACAGGGCGCAGTGTAATACAGGTTGGACATATGCTGAACGCTGTGAATCTGTTCTTCCACTGCGGCAATCCAGGCATCATCCGCCACGCCAAAGGAGGTGACAGCGATTCCGGAGCCCATGTCGATATATTCCTTTCCGGAAGCATCCTTTACAAGTGACCCTTTTCCGGAGACGATTTCAACGGGAAAGCGCTTATAAGTATGAGCGATGTAGGATTCGTCGAGTTCAAAAGTATTCATGATAACCTCCTCATTTCCGCCATCTCAATCTGCGCAAGCTCCACACTGTGGATCTCGCTTGTTTCGATTAAGAATAAATCTGACGAAATCTCCGCCACCGGTGGCCGTCAGATTTATTCCCAGCCAGACTGACGGTCTTCGAATCTGAGTTCCGGGGCGGAGAACCGGGTGCCGGCGCCTTCGTCTGTCAGCAGTTCCATGAGAATGGAATGGGGGACGCGGCCGTCCATGATGACCACATTTTTTACACCGCGGGCGATGGCAGTCGCACAGCATTCCACTTTGGGGATCATACCGCCGGAGATAATGCCGTTTTCCCGCAGAGAGGGCAGCTCGTCCAGCGAAATCTCGGAAATCAGCGTGGAAGGATCGTGCATGTCCTTCAGTACGCCGGCGATATCCGTCATCATAATGAGCGTTTTCGCCTGCAGCGCACCTGCAATATATGCCGCTGCGGTATCCCCGTTGATGTTGTAGGCATTGCCGGATTTGTCGCAGCCGACGGTGGAAACCACGGGAATATAACCGTTGCCAAGCAGATCCGTTACGGGATTGATATGCACTTTCTGGATTTCACCGACAAAGCCCAGCCGTTCATCCTTCATGCTGCACTGGAGAAGACGCCCGTCCATTCCGGAGAGCCCGACTGCTTTTCCACCCTTCATTTCCAGAAGGTTGACCAGCGTTTTGTTGATTTTGCCGGCAAGAACCATCTGAACGATATCCATGGTTTCCTTATCCGTGACACGCAGGCCGCCGACGAACTCGGGCTTTTTCCCGAGACGGTCCATCAGATCGTTGATTTCGGGACCGCCTCCATGCACGAGCACCACTTTAACACCGATCAGCCAGAGCAGCACGATATCTTCCATAACCTGCTGTTTCAGCTGCTCGTTGATCATGGCGTTACCGCCGTATTTTACAACGACGATTTGCCCCGTGTATTTCCGGATATAGGGAAGGGCGGCGGTCAGAACTTCGGCCCGCTCCATGTTGGTGAAATCATTCATATAATCAACTCCTGTAGTCCCCATTGATTTTGACATAGTCATAGGTCAGATCACAGCCCCAGGCCGTGGCCTCTTCTTTGCCCATTTTCATATCGCAGGAGAAGCGGACTGCCTCTTCTCCGAGAATGGCGGCGGCCTTTTCTTCATCAAAGGTCTGCACGCAGCCATCCCGATAGAAGCAAAGGGTTTCTTTTTCTCCGTGGAGATACAGTTCAATGACTGCCGGGTCAAAATCAGGACCGGCATATCCAAGTGCACAGAGAATCCGGCCGCAGTTGGCGTCCTTTCCAAAGATCATTGCCTTGACCAGGCTGGAAGCGACCACGGAACGGGCAAGCGTCCGGGCGTTTTCCTTTGTATCCGCATTGTACACATGCATTTCAACCAGGTGGGTCGCACCTTCGCCGTCTCCGGCCATTTTGACGGCCAGCGTACGGCAGACCGTGAACAGGGCTTCACAGAAAAGTTCATAGTCCTGATTTTTCTCGCTGATACAGCGGTTGCCGGAGAGACCGCCGGCCATGACGAGCAGCGTATCGTTGGTGCTTGTATCGCCGTCCACAGTGATCATATTGAACGTATCCTGTACAACGGCGGAAAGCGCCTCCTGCAGCAGATCCCTGCGGATTGCGCAGTCGGTGGTGAGATAGGCGAGCATGGTACACATGTTCGGATGAATCATTCCGGATCCTTTGCACATGCCGCCGAGACGAACCGTTACCATTCCTTCTCCGCTTTCCGCGGGCAGATCAAATTCCACAGCGATTTCCTTGTTTACGGTGTCGGTGGTCATGATGGCTTTGCTGGCCGCAGTACCGGCTTCCGGCGTATTCGAAAGCTTTTCGGACATGGCGGACACACCGGCCGTAATTCTGTCAAGGGGAATGTTCGGTCCGATGACACCGGTGGAACCGAGAAGCACGGAATCGGCGGGAATGCCGAGAAGTTTTCCGGTGTGCTCAGCAGTTTCCCTGCAAAGCTTCAGACCGGTTCCCCCGGTGGCCGCATTGGCAATTCCGGCATTGACAACAACCGCCTGCACCGGATGCCCGGAAGCGACAATACCCCGGTCCCAGAGAACTGGCGCAGCTTTTACCTTGTTGGAGGTGAACACACCGGCAACGGTGCAGGGAACGCTGCTGTACAGCATGGCCATATCCGTCCGGTCGCGGTATTTGATTCCGGCCGCGCAGCAGGCGGCACTGAATCCTTTTGCGGCTGTAACACCGCCGGAAATCTTACTGATCATCGGCATCGTCTCCTATAAACTGGGTAATGTTTTCCTGGTTCAGGACAAACTCATAGTAATTGACATCTGTTTTACGGGTCCAGCCGATCTGTTTCCAGAAGGCATTGCCCGCGTCATTGGCCGTGAAGGCGATGAGAGACACCTTGTTGATTCCCATCAGTTTCAGCTGCTGCATACAGTACCCGACCATTTTAGTGCCGATTCCGCGGCGGCGGAACTCTTTAGCAACACAAACATGATACAGCGCACCCTGACGGCCGTCGGAACCGCAGAGAATGGAGCCGACGATTCTGTTTCCGATCCGGGCAACCACACTGGTGGTCGGATTCCGGAGGATAAAACGCCGGATGTCAGCAGGAGAATCATCCAGGGTGCGGATACCGAAACCGCGGATGGTCATCCACAGGGCACGGACATCGTCATAATCCTCAACCGTCATCGGCTGAATGCGTACTTCTTCCATCTTTTCCATCCAATATTACTGTGTGACCAGGCCGAGGGATTCCTTTTCGCCCAGCACCAGATTCATATTCTGAATGGCTGCACCGGAGGCACCCTTGCCGAGATTGTCAAACCGGGCGACGAGCAGAATCCGTTCCGGTGTGCCATGGACGGAAATCTCCAGATCGTCCCGTCCGGAGAGCGCGCCGGCCGACAGGAAACCGTCTTCCTCCGGAGCTTCCGCAAAGCGTACCAGACCTGAAGTGTAATATGCCCGGTAGGTTTCTTTGATTTCTTCGGGAGCAGCGGAGGTTTCGGAAGGTGTCAGGGGAACGGTGACTTCCATGCCGGCATAGTATGGAGCGACAACAGGACAGAAGATGGGCGCATGATCCAGGCCGCAGACGGCTGCCATCTCCGGCAGGTGCTTGTGGGTCTGGGAGAGGCCGTATTGCCGCGGAGCATCCAGCAGAGAAGGCCGGTTCTCCTCTTCGTAGGCCGCTATCATCTTTTTACCGCCGCCTGAATATCCCGTGAGTGAAAAGCAGGAAAGCCGGGCGCCCGATGAGAGCAGTCCGGCCTGAACCAGCGGCGCAATCAGCGACACAAAGCCGCTGGCATGGCAGCCGGGGTTGGCAATACGGCGGGAGAAGACGATCTTCTCCCGCTGTCCTTTCAGTTCGGGAAAACCGTAGGTCCAGCCAACGGCCGTGCGGTGGGCCGTGCTGGTGTCGATGATGACGGCATCGGGAGAGGTTACCAGGGAAACGGCTTCCCGCGCGGCATCATCCGGCAGACAAAGGAAAGATACCTTTGCCGTGTTCAGGGCATCTGCCCGGGCGGCAGGATCCTTACGGAGCTCTTCCGGAAGCGTGATCAGTTCCAGATCCTGCCGGGAGGCGAGCCGCTCCCGGATCCGAAGGCCTGTGGTTCCGGCGCTGCCGTCAATAAATACCTTTGTTTTCATTATCATTCCTTATTTGCGGCGTCCACCAGTGCCTGCACCTTGGTCGGGAGACCGAAGAGCGTGATGAATCCGGCGGAGTCCTTCTGATTATAATCACTGGCACCGAAAGTAGCGATATCTTCGGAATAAAGGGAATACTTGCTCCAGACGCCGGCCTTGATGATGTTGCCCTTATAAAGCTTCAGCTTCACAGTGCCGGTGACCTTTTCCTGCGTTTTGTCCACGAAGGCGGAAAGCGCTTCCCGCAGAGGGGAGAACCACAGGCCGTTGTAGACCAGCTCGGCAAAGGTGATGGACAGCTTCTGCTTTTCGTGCATGGTCAGCTTGTCGAGGCAGATGGATTCCAATGCCTCGTGAGCCTTGTAGAGGATGGTTCCGCCGGGTGTTTCATAAACGCCGCGGCACTTCATTCCGACCAGCCGGTTTTCCACGATGTCGATCAGACCGATGCCGTTCTTCCCGCCGAACTCATTCAGTTTCAGAATGATATTCTTGGCGGACATTTTTTCACCGTTCAGCGCTACGGGCTTGCCCTGATCGAAGTCCAGCGTGATGTAGGTGGGTTTGTCGGGCGCATCGATGGGAGAAACACCCATTTCCAGAAATCCGGGCTTCTCATATTGCGGCTCGTTGCCGGTGTCTTCCAGATCCAGACCTTCATGGCTCAGATGCCAGAGGTTCTTATCTTTGGAGTAGTTGGTTTCCCGGGTGATCTTCAGGGGAATGTTATGCGCCTCGGCGTAGTCGATCTCTTCATCCCGGGACTGAATATCCCACTCACGCCAGGGGGCAATGATGGGCATGTCGGGAGCAAAATGCTTCACCGCCAGTTCGAAGCGGACCTGATCGTTGCCTTTGCCGGTGCATCCGTGGCAGATGGCATCGGCGCCTTCCTTCTTTGCAATTTCGACCAGGCCCTTGGCGATGCAGGGCCGGGCGTGACTTGTGCCGAGAAGGTAATCCTCGTATACGGCGCCGGCTTTCATGGTCGGGATGATATAGTCGTCGACATATTCATCGGTCAGATCCAGAACATACAGCTTGGATGCGCCGGTCTTCAGGGCTTTTTCCTCCAGACCGTCCAGCTCCGTTCCCTGCCCGACATCGCCGGAAACGGCGATAATTTCGGGATTGTTGTAATTCTCCTTCAGCCAGGGGATGATGATGGACGTATCCAGACCGCCGGAATAGGCGAGGACGACCTTTTTGATATCACTTTTATTCATGGGAACTCCTCCTTCGTGCATGATTATGCATGGACTATACACCTGCAAGAAGGTCTTGTCAAGTGCTGAAATAAACAACAAGTACAAAAATACAATTCGGGAACAGAACGCATATCAAAGTGCATAATATGCAATTATAATGCATAAATGAATACAAACTGATTATAAATGACGGAAAGAAAAGAAACCCTTGAGAATCAATATGCATGACAGGGAGCCTGAAAGTAGAGACAGAAGGAACAGAGATTGCAAGAAGCGGGAAAGTAGAGTATGATATCATTGATCATTTGTGGATTTTCAGAGGAGGGAAGAAAAGTGCTGGAGCTGTGCACACTGGGTACCGGCGGTACGCTGCCGCTGGCGGATCGGGCACTTTCTTCCTTATATGTGCGTGAAAACGGACGGGCGATGATTATCGACTGCGGAGAAGGAACGCAGGTTGGCATCCGGAAACTGGGATGGGGATTCCGGTGCATAGAGGACGTACTGCTGACCCATTATCATGGAGATCACTGTACGGGACTGGCCGGACTGCTTCTGAGTCTTGAAAAGGCCGGAAAAACAGAAACGCTGAATATCTGGGGGCCGAAGGGGCTGAAGCGCGTGGTGGAAGGTTTATGCGTGATTGTTCCGCCGCTGAGCTATCCCGTGCTGCTTCACGAGCTTCCGCCGGAAGGCGGCGAACTGGAAGCTGTCGGACTGAAGATCCGGGCTTTTCCGGTGGATCATGGGGGGATTCCGTGCTATGGCTACCGGATGACGCTTGAACGGAAAAATACCTTTTCGCCGGAGAAGGCGAAAGCGCTGGGCGTTCCCGTGACGGAATGGAAAAAGCTTCAGGAAGGCGAAACCGTCCGCGCCGGCGGACGGAAAATCCGGCCGGAGGAGGTTTTCGGCGCCTCCAGGAAGGGTATCACAGCGGTGTTTTCAACGGATACAAGGCCCTGTGAAACCCTGAGGAAATACACGAAAGACGCGGATTTGCTGATTCTTGAAGGCATGTATGCAGACGAGGAAAAGCGGCCACAGGCGCTGAAAAATCACCACATGATGTTCAGCGAAGCGGCACAGATTGCCCGGGAAGCCGCGCCGGCGGCTCTGCTGCTGACTCATTTCAGCACAAGCCTGGAGGATCCGGAAAGCGGTTTGGACGCCGCTCGGGAGATTTTTCAGAATACCTGGACAGCAAAGGACGGGGAAACCGTTACCCTGCGATATCCGGCGGGAGAGGAGAAGGCATGGATCAGTTTGTGCTGAAAGCGCCTTACAGCGCATCCGGCGATCAGCCGCAGGCGATTGAAGCACTGGCGGCCGGCGTGAAAGCGGGGCTGAAGGATCAGATTCTGCTGGGCGTGACCGGCAGCGGAAAGACTTTTACGATGGCGAGCGTGATTGAGAAGGTGCAGAAACCGACCCTGGTCATCGCACACAACAAGACGCTGGCGGCGCAGCTCTGCAGCGAACTGCGGGCATTCTTTCCGGACAGCCGGGTTGAATATTTTGTTTCCTACTATGATTATTATCAGCCGGAAGCGTATATCGCTTCCTCCGATACCTACATTGAGAAAGATGCCTCCGTCAACGATGAAATTGACCGGCTGCGCCATTCCGCCACTGCGGCCCTGCGGGAGAGGAAAGACGTGATCATCGTTGCTTCGGTGAGCTGTATTTACTCCATGGGCGACCCGAGTGAATACGAAGGGCAGATGCTCAGCCTTCGCCCGGGGATGGAGTATCCGCGGCAGAAACTGCTCCGGGATCTGATCGACATCCAGTATGAACGCAACGACACGGACTTCGAACGGGGATCCTTCCGGGTTCGGGGGGATGTGATCGAAATCATTCCGGCGGGCGAGAAGGAGCACGCGATCCGGGTGGAGATGTTCGGGGACGAGATTGACCGGATTTCCCAGATTGACGCGGTGAGCGGGCATGTGCTGGCCACACTCGAACACGCCGCGCTTTTCCCGGCAACACATTACGCGACGGATCCGGAACATCTTGAGGAACACATCGGGGAAATTGAACAGGATCTTCAGAAAAGAATTGAGGAATTCGAATCGGAGGGACTGCTGCTGGAAGCCCAGCGGATTGCCCAGCGGACCCGGTATGACATCGAAATGATGCGGGAAATCGGATATTGCCAGGGGATTGAAAACTATTCACGCTACTTTGACGGCCGGAAACCCGGGGATGCGCCGTACACGCTGCTGGATTATTTCCCCGGTGAATTCCTGGTGATGATTGACGAAAGCCACGTAACCGTTCCGCAGATTCGGGCCATGTACAACGGAGACAGGGCGAGAAAGGACACACTGGTGAAATACGGATTCCGCCTGCCATCCGCATATGACAACCGGCCTCTGCTGTTTAATGAATTTGAGCAGCGGATCGGGCAGACGATTTACGTTTCCGCGACACCTGGTCCCTATGAAAGAGAACGGGCACAGCAGACGGTTGAACAGATTATCCGGCCGACGGGGCTGCTGGATCCCCAGGTGATTCTGCGAAAAGCGACCGGGCAGGTGGATGATCTGGTCGGCGAGATCCGGAATGTGACGGAAAAAGGCGAACGGGTGCTGGTGACCACGCTGACAAAACGTATGGCAGAAAGCCTGACGGACTATCTGAAGGAACTCGATATCCGGGTTCGGTACCTGCACAGTGATATTCAGACAATGGAACGGATGGAACTGCTGCGGGATCTGCGCCTTGGCGAATACGATGTGCTGGTCGGGATTAACCTGCTGCGGGAAGGACTTGACCTTCCGGAGGTTGCGCTGGTCGCCATTCTGGACGCGGACAAGGAAGGATTCCTGCGCAGTGAGACCTCTCTGGTTCAGACGATCGGCCGGGCGGCCCGAAACGTTGACGGGAGAGTGATTCTTTACGGAGATACGCTGACGGAGAGCATGGCAAAAGCCGTGTCGGAAACTAACCGGCGGCGGGCACTGCAGGAAGCATATAACCGGGAACACGGAATTACACCGGAAACCGTTCGCAATGCGATTCGCTCTGTGCTGGAAGTGACACGGAAGGTGGAAGAGACCGCACCGGAGACGCTGACAGAAGAGGAACGCGATGCCCTGATGCGGCGGATCGAAGAGGAAATGATCGGCGCGGCTAAAGAACTGGAGTTTGAACGGGCTGCCGCATTGCGGGATCAGCTGCTGCAGCTTCGGGGAGAGGCTCCGATGAAGGACGACATGCAGCAGAGAAGGCACAGAAGAAGGGAGAGGACAAGGAAAAGTGAGCACTGAGAACAAAAAAAGAAGCGGAATCAGCCTTTGGCTCCTTCCGATTGCAACAGCAGCGCCGATTCTTGCGGCAGCGGCTTTCGGGGTGATCCGTTTCGGACCGAAAATTCATAAGCTTCTGAATATCCTGATTAAACTGGTGGTGAAAGCATGAACAGGATTACAACGGGAGGAACCACGAAAACCGAGCGCGTATGCGCCTGGATCGCTGCTTTTCTGCTGGCGGTCTTTCTGAGCGTTACCATTCTGGGGACAGTAGCCGTACAGATGATCACATCGGCCGGTTTGCATCTGAACGTTGCGGCAGACGCGGGAATGATCGAAAAACAATACCGGGAGATTTGTGAAAACATCGATGTGATGGCGGGAGAATACGGATTTTCAGCGGAAAATGTGAAAGCTACGGTGACCCGCGAAGAGCTGAAGGAGATGAACCGGAAGTCAGCTGAATTCTGGACAGGACTGCTGACGAAAGGCGAAGCCGGTACAATTCCACGGTGGAATATCGGCGCGATTCAGGATATTATCTATACGGCTGCAGAGGAAAAGACGCTGACGGAGGATGCGCAGACCGTTATCGGCGATGTTCGGGAAATGATCGAAAACACGGTTTTCCCGCTGCGGGAGACCACCATCACCTTCGGATCGAAGATGGCAAAGGACATGGCGGACATCCGGGGTATTATCCGGTCTGTCCGGCAGCTGCCGCTGCTGGGGGCACTGATCAGCCTGGCCTGTGCGGGAGTGATTGCTTTATTACTTGCCAAGGAGATTTTCCAGAGTCTGAAATACTACGGAACGGCACTGGCGGCCGGAGGAATTGTGACGCTGGCGGGATGCATCGGACTTCTCGTACTGCGATCCGACGGGATGCTTCAGGAAGCGAACGCGGGACTGGCCGGGGAATTCCATGCACTGTTCGGAAAGCTTGCGCTGGGATGCGGCATTGTCGGAACCCTGCTGGTGATTGCGGGATATTTACTGCTGTATTTCTTCAGTCGGAAAAAGAATTCCGAAACGGCGGAATCTGAAACATGAAAAGAGTAGTTACGGAACATACCATCCGGTCGGAGAAAATTCCGGAGCGGCTCACGCTCGCCGTTGCGTCGGATCTTCACAGTGCACCCTTTGAGGATCTGCTGGAACAGTTTGCGGCATGCGATGCGCTTCTGATGCCCGGGGATCTGGTTGACAGGCACCGTAAGGACAACACGAATGCCGAGCGTTTTTTGCGGGAGGTTCCGCGCATCGTGCCGGTGTTCTTTTCACCGGGGAATCACGAAATAAAATACCGGGACGCAGACGGGTTTCTGGCCCGGGCGGCGGAGAACGGGATCACCCTTTTACAGGACAAAAGCTGTCTGTTCCGGGGCATCCGCATCGGGGGCCTGAGCAGCAAAAAAAAAGGACCTCCGGATACCGGCTTTCTGGACCGGCTTGAAAAGGAAAAGGAATTCCGGGTGCTGCTTTGCCATCACCCTGAGATTTACCGGGACTATGTGCGGGGACGGGAGATTGATTTCACTCTGTGCGGTCACGCCCACGGCGGACAGATCCAGCTGTTCGGCCGGGGGCTTTACGCGCCGGGACAGGGGCTTTTTCCCAAACTGACGCACGGGATCCACGACAACGGACGGGTCATGATCTCCAGGGGAATGACCAACGGCGCAAAACCGCGGATTCCCAGGATCAACAATCCGTGCGAACTGATACTTCTGAAACTTGAACCACAGGAAGGAGGCAAGAAAAATGAGTGATGAAGACCTGAAACTGCTGATGGACTGGTTTGAACAGAACAAGGACCACAAGCTGAACTTCGTTGAAAAGGAAGCCATCAAACTTGCGGTCAGGAAGGCGAACACCGTCGGCGATCTGCTGCAGACCGCGCTGGGACTGCTGAAGGGCGGAAAGTAAAAACGACAGCCTGCCGGATGAACCGGCAGGCTGTTACTCATCAGAGACCACCCAACTTGCGGGATCGGCTTCATATTTTGCCTGACAGGCAGCGTCCAGCTGCTGCTGGGTGGACAGGGTAGCCCAGCCGAGAGGACGGAGATTGCGCTCCTGCTGAAAAGCCTGGAGGGCTTTGTTGGTCGCGTTTCCGAAAGTTCCGTTGACGTACTCGGGATCCAGCAGCCCGAGATAAACCAGCTTTTCCTGGAGCTGACGGACCTTTTCACCGCGGTTTCCGAAGTGCATGGTGATATCCGCCACGTCGTGAACGGTTCCGTATCCGAGAATTCTTCCGTCCAGGAGACTGTAAGTATTCCGGGCAACGGCGACGGGTGCGTTTCCTTCAATGACGTGGATCCGGACAGCGCCGGACTCCGGATCCCGGGAACAGTATTCCACCATGGCGACATGATCGGTGTCAACGCCGCCGGTGAAGGTCAGAAAAACCCAGTCACCCGGCTGCGGGATATAATCACCGGGGGAGATATAGGAATCCGCGCCTTTCAGCCATTCGTTTCCCCAGTCTTCAACAATTCCTTTTCGAACCACAAAGCGTCCGGCAGTGATAAACCAGGCACGGCCTTCGTTTGAACCGGTATAGAGCGGGAAGATTTGGTTGAGGAGGGAAGTTCCGTATTGCTGATCCACCTGGTCCACACACCAGCCGAGGAACTCGGCGCACCACTGGCAATAGGGGTCGCCGATCCATTCGCCGTATTTGGTCCAACCATGATCTTCGGTGTATCCGACTTCAGCGGATGCGACTTCCAGAAGGTATGTGACATAGTCCGGCACATCCCACTGCGGAGGGATGACATCCTCCTCGGCATGGCAGAAACCGACCGTGAGCAACAGAGACAGCAGCAAAAGCAGACAGGCCGTCCGACGCATTCGGCTCCTCCTTCCTTCATGAACTGAAAAGATGAAACAGGCGGGTGATTTGCACCACCCGCCTGTTATTATACCACAAAAAAGAATTATTTGATTTCGACAGTCGCACCGACGGCCTTGAACTGCTCGGCGATCTTTTCGGCTTCTTCCTTGGAGACGGCTTCCTTGATGGTCTTGGGAGCGGACTCGACGATGTCCTTGGCTTCCTTCAGGCCCAGGCCGGAAACGACTTCACGGACAACCTTGATAACCTTGATCTTTTCGGAGCCGGCATCCTTCAGCACGACATCGAACTCGGTCTTTTCTTCTTCAGCAGCGGCAGCAGCGCCACCGGCAGCGGGGCCGCCGGCCACGGCGATCGCGCCGGTCACGCCGAACTTTTCTTTCATGGCATCCACCAGTTCTTTAACCTGCAGCAGGGTCATACCTTCTACTGCTTCGAGAATCTCCTGAATATTCATTATGATTTCCTCCAAATTTATTTGTGTTTGTCAGGCGGCGGTCAGGCCGCAGGGGATATCAGGCGGCTTCCTTCTTCTCGGCGATCTGCTCGAGAACGGAGACCAGCGCAGAAACGGGGGAAATGAGACAACCAACCATGGTGGCCAGCAGTTCTTCCCGGCTCGGGGTAGCGGCGAGTTCCTTGATGGCGGCAACGTCCATGACTTCCGTGCCCATCAGGCCGCCCTTGATCTCAAGAGAGGTCAGCTTGTTCTTTTCGATAAAGGAGGAAATAATCTTCGGCGCAGCCGTGACATCCTTTTCACCGAAAACGAAAGCATTGGGGCCTTCCAGAAGAGCGTCCAGTCCTTCGATGTTCAGCTCTTTCAGCGCGCGGAGAACCAGACGGTTCTTCAGAACGCAGTAGTGTACATCGTTTTCACGGCACTGTTTGCGCAGAGCGGTGACCTGTTCCACCGTCAGTCCGCTGTAGGAGCAGATGACCATGGACTCGCAATTTTTGAACTTCTCAACGATTTCAGCTACTACCTGTTTTTTCAGTTCGAGATTGCTGCTCATTGTGCGTGTTGCACCTCCTGTCCGGTTCAGAATAAAGAAACCCTTGCGTGCAGGCGCAAGGGAATAAAAACAAGATCCTCTTACACCTCGGCAGGCGGGAAACCCCTTTAAACCGCGGAGCGGTACCGGCTGTCTTCGGCACTGGTTCCTTAAAACCTCGGGCATTCTATCACAGGACAGGTCAATTGTCAAGGGTTGACGGAGAACATTTCCCGGGGCAGTATTTCCCGGGTAACAGCCGGGAAAAGAACTCTTTAAGACAAAATTGTTACGAATGAGTAATAAATCAAAAGAAAATGTTAAATTCGTTATTGACATCGTAATAAATTCGTAATAAAATATGACCGATTATCGAGGAAAAGGAGGTCTTTGCATGAAAAAGTTGATGTACTTTTTTGCTTTGGCCGTCATCCTTTGCCTGATTC